>Ga0187779_10000231_pt1 | contig 40983 bp, 37 predicted proteins | sample 1015_Q2_SP10_10__FD_132435 | JGI IMG/M metagenome (GOLD analysis project Ga0187779, IMG submission 132435) | Tropical peat soil microbial communities from peatlands in Department of Meta, Colombia - 1015_Q2_SP10_10_MG | ecosystem: Environmental > Terrestrial > Soil > Wetlands > Peat | place... | reverse complement strand
TGACGCCGCCGCCGCTGGCCATGGCCTTCGACCGCGCGTCCACGACCGCCTGCAGGGTGTCCTTCTCGAAGTTCATCGATCCCTTGACCGTGTTCACCAGGTTCGGGATCAGGTCGTGCCGGCGCTTGAGCTGCACGTCGATCTGCTTCCAGGCGTTCACCGTCTGGTTCTTGAGGGCGATCAGCCCGTTGTACGCGCTGGCCACCCACACCAGGACGACGACGACCACGATGAGGAAGACGATCAGGCCCATGATGCCCCGGTCTCCGGAGAGGTTGCTGCGAATGTGCGGGAGCCGCGGAAAGCTGGCAAGAGCGTGACGGGCGCGATACACTGTGAGGACTTCGGAACATCGGTCACCGGCGGCCAGGGGAGTTGCCAGACGGCAAGGCGCGCAGTGGTTCCCCGTGGACGGAGAGCGGGCGCGAGAGTCGTCGCGCCCCTGCTCTCACTCCTCGCCTGTCTGCAGGCGGCCGGGCGGCTCCGTGCCCAGGCGCCCCCCGCCCCCGCCCCCGACATCACCGTCGTCGCCACGCGCGACTTCCGGCCGACGGCGGTGCTCCTGTCCCACTTCCAGTTCTGGGTCGCGGTCGACAGCGCGGCCGGCGGCGTCGTCCTCCGGAGCGCCACGATCAACCCGGTCACGTTCACGGGGTGGATCCGCGTCGAGGGCTTCCAGCCCGGCGAGCGCGCTCCGGAGCTGGCCCGGTTCGCGGACAGCGTGCGGTTCTCCTCCGACGGGCGGGTGACGCTCCTGGTGGCGGACTCCGCCACCGGCGCGCCGCTCGCGGTGGAGGCGCAGGGCGACACCGCCGTGCCGGCGGGCAAGCTCGTGATCACGGCGCCCCGCTGGCCGTTCGGCCGCGTGGTGCTCGTGACGATCGACCCCGCCGACCTCTACGAGCACCGCTGGCGCTCGGTCGGCTACGGGGTGCGCGACCGGATCCGCGTGGACGACGCCCGCCATGTCGTCTTCCTGCAGGACACCACCATCGCCCGGACGGTGATCGCGATCGCCCCCGGGCGCGGCACCCGCGCCGCCATCCGGACCGAGAGCACGACGTTGATGCGCAGCACCGAGTTCGGGGGGCGCGAGCGGAGGACGGTCGGACGCGTGGTGCTGGCGCTGGAGCCGTCACGCGACGCCGGGGGCCGGCTCCGGGTGGAGGTGGTCTTTGGTCGAGGCGAGACGGAGGACGCGGCCGCCGGCGCGGTGGCCCAGGCGATCCAGGATGATCCCGCGCCGTACACGCCCCCCGGCCTGCGGGTGGCCACCCCCTCCTCCGACGTCGGCGTGCTGCTCGCGCACGTGCTGGCCGCGGCGCACCCGATGCTGCGCTACGACCGCATCGCCACCTTCCGCAACGTGCCCGCCGGCTCCTACACCTTTCTCGCCGCGTTCGATCGCGACGGCTGGTACGGCGCAACCACGGCCCTGCAGCTCGGCGACGCCGAGGTGGTGTGTTCCGAGTACGCCCTCATGAAGCAGTACGCCGGGCCCGGCGGCGCCCAGCGCCACGAGGTCTGGAACCGTTTGGGCGCGCAGGGAACCTACGTGTGGACCGACGACTGGGGCGGCCGGTGGATGGCGGACAAGGATCCGTACCAGATCCTGAAGGGCTACGCCTGCTACCGCGCGACGCGGGATGCCGCGTGGCTCGGCGAGGAGCTGCCGAATCTGCGGCGGATCGCCCGCTTCGTGCTCGGGACCGACTACCGCGCCGACGGGCTGGTGGAAGGCGTCAGCGACGGCACGTACTCGGAGCTGTCGCCGCTGTCGGCGTCGGGTCAGTCGTACCGGTCCGAGGATCCGTACGTGAATGCGCTCGCGGCCTACGCGCTCGACCGGCTCGCGGAGCTCGAGGACGAGGCGTCGCGGCGGCTGGCTGCCCCGGCTCTCGCCGACAGCGCGGCGGCGTGGCGCACCGCGGCGACGGGCATCCGCGCGGCCCTGCCCTCGCTGTGGCGGCCCGCGATGGGGTGGTTCGCCTACCACGTGCGGGCGGACAGCGCGGGGAGCTGGGACCATTTCCACCTCCAGCCGGTGGACGCCCTCGTGTTCGGCGCGGTCGCGGACACGGGGATGCGGGCGGCGATGGTCGGCACGATCCTGCGGCCCGAATTCTGGGACGCGCGCAATCGCGGGTTCACCGCGGTGCCGAGCGACGATCCGTGGTACGACCGGAGCGGCTACTGGACGGGATGGGGCTGGCACATCCTCGACTTCAAGGCCCTCGAGGCGCTGTTCCGCTACGGCACGGGCGAGCAGCGCCGGGTGGCGTGGCAGCGGCTCGACGACGAGGCGTCACGGATCGTGCACGTCAACTACGGGCGCCCCGGCGAGCGCGGTGACAACAACGGGCTCTTCATGTTCTCGGCCGGAGCGTACCTCGACCTCATGGCGCGGGGTCTGTTCGGCGTGGACGAGCACCTCGACTCGGTGGAGGTCGCGCCGCACGTCGACGGGATCGCGGACGACTCGACGTGGCGGCTGGACGGCTGGAGGCTGAGCCACGACTCGCTGAGCGTGGCGTACCGTCCGGCGGACCGCGCGGCGACCGCCGCGCTCGGCGCGGCCCGGCACGTGAGGCTGGTGGTGCGGTTCCCCTGGCTCGGGCCGGGCTCCTGCGCCGAGCTGCACCGCGGAAGCGCACCGGTCGAGCATCCCGAGGTGACGTACCGGCCCGACGGCTCCGCCTTCCTCGACATCCCCGGCCAGGCCAGGCCGGCGGTGCTCAGGCTGTCCGCGCGCCCCTGCGGCGGCTGAGCGCCGCCGCCAGCCAGATCCAACCCAGCAGCGCCAGCGCGTGCGGCCGCGAGGCCGTGCGCAGCAGCAGCGCCAGGTTGACCGGGACGCTGAACGCCGAGCCGAGCGGCGTCTCGGGAAGCCAGCGCCGCAGCGCGATCACCTGACTGCCGGAGACGCCGCCGGTTCGCAGCCGCGCGAGGATCGCACGCTGCAGGTCGGCGTCGCGCAGCGCCCGCCATCCTGGCAGCCGGACCAGGTTCCACACCGTGGCGGCGTTCCCGTAGCCGTGCATGTCGGTGGAGCCGAGCACGGGCCGGTGCTCCAGCCGCGACCACGAGATCACGGTGCGCCGTCCGGAGGGAGGCAGGTCCATCGCCTGGGGCGCGCTGGTCCAGATCTCGAAGCCGTCCACGCCCCACTCGCTCAGCTGGCCGAACTCCGCGCCCGTATGACGTCGCCAGTCCTCGGGCAGGGTCGGCACCAGGAAGACGGAATCGGCGTGCAGCCGCCGCACCAGCGCGCCGGTGGCGTCCCACGAGGCGTCCCACGGCCGGTTGGCGACCAGGGCGCTGTCTCCGAGCGCCAGCACGTGAATGCCGGCGAGCGAGATCTCCTCGCCGTCCAGCAGGCGCGGGAGCCCGGCCGGCGCCTCCGCGCGCCACGCCCTCGCCGCGCCGGCCGCGTTGTGGTCGGTGACGAACGCGACGTCGAAGCCCGCGCGGGCGTGCCAGGCGGCGTTCTGCGCGGCGCCGAAGCCGGGACGCCCGTCGTGCGAGAGCGCCGTGTGCGAGTGGACGTCGAGCACCAGGTCGTCGGCGCTCGCCGCCACGAGGCGCGGGATCGGGCGCGGCAGCCAGTAGCCCCAGCCGGCGAACGCCGCGAGCGCGAGGAGGAAGGCCGCCGCGCCGAGCATCTCCCGTCGCCAGGCCCGCCCGGCGGTGGCGCCGCGGGAGACGGCCAGCCGCACGAGCGCGTAGGCGACGATCGACCACAGGGCGAAGCCGATCAGGTCGCGCCGCGAGCCGCCGTTCAGCCAGTCCGCGAGCAGCGTGAGCGGGGCGAGGACGACGTGCCCGGCGGGATAGGCGAGGCGCGCCGTGGCGGGAGGCGTCCAGGCGACGACGTCGATCAGCGGAGGGCGCGCGAACGCCTGCGCGAGGACGACGCAGGCGGTGAGGGCCAGAGGAACGCGCCAGGGGAGGCGCATGCGACGCTACGACCCGGCGTCGGCCGCCGTGTCGCGGAGGGCGCGCGCGACGCGTTCCGCCACGCGCTGGCGCTGCGCGGCCGTGCGGGCCGCCGGATGGTCGTGGCGCAGCGAGACCTCGGCCTGCTCGTCGAGCGCGATGCGGTACCACGCCCCGACCGGTGCGTGAGCGGGCTCGCCGCCGTCGGGGGCCGTGCCGTTCGACGGGCGGCGGCCCACCGCGCGTGCCACCCGTCCCCGCGGCGCGACCGCGCCGGCGAACGCGATCTCCTCGGGGACCGGGAGGGTGCCGAGCGCGGTCGCGACCCGCTTCTCGAGCACGTCGCCGGGCGAATCGGCGATGTCCTTCGTGATGGTCGCCAGCGTGGCGCCTTCCATCTGCCGCAGCTTGATGGACAGCAGCTGAAGCAGGTGCCGGTAGTTGTACGTCGCGGCCGTCCCGCGGCCCTCGGGCGGGCTCATCAGGTGGCGCGTGACGTAGAACCGGATGGTGCGGTCGGACGGGTGCGACTGCGCGGCGGCGTTGATCGGCGTCACGCCCGAGGCGTCGAGGATGCCCCCGGAGATGGCCGCGAGGTCGCGGATGTTCCAGGGCGCGAGCTTGGCGTATTCGCGGAGCGCCAGAAGAGCGTCGCTCATCGTGGTGCAGAGTTCATATCCCGCGGCACGGCGCAGCGCAAGGAGGGCGCGGAGCGGGAGGTCTTGACGCGCGGCGTCCCGGCTGCCCGCGGTTGTGGCGCCCCGACAAGCCTTTGCCGGGCGCGGGCAAATCCGGCGCGGTTCTTGCTGTTTCCGCGGTCAGCCCCCAGGGAGCGGAGTGCATGGCCCGGTACAGAATCGCGTGGCTGCCCGGCGACGGCATCGGCCAGGATGTGATGGAAGCGGCTCGGATCGTGCTGGATGCGATCCGGCTCGACGCGGACTACGTGCCCGGCGACATCGGCTGGGACTTCTGGTGCCGCGAGGGCGACGCCCTGCCGCCGCGCACCGTCGCGCTGCTCGAGGGCGTGCACGCGGCGATGTTCGGTGCGATCACCTCGAAGCCGGCGCGGGCGGCGGAGGCCGAGCTGGTGCCCGGGCTGCGCGGCACCGGCCTGGTGTACCGGTCGCCCATCGTCCGGATGCGGCAGATGTTCGACCTGTACGTGTGCCTGCGACCGTGCAAGGCCTATCCGGGCAACCCGCTCAACTTCGGCGACGCGATCGACCTCGTGATCTTCCGCGAGAACACGGAGGATCTGTACGCCGGCGTCGAATTCGGCCCGGTGCCGGCCGAGCTCGCGGCGACGCTGGCCCGGCTCTCCAAGCCGTTCGCCCCGTTCCAGGGCCTGGCACCCGACGCCTACGCGATCTCGTGCAAGGTGAACACGCGCAAGGGCTCCGAGCGCATCGTCCGCGCCGCGTTCGAGTTCGCGAAGCGGAACGGGCGCCGCAAGGTCACCGTGGTCCACAAGGCGAACGTCGTGCGGGCCACCGACGGCCTGTTCCTCGAGGAAGCGAAGCGGGTGGCGGCGGAGTACCCGGGCATCGCGATGGACGACGCCAACGTGGACGCGATCTGCATGTGGCTGCTCAAGAACCCGCGCAGCTACGACGTGCTGGTCGCGCCGAACCTGTACGGGGACATCATCTCCGATCTCGCCGCCCAGATGGTGGGGGGGCTCGGCTTCGGCTGCTCCGGCAACATCGGCGAGAAGCTGGCGGTGTTCGAGCCCTCGCACGGGTCGGCGCCGAAGTACGCCGGCCAGTACAAGGTGAATCCGCTCGCCACGATCCTCGCGGCGAAGATGATGCTCGAGTGGCTGGGCGAGCAGGGGATGGCCGAGCGGCTCGAGCGCGCCGTGGCGACCGTGATCCGTGACGGGAAGGCCCGCACCTACGACATGGGCGGCTCGAGCACCACGCTCGAGGTGGCCCAGGCCGTGGCGGCGGCGCTGTAGGCCGGGCGATGCCCGACGCGCCGCGGCGGATCGTCCTCCACGAGGTGGGCCTGCGAGACGGGCTGCAGATGGAGCGCGAGGTCGTGCCCACCGCGCGCAAGGCGCAGTGGGCCCGCGACCTGGCCGCCTCGGGCCTCGACGTGGTGCAGCTCGGCTCGTTCGTCCATCCGGGGAAGGTCCCGCAGATGGCCGACACCGACCGGCTGTTCGCCGAGATCGGCCGGCCCGCCGGCGCGACGCTGTCCGCCCTGGTGCTGAACGAGAAGGGTCTGGAGCGCGGCTTGGCCGCGGGCGTCGACCTCCTGTGCATGGGCGTGTCCGCGAGCGAGACGCACAGCCGGAAGAACACCGGCATGTCGGTGGGCGAGGCGACGGACCGCATCGTGGCCATCGCGCGGCGCGCCGAACAGGCGGGTCGGCAGGTCCAGGTCTCGGTGCAGTCGGCGTTCGGCTGCGGCTACGAAGGCGCCGTGCCCGAGCGCCGCGTCCTCGACCTGGTGCGCCGGTTCCTCGACGCGGGCCTCACCCGCGTCAGCCTGGCCGATACCGCCGGGCACGCGGTCCCCGACCAGGTCGAGCGGCTGTACGCCGCGGTGTTCGCCGCCGGCCCCGGCCTCGAGGCCGCGTGCCACTTCCACAACACCTACGGCCTCGCGCTCGCCAACTGCTGGGCGGCCCTGCGCAGCGGCGTGACCTGGTTCGAGGGGTCGGTGGCCGGCCTGGGCGGGTGCCCCTTCACCAAGGTCGCGGGCGGCAACACCTGCACGGAGGACCTCGTGCACATGCTCCAGCGCTCCGGACAGCGCACCGACGTCGCTCTCGACCGGTTGATCGCCGTGGCCCGCGATGTCGCGGCGTTCTTCGGCCGCGACCTGCCGGGCAGCGTGTACCGCACCGGCACGGTGCGCGACGCGGTGGCGGCCACGTGAGCGGCGCGAAACTGCTCGGCGGCATCCGGGTCCTCGACCTCACGAACGTGCTGTCGGGCCCGTTCGCCACTTCGCTGCTCGCGCTGCTCGGCGCCGAGGTCGTCAAGATCGAGAACCCAGTGGACGGCGACCTGGCGCGGAAGCTGGGCAACGTCCCGGAGCTGAACGATCGCCTGATGGGCACCAGCTTCCTGGCGCAGAACGCGAACAAGAAGTCGCTCACGCTCAACCTCAAGGAGCCGGAGGCGCGCGAGATCTTCCTCAAGCTCGTGCGCACGGCCGACGTGGTGGTGGAGAACTTCCGGCCCGGCGTGATGGACCGCCTCGGCCTGTCCTACGGCACCCTGGCCGCGGCCAATCCCCGGCTCGTCTACTGCGGCATCTCGGGGTTCGGACAGACGGGCCCCGACGCGCAGAAGCCCGCCTACGACCAGATCATCCAGGGCCTGAGCGGCGTCATGGCGATCAACGGGGACGAGCGGTTGAATCCGCTCCGCTGCGGGTTCCCCGTGTGCGACACCGTGGGGGGCCTCAACGCGGCGTTCGCCATCATGGCGGCGCTGTTCCACCGCGAGCGGACGGGCGAGGGCCAGGCCATCGACATCGCCCTGGTGGACTCGATCATGCCGCTGATGGGATGGGTCGCCGCGAACCTGCTCATCGGCCACGAGCAGCCGCAGCTCCTGGGAAACGACAACTTCACGGCCGCACCCTCCGGCACCTTCGCCACCAGGGACGGCGCCATCAACATCGCGGCCAACAAGCAGGAGCAGTGGGAGGCGGTGGCCGACGCGCTCGGCGTGCCGGAGCTCAAGGCGGATCCGCGGTTCGCCAGGCGGGACGCCCGGAAGAAGCACCGCCGCGCTCTGACCCCCCTGCTGGAGGCGAAGCTCCGGGAGCGTGGCACCGAGGAGTGGGTGCGCGAGCTGAACGGGCGCGGGGTGCCGTCCGGCGCCATCCTGGGACTCGAGGCGGCGCTCGCGCAGCCGCAGATCGCGCACCGCGGCACCATCCAGTCGGTGTGCGCCGAAGGCATCGGGGAGCTGAAGCTGTTCGGCCTCACCGCCCGGCTCGAGAAGACGCCCGGCGCGGTCGAGACGCCGCCGCCGCGCCTGTCCGAGCACACGGCGGACATCCTGCGCGGCCTGGGCTACTCCCCGGACGAGATCGCGCGCCTCAGGGAGCGCAAGGTCGTGTGACGGAGGATCGGGGCATGGGGATGACGGTGGTGCAGAAGATCCTCGCGCGGGCTTCGGGCCGGAGCGCGGTGGCCGTGGGCGAGGTGGTCGAACCGGCCGTGGACCTCGCGATGAGCCACGAGAACGCGGCGCTGGTGATCAACCAGTTCCTCGAGGTGTTTCAGGGCACGGGCCGGGCGCCCGCCATCTGGGACCCGTCCCGCATCGCGATCGTCTTCGATCACCGGGTGCCGGCCGAATCGCCGAAGACCGCCACCAACCAGAAGAAAGTGCGCGAATTCGTCGCGGCCAACGGGATCGGGAAGTTCCACGACATCCGTGGCGACCGCGGCGGCATCTGCCACCAGATCCTGCCCGAGAACGGCTACGTGCGGCCGGGGGCGGTCGTGGTCGGCACCGACTCGCACACCACCAGCCACGGCGCCCTCGGCGCGTTCGCCTTCGGGATCGGCGCCACCGAGATGGCCAGCGTGTGGACGCTCGGCTTCGCCGTGAACGTCGAGGTGCCGGCCACCATCCGGGTGAACGTGCGCGGCGCGCTGCCGGAGCTGGTGGGCCCGAAAGACCTGATCCTGCACCTGGTGGGGAAGCTCGGCGCCGCCGGCGCGACCTTCCGGGTGCTGGAGTTCCACGGCGAGGCGGTCGCGGCGATGCCCACGTCGGGACGGCTGACGCTGTGCAACATGGCCGTCGAGGCGGGCGCGACCTCGGGCATCGTGCCCGCGGACGTCGAGACGCTCCGCTACCTCCGCGAAGAGGCGGGCGTGCGGGAGGCGGTCCCCGTGGTGGAGCCGGACGCCGACGCACCGTACGAGACTTCGGTGGACGTCGACGCCTCGGCCCTGCAGCCGCAGGTGGCCTGCCCGCACACCGTGGACAACGTCCGGCCCGTGGGCGACGTGGCCGGCCGGCACGTGGACCAGATCGTCATCGGCTCCTGCACCAACGGCCGGCTCGACGACCTGGCCGTCGCCGCGCGGATCCTGCGGGGCCGCACGGTGGCCGCCGGCACCCGGATGCTCGTCTTCCCGGCGTCGGGCCGCATCTACCAGGAGGCGCTCGCGGCGGGGTACGTCGCCGACCTCGTCGCCGCGGGAGCGGTGGTGATGAACGCCGGCTGCGGGCCCTGCCTGGGCGTCCACGAGGGAGCGCTGGGCGACGGCGAGATCGCGCTGTCCACGACCAACCGGAACTTCAAGGGCCGCATGGGCAACCCGGCGTCCGAGGTCTACCTGTGCTCGCCGGCGGTGGCCGCAGCGTCGGCGGTCACGGGCAGGATCACGGACCCGCGGCAGGGGGTGGCACGATGAGCGCGGCCAAGGTCGTGCTGGCGCTGGGCGACGACGTCTCCACCGACGTCATCTACCCGGGCCGCTACATGGCGACGGTGCTGCCGGGAGAGACGCCCCAGTTCGCCTTCGCGGACCTCGGGCCGTTCAACGCCCGGCTCAAGGCCGGCTCCGTTGCAGCCGGCAGCGTCGTGGTGGCGGGGAAGAACTTCGGCTGCGGCTCCTCGCGCGAGCAGGCGGTGTCCACGCTGAAGGGGCACGAGCTGGTGATCGTGGCTTCGAGCTTCGCGCGGATCTTCCTCCAGAACGCCGTCAACCTCGGGCTCCGGCTGGTCGAAGCGCCCGGCGCGCAGGCGTCGGCGGGCGACGACGTCGCCATCGGCACGGCCGAGGTGGTGAACCTGACGACCGGCAGGCGCTACCCCGTGCGGCCGCTGCCGGCCGCACGTCAGGCCATCGTCGAGGCCGGCGGCCTCATTCCCTACACGCGCCGCCGGCTGCTGGAGCGCGCGGCGAAGCGTTAGAGCGCGGCCTTGGGCTGGGCGGCCCCCCGGACCCGGCCCCACAGGGCGACGATCCCGGCGACGATGCCCGCCGCCTGACCCGCCGAGGCGGCGAGCCGCACCCAGCCCCAGGCCGGCGCGGTCAGGACGAGGTCCAGGAATTCCGTGGCGGCGCGGAGCGCGGTCCCCGCGGTGAGCAGGGCGTAGGCGAGCGCGACGAGCCCCGGGTAGGGACCGATCGGCTGGCCGCGACCGGAGCGCGGGAACAGCCAGAACGCCGTCCCCAGGATCATCATCAGCAGGAATCCCACCAGCAGCACGTGCACGTGCGCCACGATCATGCCGTGGCTCACGACACCGCCCGTCGTCAGGCGGTACTCCAGCCACAGGCCGCCGAGGAGTCCGAGCGCGAGGAAGGCGAACGCGGTGCGGAGGTAGAGGCGTACCAGGACGTGCACGCCCCCAGTCTAGCGCCGCGGCGGGAGCCGAACCAGGGAGCGGCGGCGGTCGAATCATCCGGGGTGCGGCGGACCGGTGCCGCGGCGGCGGCCGCCGCCGCTAGCATGGCGGCATGCGGCGGGGCTTCACGCTGATGGAAATGCTCTGCGTCGTCGCGATCCTGTCGATCGTGACGGCCGTCGTGACGCCGTCGCTGGTGCGCTACCTCGACCAGGCTGCCGTGCGGGAGGCGGTCGACCGGTTTGCGGCGCTCCACGCCACCACGCGGCAGCTGGCCATCGCGCGCGGCACGCTGGCGCGACTCGAGCTGGACCGCGCGCGTCCAGCGGCGACGCTGTCGGTGCAGCGGACGCCGGCCGCGTGGGACACCGTCGGCGAGTACCCGCTCGGCTCCGCCACGGTAACCTGCTCGAATCCTGCCATCGTCTTCGGGCCCCTGGGCCTGGGCTTCGGTCTCTCCAACACGCGGGTGATTTTCACCCGGGGCGCGGCAGCGGACACGGTCACCACTTCGCGGACGGGGCGTCTGCGTCGCTAGGGGCGCGCTCCGGGCGGCGACCGGCTGCAACCATCCGTGCCTCCCGCGCGTCTAAGCACGTGAGAGGCGAAGGGAGCAGCGATGGGCGCGACGCCGATGGTCGGCGGTCGCAGCGAGGGCGCGCCGATGCGCACAGTGCAGCGGAAAGAGGCCCCGGTGACGACCATACACTGCGAGTCGGGAGCGTGGGGCTACGTCGTGCACCCCTCGCTGTTGCCGACGATCTTCGCGCCGGGCGGGAAGATCCCCGTCCGCGACGAAGCCGAGAGTCCGACCGCGCGCAAAGTCTGACGGCGGCTTTGCCCGGTCACAGGGCCCGGGGGTTCGCCCCCGGGCCGCTTGTTTTCCGGGAGTGGGTCAGGGTCCGGGGCCCGCGCCGAACGACAGGTGGACGGTGACGGCGACGTCCGGCGCGACGCGGAGCACCAGGGCGCGGACCGGCGGCGTGATGCCGTAGTCGCGCATGTCGAGGCCGAACGACGCGGTGACGTCCTCGCCGGCGCGGCGCGCGACGACCGCGCCCGTGGCGGCCAGCGGCCGGGTGACCCCGTGGATCGTCACCCGCCCCACCAGGACAACGCCCGACGTGTCACCCGAGACGGCCCCGACCCGGACGCTGTCGAGGTCGAAGCGGATCTCCGGATAGCTGTCGGCGCGCATCGCCTCGCGCATGTGGCGGTCGCGCTGCCCGTTCCCCGTCTGCATCGCCGCGACGAGCACCACCGCGCTGCCGCGCACGTCAGCCAGACGCTCGCCCGAGAACTCGGCCCGTGCGATGGCGGCCTGGCCGGTGAGGGCGCCGACGATCGTGGAGTGAAACACGAAGGTGACGTCGCCGCGGCCGAGCCCCGCGGGTGAGACGGGCTGCGCGGCCGGACCGGAGACCGGGACCACCACGAGCAGCACCGCGACGCAGGCGACGCGAGCCGGCGCTCGCCACATGGCTCCTCCGCTGACCGACGGCCCGGCAGGATCGAGACGCGAGACGGAGTGCCGCTCCGCGGGCCCGGTCAGGACCGGGCCGCCGGGCGGGCGGCATACGGCGCGCAGATGTCCCCCGCGACGTCGGCGAACGTGCGCGGCGTGACGCCGAAGCGGGACTCGATGGCGTTGTCCGTGGTGATATTACCCTCGAGGAGCATCTGGAGTTGCTCGGGCGTGATCGGCGCCAGGCTCGGCAGCGTGGTGCCGGCCGCGGCGGCGAAGCGCGCGACCCCGATCGGGACCGAGATCCGGCGCCGGCGCACGCCGAGCGCGGCCTCGAGCGCGTCGAGCATGGCGTGATACGTCAGCCGCTCCGGGCCGGCGAGATCGAAGGTGCCGCGGGCAACGGAGCGCTCGAGGGCCCGCGCGAACGCCTCGGCCACGTCGTCGAGCCAGATCGGCTGCAGCTGGTAGCGTCCGTCGCCCACGACCGGCACGACCGGCGAGAGGCGGATCATGTCCACCATCGTCTTGAGCGGCGCGCTGCCCGGACCGGCGATGAGCGAGGGGCGGAAGATCGTGTACGGGCGGCCGCCGCCGCGCACCGCCTCCTCCGCGAGCCACTTGGTCCGGTGGTACTTCGTGGCGTCGGCGTCGCCGCGCGCGCCCAGCGCGCTCATGTGCAGGACCAGCGGCGTGCCGGCCTGTCGCGCCGCATCCAGCACAGCCTCCGTTCCGGCCACGTGCACCGCCTCGAAGGTCTGCCGGCCCGTTTCGACGATGACCGCCACCAGGTGGATCACCGCGTCGGCACCCTCGACGAGCCGCCTCAGCGCAGCCCGGTCCTCGAGGGTGCCCTCGACCAGCTCCACGCCGCGATCGCTCAGGGTGCCCGCGCGCCCGGGACTGCGGACGAGCGCGCGCAGTTCGTGATCGCGCCGCAGCAGCTTCTGGACGACCGCCTGCCCGACGTAGCCCGTCGCTCCGGTCATGGCGACACGCATAGGCTGCGAAGATAGGCGCCCGCCTCCGTATCGAAACAGGCTGACGAACTTGACCGTAGTACATGCAGATTGACAAGACTGTGGTCTATTTCTATACTATGGTTGAACAATGACCAACTCTCACCCATCAGGTGCCGAGGCGGTGCACGGTGACTGAAGTGACGCAGGGACGACGCGAGCGGAAGAAGGAGGAGACCCGCAAGCGGATCACGGTCGCGGCGCTCGATCTGTTCCACGAGAAGGGCTTCGACGCGACCACCGTGGACGAGATCACGGAGCGGGCCGACGTCGCGAAGGGGACGTTCTTCAACTACTTCCCGCGCAAGGAGTCGGTGCTCGCCGCGCTGAGCGAGGAGTGGATGGAGCGGGCGGAGGAGCACGCGGCACAGCACGGCCGCACGGCTTCCGAGCGCATCCTCGCGCTGTTCGGCGGGGTGGCGGAGTCGTACGGGCAGGACCGCGCGCTCGCCCAGATGCTGCTCCGGGTGAGCATGGAGCGCATGGTCTGTCCGGAGCCGGACCTGTCGCGGAGCGGCCTGTACCAGCGCGTCGTTCAGGCAGTGCAGGACGGCAAGGAGAGCGGGGAGTTCCGGCCCGACCTGTCGGCGGATTCCGTGTTCGGCGTGGTCGCGTCCGTCTTCCTCGGGACGCTGGTGTGGTGGGTGGGCGGCGGACCGCATCAGGCCCAGGTCGCCCGCAGCACCGTGAGCCTGCACGACGCGGTCGAGTCGCAGCTGAGCGTGGCCCTGAACGGCATTCGCCGTCCGGCGGCCGGCATCCCGGAGTAGTCCCCATGCGTATCGCGGTTCTGATGACACTCGCCCTCCTGCCCGCGGCCGCGACGGCGCAGCAGCCCGCGCCCGAGCCCGTGCGTCTGACGCTGGAAGGCGCCATCGCCCGCGCGCTGCGCTCGGGCAACGAGGTGCGCATCGCCGAGGCCGGCGTCCGCCAGGCCGAGGGGCAGGTGACCCAGGCGTGGGCCTCGGCGCTGCCGGAAATCCGGGCGAACGTCACCTACCAGCGGACGTTCGCGTCGGTGTTCCAGGGGCTGGGGTCGGGCATCCCCACCTTCGCCCCGAACGACACGCTCCCGCTGGCGGACCGCGTGAGCTACCTGGAGAAGAACGCGCCGAACGCCGCCTTCGCGGGTCTCGGGGGCATGTTCTCGAGCACGGGGTTCGGAAGCCCGGACAGCTACGTCGCGACCCTGACGTTCAGCCAGACGCTGTTCCAGGGCGGCAAGGTGGGCGCCGGCATCCGCGGGGCGCGGGCGTACGAGCAGGCGGCGCACGCGCAGCTCGACGAGACCCGTCGGGACGTCACCTACCGGGTCACCCAGGCGTACCTCAACGCGCTGTACGCCGCCCGCATCGTGGACATCACCGAGGCGTCGCAGGTGCAGGTCAACGAGCAGCTGCACCGCGTGTCCCTCAACCACCAGGTCGGCTCGTCGGCCGACTACGACCTGCTGCGGGCGCAGGTCGAGGCGGCGAACCAGGAGCCGCTCGTGATCGCGGCGCGCAACAGCCGCGACATCGCGCTGCTCGAGGTGCGGCGGCTGGTGAACCTCCCGGCGGACCAGCCGATCGAGCTGGTGAGCGCGATGCTGCAGACGCCGGCCGACTCGCTGCCGCGCGTGGACCTGGCCGCCCTCGAGCTCGACGTCACCGGCCGCGCGGCGATCGAGGCCGCGCAGGCCAACGTCGCGTTCCGGCGCGAGGCCGTGCACGTCTATCACGGCGACTACTACCCGTCGATCAAGCTGGTGAGCTCGTTCGGGGGCCAGGCGTTCCCCGCCAGCGGCTTCCCGTCGCGGCTCTCGGACTTCCACGAGGATTGGACCGCGTCGCTGGTGCTGTCCGTGCCGCTGTTCGACGGACTGCGGACGCACGGCGCCGTGCTGCAGGCCGAGGCGGACCTGTCGCGCGCCGAAGCGCAGCTGGCGCAGACGCGCGAGGCGGTGGCCATCGAGATCGAGCAGGCGCGGGCCGAGATCGTGCGGGCCCAGGCGCTGGTGGCAGCCCGGCACGTGACCGTGGGCCAGGCGGAGCGGGCGCAGCACCTGGCGTCGGTGCGCTACAGCAACGGGATCGCCACGGCCCTCGAGGTCTCCGACGCCCGGCTGGCCCTGCAGCAGGCCAGCGTGAACGAGGCGCAGGCGACGCGGGACTACCTGCTCGCCATCGCCTCGCTGGAGCGGGCGCTGGGGCATCCCGTCCCGCCCCGGAGTGCGGGAAACCGGGTGACGGAAGGTCAGTAGAGTTGCGAGACGGCCAGTTGCGAGCGGTTACGAGACCAGAGACGTGAGAGGACAGGACGGACATATGCGCGGGATGGTAGCGGTGCGGTGGACTCCGGTGCTCCTGGTGGCGGCGGCCCTGGTGGCGGGGGCCTGCGGCAGGCGGGCCGGCGACGGGGCGCAGGCGGAGACGCGCGGCGGCAGCGTGCGGAGCCTCGCGACGCTGAACGCGGCGGACGTGGCCGTGGCCCAGTTCGCGGCGCTGCGCACGGGGATTCCGCTGAGCGGCGCGCTGGAACCGAAGGTGCGCGTCACGGTGGGCGCGCCGATGGCCGAGCAGCTGGTCGAGATGTACGTGAACGAGGGCGACCGGGTGGAGGCCGGCCAGCGGCTGGCCAAGTTCAAGGACCAGGTGCTGCAGGCGGCGGCCGCGTACGCGAACAGCGACGTCGCGACACAGCGGATGAACGTGCGCGTCGCAGAGGCGGAGTCGGCGCGCGCGGTCGCCCTGTTCGCCGAGGGCGCGATCGCGCAGCGGGACCGCGACAACTCACTGGCGGCGCTGGAGGGCGCGCGCTCGCGGCTGGCGCTGGCCACGTCCCAGGCCACCAGCGCCGAGGACCGCCTCGGCACCGCGGTGCTGCGGGCGCCGGTGGCGGGCGTCGTCAGCCGCCGCTACGCGCAGGCCGGCGACCGGATCGACAACGGGAAGCCGGTGATGGAGCTGGTCGACACCCGGGTGCTGCAGCTCACCGCTTCGGTGCCGACCGCGTGGCTGCCCGAGCTTCGGGTCGGCCGGCCGGTCAGCCTCACCGTGGCGCAGATGGACTCGGCGCAGGTCGCGGGGCGGATCAGCCGCATCAACCCGACCGCGGATCCGGCGACGCGCCAGATCCAGATCTACGTGGACGTGCCCAACCCGCGGCAGGCGCTGGTGGGCGGCCTGTTCGTGTCGGGGCGCGTGGTGACGAAGGAAGCGCCGCACGCGGTGGCGGTGCCGAACGCGGCCGTGCGCACCGAGGGCGAGAGCCGGACGCCGGTCGTCTACGTCGTGGCCGGCGGCAGGATCGCGCGCCGGCCGGTGGTCGTGGGCGTCACGGACGCCGCCGCCGGCCTCACCGAGATCGCGCGTGCGGTCGCCGCCGGCGACACCGTGGTGATCGGGCCCATTGAAGGTCTCGCCGACGGCACGCCGGTGGCGATCAGCGGCGCGGCGGCGCCGGCGCCCGGCCCCCAGCCCAAGCGGTAGCGGAGCGACCGATGTTCCTCTCGAACCTCTCGATCAAGCGGCCGGTCTTCGCCACGATGATGATGCTGGCGCTGGTCGTGCTCGGCCTGTTCTCGCTGCGGCGCCTGAAGCTCGACGACATGCCCGACGTCGAGCTGCCGTTCCTGATGATCCAGGTGCGCTACCCGGGGGCGAGCACGGAGGCGGTGGAGCGCGACGTCACCAAGAAGATCGAGGAGGCGGTCAACCCGATCGAGGGGGTGGACCGGATCGAGTCGTCGTCGGTCGAGGGGTTCTGCACCATCTTCATCCAGTTCACGTTGAAGACGAAGATCATGACCGCGCAGTCGGACGTCCGGTCCGCGGTGGACCGGATCCGCGCCGACCTCCCGGTGGACATGGACCCGCCGGTCATCTCGCGGTTCGACTTCCGCCAGAACCCGATCATGAGCCTGGCGCTCTCGGGCCAGGGCTGGGCGCTGCGCGACCTGACCACGCTGGCCACCGAGACCATCAGCCGGCGGCTGGAGACGGTGGACGGCGTGGGCGCCGTGACCGTCGTGGGCGGGCTGGAGCGGGAGATCCACGTGCTGCTGATCCCCGCCCGGATGGACGCCGTGGGCGTGAGCCCCGACATGGTGATGGCGGCGCTCCGCCGCGAGAACCTGGACATGCCGGCGGGCCGGGTCGAGCGCGGCAACGCCGAGCAGCTGGTGCGGGTCAAGGGCCGGATCGCGGATCCCGCCGCCTTCGGCTCGGTGGTGGTGACGACCCGGAACGGCGCGGCGGTGCGGCTGGGCGAGGTCGCGCGGATCGAGGACGCGCAGGAGGAGGAGCGCACGCTCGCCGAGTACTCCGGCCAGCGCTCGATCGGCATCGACATCCGGAAGATCTCGGGCGCCAACACGGTCGACGTCGCCAAGGGCATCCGCGCCGTGATGGCGCAGCTCAACGCGGAGCTGCCGCAGGGCGTCCGGCTCGACGTGATCCGCGACAACTCGAAGTGGATCAAGGACTCCCTGAGCGACGTGCAGCTGGCGCTGGTGCTCGGCGCGCTGCTCACCGTGCTGATCGTGTTCCTGTTCCTCAACTCGTGGCGCTCCACGGTGATCACGGGGCTGACGCTGCCCGTGTCGATCATCTCGGCGTTCCTCGTGATCTACGCGATGGACTTCACGATCAACACGCTGACCCTGATGGCGCTGTCGCTGGCGGTCGGCATCCTGATCGACGACGCGATCGTGGTCCGCGAGAACATCGTGCGGCACGTGGAGCGGGGCGAGGACCACTACGCGGCGGCCGGCGCGGCCACCAGCGAGATCGGCTTCGCCGTCTTCGCCACCACCATGTCGATCCTCGCGGTGTTCGTGCCGGTCGGCTTCATGGGCGGCATCGTCGGGCGGTTCTTCTACCAGTTCGGCATCACGGTCGCGTTCGCGGTGGCGGTCTCCCTGTTCGTGTCGTTCACGCTCGACCCGATGCTGTCGTCGCTGTGGTACGACCCGCAGGCGGCGGGGCACGCCGTGCGCGGACCCGTCGGCCGGCAGCTGGAGCGGTTCAACGCGCAGGTGCGCTCCGCGGGCCGCTGGTACCGCGGCGTGATCGCCTGGGCGCTGGACCACCGTGGCCGCGTGATGGGCATCGCGGGCGGCGCGTTCGTGGCGGCGATCCTGCTGATGGTGGTGGGCCTGGTGGGCGGCGGGTTCTTCCCCACCACCGACCGCAGCGAGATGCTGGTGACCATCCAGACGCCCGTCGGCTCGTCGATCGCGTACACCAGGGCCAAGGGCGAGGAGGTCGACCGCTACCTGCGGTCGCGGCCGGAGGTGGCGTATACCTACTTCACCATCGGCGGCGGCTACACGCCCACGGTCACCGACGGCACGATCTACGTGCGGCTCAAGCCCAAGAACGAGCGCCGCCTGTCCCAGGCGAAGCTGCAGATCGCGCTGCGGGACGTGCTGCCGACGTTCCGGGGGGTGAAGACCGGCATCATGGACGCCGGCGGGATGGGCGGCGGCCAGCTGCCGGTGCAGGTCAACATCCTGGGCCCCGACATGGCACGCCTCCAGGAGCTGAACGACCGCATGCTGGCGGCGATCCGCGACGTGCCGGGGCTCGTGGACCTGAAGTCGAGCCTCGAGGGCCGCAAGCCGGAGTACGTGATCCAGGTGAACCGCGACCTGGCCAGCAACGTCGGCCTCTCGGTCGGCGCGATCTCGAGCACGCTGCGCACGGTGCTGGCGGGCCAGACGGCCACCACGTTCGAGGACGCGTCCGGCCTCTCGCACGACGTCGTGGTGCAGGTGGCGCCCGAGTACCGGACCTCGTTCGACGACCTCGGCAGAATTCCGGTCGCGACGGCGACCATGAACCCCCGCACGCTGCAGCCGGTGATGGTGCCGCTCGGGCAGGTGGCCGAGATCGCGCCGTCCGGCGCGCCGGCGGAGATCAAGCGGCTGCTGCTCGAGCGCTCGGCGCGCCTGGAAGGCAACTACGAGGGCCGGCCGCTCACCGGCGTGATGAAGGATATCTCCCGGCGCCTCGCCGCGATCCCGCTGCCGCCCGGCTACCGGATCGACATCGGCGGCGAGCAGAAGGACTTCGCCGAGACGACCGGCTACGTGCTCGAGTCGCTGGCGCTGGCGATCATCTTCGTGTACCTGATCCTCGCCTCCCAGTTCGGGTCGTTCCTCCAGCCGCTGGCGATCATGCTGTCGCTGCCGCTGTCGATCATCGGCGTGCTGGTGGCCCTGGCCCTCACCGGTGACACGTTCAACATCCTCAGCATGATCGGCGTCATCATGCTGATGGGGCTGGTGACCAAGAACGCGATCCTGCTGGTGGACTTCTCGAACAAGGCGCGCGAGCAGGGCGCGACGCGGCGGCAGGCGCTGATCCAGGCGGGCGAGATCCGGTTCCGCCCGATCATGATGACCACGCTGTCGATGATCTTCGGGATGCTGCCCACCGCGCTGGCGCTGGGCGAGGGCGGCGAGTTCCGGGCGCCGATGGCGCGGGCGGTCATCGGCGGGCTGATCACGTCCACGCTGCTCACCCTGATCGTCGTGCCGGTGGTCTACACCTACCTGGACGACGTCGGATCGCGGGTGACCGCGTTCTGGACGGCGGGCCGGCGGGCGCGGGAGGCGGAGGCGGCGCCGGCCCCGGTGGAGCCGGAGCGGGAGCCGGAGGGCGTGCCGGCGGACTAGCGGCCGGGGCCGGCCTTCGGGCCGCCCGGCGTCGTGGCCAGGTCGGTCATCCGGGTCGTGCCCACGTAGGTCGTCGCCTCCTCGTGGTCGAGCTCGGCGAGACGGCGCAGCAGCGCGGCGATGCGCGCCAGCTGCTGGCGCGCCTGGGCCAGGGCGGCGACGCTGGTGGGCGGCAGGCGTCGCTCGTCGAGCCCCAGCAGGTCGAGCTGAGAGCTCAGCGCCATCAGCGGGTTGTTGATCTCGTGCGAGAGCGCGACGACGATCTCCCCGATCGCGGCGCGCCGCTCGGCGCGGATGAGGCTGTGCTGCGCGGCGGCCAGCTGGCGCTCGATCTCCCGCACCCGCACCACGCGCGCCAGCACCTCGGGCAGTAGCTGCGTGAACCCGTCGTCCTTGATGATGTAGTCGCTCGCACCGAGGTGCAGGGCCTCGGCGGCGACGCGCTCGCTCCCGTGGCCCGTCATCATCACCACGGAGCCCGGATAGCCGGCGGCGCGGAGCTCGCGCAGCGCGTCGAGCCCGGAGCGGTCGCCCTCGAGGCGGTAGTCCATCAGGACGATGTCGGCGCCGGCCGCGAGCCGCACGGCGGCCTGGGCGGTCGCCGCCCGACCGACGCAGGCGAGCCCCGCGGCGGCCACCAGCAGCTCGACCAGGCGGGCCTGCGCCGCGTCGTCCTCGACGATCAGGACCCGCGGCACCGGGGGCACGGCGTCGGCGGGTGCGGTGGTGCCGGCCGGCGCCGCGCTCATGCCGCCACGAACTCCGCGCGCACCGGCGCCGGCAGGACGCCCGCCCGATGGCCCTCGTCCAGCAGCCGCTGCACCGCGCGCCGGCCCGTCGGGCCGAGGTCCACGGTGTAGTCGTTGACGTACATCCGCACGAACTGGTCGGTCCGCTCGGCGTCCATCCCGCGCGCGTACGCCCCGGCATGGGCCAGCGTCTCGGCGCGATGGCCGAGGCCCCACTCGATCGACGCCTTGAGATCCCGCGCGACGGCCCGCACCAGGTCGGGGCCGAGGTCCTTGCGCACCACGTTGCCGCCGAGCGGCAGCGGGAGTCCCGTCTCGGCCTTCCACCACGCGCCGAGATCCTCCCACAGCACCAGGCCGCGGTCGGCGAACGTGAGCTGTCCCTCGTGGATCAGCAGTCCGATCTCGACGTCGCCGGCGAGGACCGCGTCCTCGATGGCGTCGAATGGCAGCACGCGGGTGCGCGCGGCGCGCTGGTAAAGGCGGAGCGCCAGCGCGGCCGTCGTGAGCTCGCCGGGGATGCCCACGAGGCGGCCGGCGAGTCCGGACCGGGGGTCGACCGGGCGGCTGGAGCGGGAGACGAGGCGCGGACCGTACCCGTCGCCGACGGAGGCGCCGTGCACCAGCAGCGCGTAGCGGTCGGCGAGGTGCGCGTAGGCGTGGAAGGAGACCGCCGTGACGTCGAGCTCGCCTGCCACGGCGCGCCGGTTCAGCGACTCGATGTCCGACAGCTCGTGCACGTAGCGCCGGTCGCCGGTTTCCACGTTGCCGGCCGCGAGCGCGTAGAACATGAACGCGTCGTCGGAATCCGGGCTGTGGGCCACCCGGATGGGCCGCACGCTCAGCCTCCGGCGGCCGCGACGCCGGCCTGCTGCGCCCGCCCGCGGGTGTCCTGCAGCATCTGGCTGTGCTCCTGGTACTCGGGACGCCGCTTGGCCAGCTCGGCGTCGTAGTTCCGCATGAACGACTGGTAGGCCCGCTTGGCCTCCGCCGCCTTGCCCTCGGCATCGGCGGCGCGCGCCTTGAGCAGCCACCCGAACAGGTGGTTGGGCGCGCCGCGGAGGATCGTGTCGCCCTCGGCCGCCGCCGCCGCGGTGGCGCCGATCGCGAGCTGCACGAGCCCGAGGTGCAGCCGGGCGTCGGCGTCGAGCTCGCCGCCCAGGTTCCCGTAGGCCTGAAGCGCCATCGGCGCGAAGAAGCTGACCTGCGCGGTGTCGCCGGCCTCGTGGGCGGTCATGATGCGGTTGTAGAGGCGGTCGGCCGCCTCGCGCGGCGACATGCTCGAGAGATCCGTGGTCGCGGGAGCGCCCGTCGCCGGCGCGCCGCCGGGCGGCGCCGCGGCCGGGGCGCCGCTCTTCCGGGCGACCACCACGACGACCACGACTAGGAGTGCGAGGACGCACACCCCAGCCACGTACCACGCCAGGCGGTCGGCCGTGGACGCCCGGGTCCCCCGCGGCGAGGCGGCCGGCGCCCCGCCTCCGACCGGCGTCCCGCACTCGGCGCAGAACCGGGCCCGTGCGGACAGCTTCGCACCGCACGTCCGGCACGCGGCGGGCGCCAGGGGAGCCCCGCACTCGGAGCAGAACTTGCCCGAGGTCTGGGCCCCGCAGGCCGGGCACTTCTGGGTTTCCGGTGACATCGGGCGAAGCTTACCCCCGAAGCCCGAGCGCTGACAACTGAGCACCCCCGGCAACTGGCAACTTGCCGTCGTGCAACTAGCTTCAAAGGCATGTCCCTCGTGAGCCAGGCCTACCGGGACGCGGGCGAGGCGATCGGCCGCCAGGTGGACGAGATCGCCCGTAGCTGGCGCGACCTGGTGCGCGGCGACGCCGCCATCGCGGGGGACGACCGGCTGCCCGATCTCCTGCTCACCAACCAGGTGCCGGCCCTGCTCGCCGACATCGCGCAGGCGCTCAAGGAGGGCGAGGACGGGGCGTCGCCGGACCGCTCGATCGCGCGCCGGCGCCGCGGGCTCCGCTTCGGGAAACTGCGCGGCCTGGCCCACTACGACGCGGCCGACCTCTACCGCGAGTTCCGGCACCTGCGGCACGCGATCTGGCGGTTCCTCCGCCGCGAGCTCGACTGGGGTCGGGGCGATGCGTTCGAGGTGATGCTGGCGATCGACCAGTATCTCGACGAGGTGATCGGCGCCAGCCTGCGGGGCTACGTCGAGGCCTCCGAGCACGCCGCCGGGCGCGCTCCGGCGGACCCCCCGCGCGACTAGGCGCCAGCGGGGCCGCCATGGAACCCTCCCCGCGCTTTCCCTGGATGCGCACCGCCCTCCACCTCGGGCAGCTGGCCCGGGGCGGCGCGCGCTGGGAGGTGTATCTCCAGTCCGAGCCGCACCCCGACGTGGGGGCCATCCGTGGTCGCCTGCACTTCGTCTACCGCGACCGCGAGCGCACCACCGCCTGGATCTTCCTCGAGTGGACCACCAAGGAAGTCCTGGACCGGGCCCGGCAATTCTCGGCCGTGGAGCTGTGGAACTTCCTCGAGGGACTCGCCCCGTAGGCGCCACACGTGTCGCAGATTTGCATCACAAAATGCAAATACAAAGCGAGCGATGCGGCCAACTTAGGCCATCTCGTGCGATTTGCACGCTTCTTGCTTGACAGTCTGCACGACCGTAAGTAGCCTTCGCCGTCTTCACCTGCCGAGGATCGCGCCATGCCCGTCGCTGCCACGAAGAACGCTACCAAGCGGACCACCGCCAAGGACACGGCCCCCAGCCCCGCGGACGTCATCCGCCTGGCCAAGGAGACCGGCGTCCAGGTGGTGGACGTCCGCTTCACCGATCTGCCGGGCACCTGGCAGCACTTCTCCATTCCCGTCGGGGAGCTGAAGGAAGACATGTTCGAGGAGGGCCTCGGCTTCGACGGCTCGAGCATCCGCGGCTTCCAGGCCATCAACGAGAGCGACATGCTGCTGATGCCGGATCCGGCGTCCGCGTTCGTGGATCCGTGCTTGAAGGTGCCGACCCTGGTCCTGGTGTGCGACATCAAGGACCCCATCACCGGCGAGCGGTACAGCCGCGACCCGCGCTACGTGGCGCAGAAGGCGGAGCAGTACCTGGTCAAGAGCGGTGTGGCGACCACCTCGTACTGGGGGCCCGAGGCCGAGTTCTACATCTTCAACTCGGTGCGCTTCGACCAGAACGCCCACGAGGGCTACTACCACATCGACTCCAACGAGGGCATCTGGAACTCGGGCCGCGACGGCGGGACGCCGAACCTCGGGAATCGGCCTCGGCACAAGGAGGGCTACTTCCCGGTGCCGCCCGTGGACCAGCTGCAGGACCTGCGCTCGAAGATCATGCTGGCGCTGATCGCGTCCGGCATCAACGTCGAGGTGCACCACCACGAGGTCGGGACGGCCGGGCAGACCGAGATCGACATGCGCTTCGGCGCGCTGGTGCGGATGGCCGACCAGATCATGATGTACAAGTACGTGGTGAAGAACGTCTGCGCCGAGCACGGCTACACGGCGACCTTCATGCCCAAGCCGATGTTCGGCGACAACGGCTCGGGCATGCACGTGCACCAGAGCCTGTGGAAGAACGGGACCAACCTGTTCTGGTCGGAGCGCGGCTACGCCGGGCTGTCCGACATGGCACGCTTCTACATCGGGGGCCTGATCAAGCACGCGCCGGCGCTGCTCGCCTTCGCGGCCCCGACCACCAACTCGTACCGCCGGCTGGTACCGGGCTACGAGGCGCCCATCAACCTGATCTACTCCCAGCGCAACCGCAGCGCGGTGTGCCGGATCCCGATGTACTCCAAGTCGCCGAAGGCGAAGCGGATCGAGTTCCGCGCGCCCGACCCGACCGCGAACCCGTACCTGACGTTCGCCGCGCTGCTGATGGCGGGACTCGACGGCGTCAAGAACCGCATCGAGCCGCCGGCGCCGATCGACAAGGACCTCTACGACCTCGAGATGCACGAGCGCAAGCGGGTGAAGAACACGCCCGGCTCGCTGACCGAGGTGCTCGCGGCGCTCGAGAAGGACAGCGAATTCCTACTGCGCGGCTCCGTATTCACCCAGGACCTGCTCGACACCTGGATCGAGTACAAGACGAAGAAGGAAGTGGAGCCAGTGGCGCTGCGGCCGCATCCGTACGAGTTTTTCCTGTACTACGACGGATGAGCCGGTTCCCGCGCAACATGGAGTGCCAATGACCCCACGAGCGCGCAGGGTGCGCGCGGCGGTGTCAGGCGAGGCGGGCGCGACGGTCGTCGCGCCCGTTTCGTCTCATGCCGTGATGCGACCGTTGCCCATGGCCCTGGACGCCGACTACCGCGCGATGGTGCGGTCGAAGGACATCACCAAGGCCGCCATCCTGGAGGTGTGCGACCGCCTCGGCGTGCGCTTCCTGCGTCTCCAGTTCACCGACATCCTCGGCGTGGTGAAGAACGTCGAGGTGCCGCGCAGCCAGTTCGAGAAGGCGCTCGACGCGCAGATCATGTTCGACGGCTCGTCGATCGAGGGCTTCGTCCGGATCGAGGAATCCGACATGCTCCTGGCGCCGGACCTCTCCACGTTCCGGATCTTCCCCTGGGGCGCCGAGAGCGGGCTGATGGCGCGGCTGATCTGCGACATCCGCAACACCGACGACTCGGACTTCGCCGGCTGCCCGCGGCTGGCCCTCAAGCGGCAGGTGGCCCGGGCCCGCAAGCTCGGCTACACCCTGATGGCCGGCGTCGAGGCCGAGTTCTTCCTGTTCTACAAGGACGCGCACGGCGACCCGACCACCGAGGTGCACGACGTGGCCGGCTACTTCGACGTGGGCCCGGTGGACCGCGGCGAGCAGGCCCGCCAGCTCATCGTGGCGGATCTCGAGGAGATGGGTTTCGAGGTCGAGGCGGCGCACCACGAGGTGGCGCCCGGCCAGCACGAGGTGGACTTCCGCTACGCGGACGCGCTGGCCACGGCCGACGACCTGTCCACGTTCCGGGTGGTGGTGCGCAGCGCGGCCGAGCGCTACGACCTGGTCGCGTCGTTCATGCCCAAGCCGATCTTCGGGCAGAACGGCTCCGGCATGCACACGCACCAGAGCCTGTTCAAAGGCGACACCAACGCGTTCTACGACGCCAAAGGCGAGTGGCAGCTGTCGAAGGTGGCACTCCACTACATCGCGGGCCTGCTCGAGCACGCGCGCGGCTTCTGCGCCGTGACGAACCCGCTGGTGAACAGCTTCAAGCGCCTGGTGCCCGGCTACGAGGCGCCGGTGAACATCGCGTGGAGCATGAAGAACCGGTCGCCGATGATCCGGATCCCGGATCGCCGCGAGTCGGGCACGCGCTGCGAGCTCAGGATGCCCGATCCGTCGGCGAACCCGTACCTCGCGCTCGCCGTGCAGCTGGCGGCGGGCCTGGACGGGATCGAGCGCAAGCTCGCGCCGCCGGACCCGGTGAACAAGAACATCTTCACCATGACCTACCGGGAGCGCCGCCACCACCGGATCGACGATCTGCCCCGCGACCTGCACGAGGCGCTGGACTGCCTCGAGAAGGACCCGGTGATCCTGGGCGCCCTCGGCGAGCACATCGCCGGACGCTACGTCGAGGCGAAGCGGTCCGAGTGGGCCGAGTACATCTCGCAGGTCAGCGAGTGGGAGATCAGGAAATACCTGGGGCAATACTGAAAGGCGTGAGCGGTGAGGGGTGAGAGGTGAGACGTTCAGGTGAGAAGTGAGAAGCCGAAGTGAGAAGTGAGAAGGTCATTTCCGGCGCCGGGGCCCCGAGTCCCGGCGCCGTGCTGCTGGACCTGGACGGGACGCTGTACACCGATGCCGGTGCGCTGCCCGGCGCGGTGGAGGCGCTGGCCGCGCTGCGGCGCCGCGGCGTCCCGTTCCGCTACGTGACCAACACGACCCGGCGCTCGCGCCGGCGGCTGGCGGAACGCCTGCGGAGCTACGGCTTCGACGCCCGCCCGGACGAGATCGTGTCGGCACCGATGGCGTGCGTGGCGCTGCTCACCGCGCGCGGCGTGAGGCGCGTCGCCGCCTTCGTGGCGGAGGACACGCTGGAGGACTTCGCGGCCTTCGACCTGGCCGACGCCCGGCCCGAGGTCGTCGTCGTCGGCGACCTGGGCGACGCGTGGGATTTCGCGACGCTGAACCGCGCCTTCCTGCAGCTGCTGGCCGGCGCGTCGCTGGTCGCGCTCCAGCGGGACCGGTACTGGCTGCGGGGCGACGGGCTGGCGCTCGACGCCGGCCCGTTCGTCGCCGCCCTGGAGTACGCGACCGGCCAGACCGCGGAGACGGTCGGGAAGCCGTCGGGCGCGTTCTACGCCGCGGCCCTGGCCACGCTGCCGGCGCCGGTGGCCGCCGAGCGGCGCCGCGTCGTGATGGTCGGCGACGACCTGTGGGGCGACGTGGAGGGCGCGCAGCGCGCCGGGCTCACGGCCTGGATGGTGCGGACCGGCAAGTTCCGCCCCGACGTGGTGGCCGCGAGCGGCATCACCCCCGACCGGATCCTCGACTCCGTGGCGGAGCTCCCCGGCCTGATCTAGGGCAGCGTCATCCCCAGGTTCTTGACCAGGAACGCCCACTGGTCCGCCACCAGCTCGATCTGCTTCGACACCGGCATGCCGCCGCCGTGGCCGGCGCGCGTCTCGACCCGGATCAGGACCGGTGCGGGCCCGGCCTGCGCGGCCTGCAGCGTCGCCGCGTACTTGAAGGAGTGGCCGGGGACCACGCGGTCATCGTGGTCCGCGGTGGTGACCAGGGTGGCGGGATAGGCGATCCCGGACCGGATGTTGTGGAGCGGCGAGTAGGCGTAGAGGTACGGGAACTGGCCGGCGCTGTCCGACGAGCCGTACTCCGTGACCCACGCCCAGCCGATGGTGAACCTCTGGAAGCGGAGCATGTCCATCACGCCCACGCCGGGCAGCGTGGCGCCGAACAGGTCGGGCCGCTCGTTCTCGACCGCGCCCACGAGGAGCCCGCCGTTGGACGCGCCCTCGATCGCGAGCCGCGCCGGCCGCGTCCATCCCTCGCGCACCAGATACTCCGCCGCCGCGATGAAATCGTCGAACACGTTCTGCTTGCGCTCGTGCATCCCCGCCTGGTGCCACTCCTCGCCGTACTCGCCGCCGCCGCGGAGGTTGGCGAGCGCGACAACGCCCCCCATCTCGAGCCACACCGCGTTCGCCACCGAGAAGGACGGCAGGTTGCTGATGTCGAACCCGCCGTAGGCGGTCAGCAGCACCGGGTTGGCGCTGTCCCGGACGAGGCCACGGCGGTGGGTGAGGAACATCGGCACCCGCGTGCCGTCGCGGCTGCGGTAGAAGACCTGCTCCGTCTCGTAGGCGCCCGGATCGAAGTCGAGGTGTGGCGCCTTCCAGACCGCGCCGGCGCCGGTCGCGACGTCGTAGCGGAAGACCGTGGTCGGGAAGAGGAACGACGTGAACGCGTAGAACATCTCGGGACGATCGGCCCGGCCGCTCACCGCGCCCACCGTGCCCAGCCCGGGCAGGGCGATCTCGCCCACACTCCGCCCGTCGGCGTCGAAGACGGCGAGGCGGCCGTGGGCGTCCTGGAGGTACCGGGCGACGAAGCGTCCGCCCACCAGCGTCACGCCGTCGAGCACCTGGTCGGTCTGCGGGATGACGACGGTCCAGTCGGCGGGCGCGGGATGGCGGGTGTCGATCGCGATCAGCCGCCCGCGGGGCGCGTCGAGGTTGGTGGTGAAGTAGAAGACCGGGCCGCGGTTGCCGACGAAGCCGTAGCTGGCGTCGAAGCCGTCGAGCAGTCGGACCACGCGGCCGCCGAGGCGCGGCCGGCGTCGATTCCCCATGTCGAGGTAGTAGACCCGGTTGCGCGAATCGGTGCCCAGCGACACGTGGATGACGAGGTAGCGCCCGTCCTCCGTGACGCTGCCGCCGAAGCCCCAGTCGGGCTGGTCCGGCCGCTCGTAGACCAGCCGGTCGGCCGACTGCGGCGTGCCGAGCCGGTGATAGTAGAGCTTCTGGTTCTTGACCACGGCCTGGAGCACGTTGCCCGCCGGGGTCGGATAGCGGCTGTAGAAGAACCCCGCGTCGTCGTGGGTCCACGAGAGGCCCGAGAACTTGACCCACCGCAGCCGGTCCGGCAGGTCGCGGCCCGTGGCGATGCGGCGGACGTGCAGCTCGTTCCAGTCGGAGCCGGCCGCCGCGGTGCCGTAGCCGAAGTAGCGCCCGTCATCGGAGACGTCCCACGTGGTGAGCGCGACGGTGCCGTCGCTCGAGAGGGTGTTCGGGTCGATCAGCAGCCGGGGCTGGGCGTCGAGCGAGCGCTGCCAGTAGTAGACCGACTGGTTCTGGAGACCGTCGTTCCGGCTGAAGACGTAGGTGCCGCCTTCCCGCCACGGCACGCCGTACCGCTCGTAGTTCCACAACCGCGCGAGGCGCTCGCGGATGTGCGCGCGCTCGGGGATGCTCTCCAGGTAGGCGAAGGTGACGCAGTTCTCCGCCGCGACCCACGCCTTCGTGTCGGCGGCGTCGGTGTTCTCGAGCCAGCGGTACGGATCGCGGACGGCCGTGCCGAAGTAGGTGTCCACCTGGCTGTCGGCGCGGGCCACCGGCCGGGTGCAGCCCGGCGTCTGGGCGCGGGCCGCGGAGGTGACGAGCGCGGCCAGGCCGGCGAGGGCGAAGAGCGTACGCATGGGAGGCCTCCTGGACGCCCTCAATCTACAAGGCCGCCGGCCGCGCGCCCTCGTGCGCCAGCAGCCATTCCTTGATCCGCACGCCGCCGCCGTACCCGCCGAGCGAGCCGTCGGCGCGCACCACCCGGTGGCAGGGCACCACGATGGCGACCGGGTTCACGTGCAGCGCGTTGCCGGCGGCGCGGGAGGCGCGGGCCGAGCCGGCGCGCGACGCGATCTCGCTGTAGGTGGCGACCCGGCCGGGAAGGATCCGGGCCGTCGCGGCGAGCACGCGCCGCTGGAACGGCGGCAGGCCCGCCAGGTCCACGGGCAGGTCGAACTCGAGGCGCTTGCCGGAGAAGTAGCGGTCCAGCGCGCGACGCACGTCGTCCAGCGTTTCGCTGCGCAGCACCGGCGCGTCGCCGTTCTCCTCCAGCAGGCGGCGCAGGAACTCGTCCTCGTCGCGGACGTAGCTCAGGCGCCGCAGCCCACGCTCGCCGCGGGCGAGGCCAAGCACGCCGACCGGCGTGTCGTCCATCATCGCGTAGCGGAGCGGCTCGCTCCGGCGCCCGGTCAGCGCGCCGAAGGCGCCCAGCACGATGCCCTCGACGGCGCGGCGCTCAAGTTCGACGGGTTCGGTGATCATCGTGGCTGCACTCCCAGGCGGAGCTTCCGCGTCGCCTGATAGACGTTGGCGCGCGCGGCGGCGGCGGTGCCGCCGATCCGCGACGCGATGGCCTCGTAGTCCAGCTCGTCCACCAGCCGCAGCGTGAGCGCGAGCCGCTGCCGCTCGGGCAGGCGCGCGACGTGCGCCCACAGCGCCGCGCGCTCGGCCTCCCCGGGCGGCCCACCGTCAGCCTCGGGGTCGGTGGCCGTCGCGAACTCGGCCGCGTGCCGCCGCAGCGCGGCGCGCTCGCGACCCAGCGAGCGGAGGTGGTTGAGCGAGGTGTTGGTGGCGATCCGGTACAGCCAGGCGCGCACGTTCGCGCCCGCCGGCAGCCGCGCCAGGGCGCCGTGCGCGCGGATCAAGGTGTCCTGGAGGAGATCCTGCGACGCGTCGTCGTCGCGGACCATGCGCCGGATGTGCCGGGCCAGCTCCTCGCCGTGCTTCGCGAGCAGCATCGCGATGTGTTCCGCGGCGCGGGTGGACGTCGGAAGAGGCGTCATGACTCGGCAGCTAGGACACCGCGGCCGGCGGCGCGTGAAACCGCCCTGGCGGGGCGGGCCGCCGGCGGGCGGCCGGTCGCCCCGGGCGCGGCTTGTCCGAGTGCGATTGTCGGAGAATCGCGGCGCGGGAGCCGGACCGCCCTTGCCTCGGATGGCGGCGCATCGTACTCTGCGGTACGCGCGCTAGCCGACGCGCGTACGTCCGGTCCGCAGGGTTGCGGCCGAGCGTGGCTGGCGCGGCGAGCCAGGATTTCCCACCGCAAGACGTTCCTGGCTGCGCGCCTTTCATCGCGATGCCTGTCGCGCAGGCAGTATCGTGATGAACGAGCCCCCGGGGAGCGATCCCCGGGGGCTTCGTTCATGGAGGCCACGCGGGCCGGTGCACGGGCCACGGGCGCCTACTGGTGGCAGGGGGCGCGTGGATCCTGGCGCGGACCGTTCACCACCGGCCGGTGGTCGAGACCGGCGACCGCGAGCACCACGTCGCGTACCAGCGCCGTCACCCGGGCCAGCTGTTCGTAGTCGATGTATGCGGCCTCGTCGGTGACCTGGTGGTAGTCGAGGTGCTCGCCGGTCGAGAACGACGCCGACGGGATGCCGAAACGCGCATAGCTGTAGTGATCCGCACGGCAGTAGTACTGCAGCGGGTGATCCGGCGCGTCGTACTCGTAGTTGATGCGGAACGGCACCGGCTCGTGCGCCGCCACGCTGTCGATCAGCTCGCCGAACTCCGTGGAGAGGCGGCGGCTGCCCACCAGCTCGAGGTATCCCGGCCCGCCGCGCGGCAGGTCGGCGGCGCCGCCCCGGCCCACCATGTCCATGTCGATCTCCGCGACGATCGAGTCGCGCGGGACGGTCGGGTGATCCGTGAACCAGCGCGAGCCGAGGAGCCCGGGTTCCTCGGCGGCGTGCGAGACGAACAGGACGGAGCGGCGGGGACGCGGGCCGGCGGCGAGGACCCGGGCCAGCTCGACGAGGGCGACCGTGCCGGAGCCGTCGTCGTCGGCGCCGTTGTAGACCGAGTCGAGCCGCGGAGGGTGCGCCGCGCGCAGGCTGTCCCGCAGCGCGGCGATGCGGGCCGCTTCCTCGGGGCTGGCGTCGCGCGGCGGCGAGTCCGCGCCCATCGGCCGCAGCACCCGGTTCGTGGCCCGCACCGAGTCGTGGTCCACCGGCGGCCGCGCGAGGCCGAGGTGGTCGTGGTGGGCGGACACCGCGACGTACGTGTGGCGAAGCGCGGTGTCGCCGCCCACGAGCACGGCGACGACGCTGCGCGCGGGCTGCGGCAGGGGCCGCCGCGCGAACGCCACGGCGCCGCGGAACGTGGGCCCCACCTGGCCGGGCAGGGCGCTGGCGAACGGCACGCCGAGCAGGGCGCTGGCCGCCCCGGAGGTGAGCAGCAGCGAGCCGCGGACGACGGAGAAGATCAAGGTGTCCGTCGTGACGCGACCCTCGTTCAGCGCGAGCTGGCCCGTGGCTTCGGGCGTCAGCTGCTCGAGGCCGGCGACGGCGAAGCCGGCGGCGCGGGCGAAGCGCGGGCTGCGCCGCAGCGCCACCACGGCGCGGAACGTGGCTCGCGGGTTGCCGCCGGGCAGGGGCCGGAACACCAGCAGCTTGCCGGCGCTGCGCTCGGCCGCGGGCCAGCCCGTGGTGTCGTCGACGGAGCCGGCGAACAGAGCGGCACTGCTGTCGGTCCGCCACGTCATCTGGACGCCCAGCGGCATCACGTCGCGACCCGCCGCGAGGCGGGTCCCGTTCACCGCGAGGCCGGACGCGGTGTCGAGCGCGATGCGCCAGAACGGGATCGTCTGGAAGAAGCTGCCGCCCTCGCCCGCGGGCGCGAGGCCGTAGCGCGCGAAGGCCGCGGCGACCCAGTCGGCCGCCTGCGCATCGCCGGGGCTGCCGGTGTCGCGGCCGCCCATGGAGTCGTCGGCGACGGCGTACAGGTGCGCGCGCAGGGTGTCGGCGCTCACGGGCACCGGGCCGCGCTGCGCCGCGGCGCCGGTCGGCGCCGCCAGCGCGCCGAGGGTCAGCCACCCCAGGATCGTCCGCAGGTTCGCACGCATCGGTCGCTCCGGCGCTAGGCGTCGTCGCTGACGAGGCCGGAGCGCAGCGCCAGCCGCGTGAGCCCGGCGATGGTCTTGATGCCCACCTTCCGCATCAGGCTGTCGCGGTGCGTCTCGACGGTCCGCACGCTGATGCCGAGCGCCTGGGCCGTCTCCTTGTTCGTGGCGCCCTCGGCGATGTACCGCAGGACTTCGCGCTCGCGTGGCGAGAGCCGCTCGAGCGCGTTCTGCACCTCCTCGCCCTCGAGCTTGCGGCGCAGGAGCTCGGAGAGCTGCTGCGAGACCGCGGGGCTGTAGTACGAGCTTCCGGCGCAGACCTGGCGCACCGCCTGCACCAGCTCGCCGGACGCCGCGTCCTTCACCAGGTAGCCGTGCGCGCCGGCGCGCACGCTCTCCATCAGGTACTCGGGCTGCAGGTGCATGGAGAGGATCAGGATGCGGACCTCGGGGGCGCGCGCCCGGATCTGCCGCGCGGCCTCCAGCCCGCCGCCCTTGGGCATCGTGATGTCGAGCACGGCGACGTCCGGGTGCCGCGCCACGGTCTCCTGCACCGCCGCCTCGCCGTCGCCGACCTCGGCGACGACGAGCATGTCCCCGGCGGCGCTCAGGATGCGGCGCACGCCGTCGCGGACCAGCGTGTGATCGTCGGCCAGCAGGACGGTGATCTTCTCAGCCATCGTTCGCTCCCACGGGCAGGCGGGCCTCCAGGCGCACGCCGTGCCCGGGGGCGCTGGTCACGGCGAACCGCCCGCCCGCGCCCACGACGCGCTCGCGCATGCCGGCCAGGCCGGCGTGGCCCGCCTCGGGGCCGCCGGCGGCCGGGGCCTGGAACCCGCGGCCGTCGTCCTGGACCACCAGCAGCAGCTCGCCGTTCTGGGGGGCGAGGCTCGCGTCCACGCGCGACGCGGCGGCGTGCCGCGCCACGTTGGTCAGCGCCTCCTGGAACACGCGGTACAGCGCCACCTCCACCTCCGGGGCCAGGCGTGCCGGCAGCCGGCCGGCGCTGACGTTCACCGCGACGCCGGTCCGCCCGGCGAAGTCCTCGGCGAGCGCGCGGATGGCCGGCACGAGGCCGAGGTCGTCGAGGACAGCCGGCCGGAGTCCGCGGGCCGTGGCGCGGATCGACTCGAGCGCCCGCCCGGCCAGCTGGCGCGCCCGCTCAACGGCGTCGTTGCTGATACCCGCCCCGGCGAGGGAGCGCTCCAGCTCGCCCAGCTCGAGCTTGATCGCGGTCAGGACCTGCCCGGTCTCGTCGTGCAGCTCGCGGGCGATGCGGCCGCGCTCGACCTCCGCGGCCCTGAGCAGCGACGCGGACGCGCGCGCCAGCTCGCGGCTGCGCGTCTCGAGGGCGGCGTAGAGGTCCGCGTGCTGCAGCGCGGCGCCGATCTGCTGGCCGAGCGCCCGCAGGAACTCGCGGTCCATCGAGGCGAACGGGTCGCGCGCGCGGGCCACGATGACGAAGGTGCCCGCCGCGCGCTCGCCGGTGAAGACGGGAAGGAACGCAGCGTAGGGATGCGGCGCGAGGCGCGGGTCGGCGCCGGCCGCGCGGGGCCAGTAGTGCTCCACGCGCGGCGCGCCCTCCCGCGGCGCGGCCAGCAGCGGCTCGGCGTCGGCGTTCCCCGGCCCGGCGGTCGCGAGAGCCGTCTCCCCCCAGTGCGCGCAGGCGCCCGAGCCGCCGCGGAAGCCGAGCGTGCCCGCGTCGTCCTCGCGGTACAGCGCGCAGCCGATGACCGGCGGCAGCGCGAGCGGGCGTTCCAGGACGGCGGCGACCACCTCCGCGGGCCGGAGGCTGCGCTGCAGGTCGCCCGAGAGCGTCGAGAGCGCCGCCATGCCGCGGTGCTGGTCCTCCAGCACCAGCAGCAGCATCCCCCCGCCGACGGCCAGCTCGAACAGCAGGTCGAGGTAGTAGCCGTACGGCACCCACGCACCCCGCGCGCGGAGCATCGTGTAGTCGAGGTGGTGCGCGCCCCACAGCAGGAACGCGACGGCCAGCACGGCGGCGCCCTTCGACGCGGCCCGGCGCCAGTACTGCAGAAACACCACCCCGGTGCCGAGGGTCGCGAGGCTCAGGAACACCACCGCCGGCAGCGCCGCCCACAGGAAGTTCTGGATGCGGTAGATGGCGACGTAGGACCACAGCACCGGCACCGCGAACAGCAGGTAGTAGCGGTGGTCCCAGGACAGCTGCCGGGCGAACACCAGCGCCGCCCACAGCAGCAGCAGCGTCGTCCAGCCGGTCGCCACCTGGTGCCAGAACAGCCAGATCGGGTTCCGGGTCGTCAGGTACACGGCGATGATCACCAGCCGCAGCGCGTACACGCTCCACGCCCCGCCCCAGATGCCGAAGTAGCGCTTCCGGTAGGTCAGGAACAGCGCCAGGAACAGGCCGGCGATGCCCAGCGTGACGCTGGCCTGGAACACCACCAGCGAGCGCTCCAGCAGCAGGTCCGGCGCGTTCACGACGTGGCGAGCATGGCGCGGGCGACGTGGTCGGCGATGGCCATGATGGTGATCATCGGGTTCACGCCGCTCGAGGTCGGGAAGGCTCCGCCGTCGGCGACGTAGAGGCCCCGCACCCCGTGCACCTCGCCCGTCTCGCCGGCGACGGAGCGCCGCGGGTCCCGGCCGAGGGCCGCGCTGCCCATCTGGTGGAAGGAGATGTACGACATGCGGCAGCGCCGGTACCCGCGGGCGTCGCAGCCGGCGACGAACCGCTCGAGCCAGCCGGGCTCGCCGGGCCGGACCCGCACCGGCGGCGTGTGCAGCGTGAACAGCTCCGTGGCCCCGGCGGCCGCGAGCACCCGGGCGGCGCCCTTGAGTCCTTCGCGGACGTGGCCGGCATCATAGCGCGACAGCTCGTAGTGAACCCGCGCGCGGCCGTGGCGGCTCACCGCGACGCGGCCCGCGTCGCGGTCGCGGAGCAGGACGCCCACGATGCTGAGGTTGCCCAGGCGCCCCACGTCCTCCTTGAACTGGCGCGGGCTCGCCCATCCGAAGCCGCTCGCCGGCAGCGCGAAGTGGACCGGCGCGGTCTCGAGCTTCACGCCGTAGCCGTCGTCCTGGTCCGCGAGCTGGTCGGAGTACCGGGTCTGAAGCCCGCCGGTCCACGGCTCCACGCGCTGCGGGAAGATCCCGGCCACGGCGGTCGCGGGATGCAGGCGCAGGCCGCGGCCGACCGCGTCGCCCCCGACGCCCGATCGCGCGAGGAGCGCCGGCGTGTTGACCGCGCCGCAGGCCGCGACCACCGCGCCCGCCCGCACCGTGAGCGCGTGCGCGGCGCCGTCCGGTCCCTGCACGGCGGCGACGACGCCCGTCGCGCGGCCGCGCTCGAACGTGACCCGCTCCACCTCGCAGCCCGCCACCAGCCGCGCGCCGGCGTGCGCGGCGTCCGCGAGGTAGGTCCGGGCCGTCGAGTTCTTGGCCCCGTGCCGGCACCCGTAGGTGCAGTAGCCGCACTCGAGGCCTTCCTTGCAGTCGGTGACGTTGCGGGGGATGGTGTCCACGTGCCAGCCGAGCGCCCGGCAGCCCTGCTCCAGCAGCGCGTCACGGGCGCCCGGCGTGGTCCAGCGCGTGCCCACGTCGAGCCGCGCATTGACCCGTCCGAGCGACGCCTCGAAGGCGGGGCCGGCGAACAGCGACAGCCCGCTGAGCGCGTCCCACTCGGCGCGGACGCTCGCCGGCGGCGGGAAGCTCGTGGTGTAGTTGATCACCGTCCCGCCACCCAGGCAGCTGCCGGCGAGGACCGGCATCGAGCCGCTCTGGGTCATCAGCAGCGCGCCGTCGAGGTACAGCGCGCCGAGCATGTCGCCCTCGACCTGGGTCAGGTCGCGCGAGCCGGGGTTGGGGCCCTTCTCCAGCACGACGACGCTGCGACCGGCCTGGGCCAGGATGCCCGCCGCCACCCCGCCCCCCGCGCCCGAGCCGACCACCACGACGTCGCAGTCGAGGGTGGTGTCGCGATCGACGGCCAGCACGGGCAGCGGCTCGACGCTCGTGGCGGGCGCCGGGAGCGGGCCGGGGTAGCCGGCGGCGCGCCAGGCGGGATGCCCGCCGCCCTCGAGCGGCCAACAGTAGTACGCGACGTGCGCCAGGCGCTTGAGCGCCTGGAAGCCGGCCCGGCGCAGGGGCACGCCGGACATCGCCCAGCCGCGCAGCGTCGCCTCCCGAGCCTCGCCGTCCATCGCCGGCAGCGACGCGAACCGCCCGCCGAAGACGAGGTTGGCGACCGGCGAGCCGAGCGCGGCGAGCAGCATGCCCAGGCGCGCGCGGTCGAGCGGATCGCGCAGCGAGGCGATCAGGCGCTCCACGCGCTCGGCGGTGCCGGCGAGGCGCGCGCCCGTGGCGAAGAACCCGGCCGGGTCGTCGTCCCGGCGGATCTCCGGGAGCAGCGTCTCGCACACCGCGGCGAGCACCTCGCGCCGGGCAGCGGACAGTCCTTCGGCCACCGATCCATCCCGTTGAGGGAACGCTCAACTTACGTTACGGGGAACCCCGCTGCGAGGTGTTCCGGATGGCGCGCCGCGATCCTCGAACCCGGTTGTTGCTCCAGATCCTCGACGAGGCGTTCACGGCGCGGGGCTGGCAGGGCGCGACCTTGAGCGGCGCGTTGCGGGGGCTCTCGGTGCGCCAGGCGCTGTGGCGTCCGGGGCCGGGGCGACACAACATCTGGGAGCTGGTGCTGCACGCCGCGTACTGGAAGCACGTCGTGCGGCAGCGCGTGGAGGGAGCGGGCCGGACGCCGTTCCCGCGCGGCCCGCGGAACTACCCCGACCTGCCGGTGCGGCGCGACGCCGCGGCGTGGCGGGCGGACGTCGCGCTGCTCAAGCAGGAACACGCCGCGATGACGCGGACGGTGCGCGGACTCAAGCCGGGACGCCTCGACGCGCCGGTGCGCCGGTCACCCTGGACGGTCGGGGAGCAGATCTTCGGCGTCGCGGCCCACGACCTGTATCACACCGGCCAGATCCAGCTCCTCAAGGCGCTGCAGCGCGGCCGCTAGCGCCGCCGCTCAGCGCGACTGGCTGATCGTGATCTTGAAGCCGTCCGGATCGGCGATGGCGAAGTCGCGCTCGCCCCAGGGCTCGGTCTGCGGCTCGTGGAGCAGCGTGCCCCCGCGCGCCTTGATGTCGGCGGCCAGCGTCTCGACGTCCTGCGCGGTCGAGCAGTAGAGCCGGAACCCCTCGCCCTTCTGGCGGTCGCGGCCCTTCCGCCAGTCGTCCTGGCCAAGGTAGAAGTCGACCTTGCCGGCCCGCAGCGTGGCGCCCATCAGCTTGCCCTCGCGCTCCCAGCGGTCCACCACGACGCATCCGAGCACGTCGCGGTACCAGGCGACGCTCCGGTCGATGTCGTTCACGGTGTAGCCGGCGCTCGAGCTGCGCAGGCGCAGGGTCTCGGGCTGGCGGCGCGCCCGCGTCGCGCGTGCCCGCGTCGCCGAGCTCCCGACGCGCTTGCCGCGCTTGGCGCGCTTGGTCGGCTTGCGCGGGCTCTTCCTCTTGGTCGGCATGTCGCCCCTCCGCGGTGCGTTCCAGGTTCCAAGCCTATCGGTTCGCCCCCGCTCCCGCCAGCCGGGGCGGCGGTGTATCACTTCTCACGCGTCACGACTCCATCCCTCTTCGCGGAGATCCACATGCCCACGCGCAAGGCGTCGGCCGTCTGGGAAGGCGGCCTGAGGACCGGCAAGGGAAGCTACAAGACGGCCAGCGGACTGGTCGGCGGCAACTACGGGTTCGGCTCGCGCTTCGAGGAGGTTCCGGGCTCGAATCCCGAGGAGCTGCTCGCGGCCGCCCACGCGGCCTGCCTCAGCATGGCCCTGTCCGGCGGGCTGGAGCGCGCCGGCAAGCCGGCGACGCGCATCGCGACCGAGGCGGCGTGCACCGTGGAGAAGGTCGGCGAGGGCTTCAAGATCACGCGGATGCGGCTGGTGGTGCGCGGGACGGTGCCCGGCCTCGACCAGGCGGGCTTCGCCGCCGCGGCGGAGGCGGCCAAGAACGGCTGCCCGGTGTCCGGCGCGCTCAAGGGGAACGTGACCTTCGAGCTGGACGCGAAGCTGGAGTAGTCCCGCCGCAACTGGCAGACCCTCCGTCCCGCCCGTATACTCGGCGGCGGGCGATCACCGCCCGTGCTCCGCGCGTCCGGCGGGACTCCCCGGCCGCGCGCGGGGCGGGCGGCCGGCGACGGGCGATGTACCTCCGGGAGACAGCGGCGATGGCCTCCGGCAACTTCCACATCGGCATCATGGGCAACCTCTTCTCGGGGAAGACGACGCTCATGAACGCCCTGGCGGCCGACCCGTACCGCTCCGAGCTCGAGGCGCTGCTCGGCACGGCGGAGACGCACGCGTTCTCCGAGCGCGTCGAGCCGGGGTCGCTCACCGACCAGTGCCTGGCGCTGTTCTACCGGGACCGGGTGGCCAACATCTTCCCGACCGAGACGGCGTTCCTGTTCATGCGCGCGCAGCAGCAGCGGGAGATCCGCCACCTGATGACGCGCGATGCCCGCAACGGCGTGCTGATCCTCGAGGACCGTCCGTTCATCGACGGTCCCGAGGTGTTCGTGCAGCGGATGATCGACTCGGGCGAGATGCCGCCGGCCCACGCCCGGCTGTACCGCACGCTGCTCTACCAGACGCTGCAGAACGAGCGCATCCGGCTGCCGGATCTCACCGTGTACCTGCGGGTCCCGCCCGACCTGCTGGAGCGGCGGCGCCTGGAGGACGCGGAGGCCGGCGACCCCTACGCGCGCACGATCACGGCGGAATACCTGCGCCAGATCCACGAGTCGTACGAGCGGCTGGCGCTGAACTGGCGGGCGACCCTGCGGAACTACCAGGAGTACGCCGTCGTGCCGCCGGACGCCGACCTGGTGACGCTGCCGGCGGAGATCGACATGCACGAGCACCCCGACTACGTGCACGTGGCCGCGGGCACGATCCGCGAGAAGGTGCGGAGCATGATCGACGCCCGGAGGCAGAGCGCGTGACCGGGGCCGGCCGCGTCCTGGCAGTGGGCGAGCCGCCGCCGATTCCCCGCCATCAGATCGCGAACCGGCTCACCAACGTCGAGCGGCGGCTGCTGACCTACCTGGCCCGCCGCCAGACGCTCGTGACCTGTGTCGGCAACATCGGCGCCGGCAAGAGCTCGCTGGTGAAGCTGCTCGCCTACAGCACCGGGATGAACGCGTTGTTCGAGCTGCCCGACGAGGGATACGAGGACCACGTCGCGCAGAACCCGTCGCTGTTCCCGTTGCTCGCCACGGCGAAGAATTCCGCGAAGCGGACGCTCGGCCGCTACTACGGCGCGATCAACGAGTTCATCGAGTGCCAGGCCACCGCCAGCGCGGCCAGCCCCGCGTGGGAGGCCGCCAAGCGCAACCTGGAGAACGCAGCGCTCGACATCCAGCACGCGTACCTCGACCTCCGTAAGATGCAGCTCGAGGCCGTGCCGCACCTCTCGGCTTCGACCTGCATCGACGGCTCGCCGCTCGCCGACCGCTACGCGTTCTGCGAAGTGCTGCACCGCGACATGGACGTGCCGTACCTGACGGCGGACTCGCTCGCGGTGATCGACGCGCGGCTCGAGAGCGAGTTCCGGCCGCTGGTGCGGCCCGGGCTGGTCATCCTGCTCCGCAGCCCCGTGGAGTACCTGCTGCGCAACATCCGGGAGCGTCGGCGCGACGAGGAGAAGACCCACGCCGACGAGATCCCCGAGGGCCTGATGCGGCTGGTGCGGGCGCTGAACCCGCGCTACGAGGCGTTGGTCGCCAACCTCCAGGCCGGCGACTGGTACGCCGGGCCGGTGCTGGTGATCGACGTGTCGAAGATCGACTTCGTCTCCAACGTGCGCCACCTGATCGCGGTGTACGAGGGCATCGAAACGCTCCTCGTGCCGAAGGAATTCCGGGTCTAGGCCGACATCGTCGGCGCCCCGTCGTTCGGGTTGAGAAACGCCGTCCGGGCGGCGAACTTCCACCCCCACGGCGCCGTAGCCAAGTGGTAAGGCAGAGGTCTGCAAAACCTCTATACGGCGGTTCGAATCCGCCCGGCGCCTCTTCCCTCCGATGCCAACGTCACGGCCTCCTCAGCCGCCCCGGGCCGGGGCCCCGCGCGAACGCACCGAGGCGCTGCGCGCGAAGGCCGAGGCGCTGCGCGCGCTGCACCACGCCGACCGGCCGCTGGTCCTGGCCAACGTCTGGGACGCCGCGAGCGCGCGGCTGTTCGAGTCGGTGGGCTACCGGGCCATCGCCACGTCCAGTGCCGGCGTGGCCTACGCCTGGGGCTACCCGGACGGCGAGCTCATCGGGCGCCGCCAGATGCTCGAGGCCGTGCGGCGGATCGCCGCGGCGGTCTCCGTACCCGTCACCGCGGACCTCGAAGCCGGTTACGGCGCCGACGCGAAGGCGGTCAGCAAGACGGTGCGGGATCTCGTGGCCGCCGGCGCGGTCGGGTTCAACCTCGAGGACGCCCGCGGCGGGACGCTGCTCGGCCTTCCGGAGCAGGCCGCGCGGGTCCGGGCGGCGCGTGCGACCGCCGGAAGGCTCGGCGTGCCGGTCGTGATCAACGCCCGGACCGACGTGTTCCATGGCGTCGAGCCGTCGCCGTCGCACCTGGCCGACGCCGTCGCCCGCGGCAACGCGTACCTCGACGCGGGGGCGGACGCGGTCTTCGTTCCGTTCGTGCGGGATGCCGAGACGATCGGCGCGCTGACGCGGGGCATCCGCGGCCCGGTCAACATCCTGCTCGTCCCCGGTGCGCCGTCCGTCGCCGAGCTGTGGGCGCTCGGCGTGCGGCGCGTCAGCGTGGGGTCGGGCCTCGCCCGGGCCGCCTACGGCGTGGCGCGGCGCGCGGCGCTGGAGCTGCGCGAGCGCGGAACGGCCGACCTAGTCGAGCAGTGGGGCGTATCGTACGACGAGATGCAGCGGCTGCTTTCGGTCGCGAACCCGGCCACAGCCAAGAAGGCCTCCGG
>Ga0187779_10000230_pt1 | contig 41030 bp, 42 predicted proteins | sample 1015_Q2_SP10_10__FD_132435 | JGI IMG/M metagenome (GOLD analysis project Ga0187779, IMG submission 132435) | Tropical peat soil microbial communities from peatlands in Department of Meta, Colombia - 1015_Q2_SP10_10_MG | ecosystem: Environmental > Terrestrial > Soil > Wetlands > Peat | place... | reverse complement strand
CAGCAGCAGTTCCTGACATAAGTCCAGGCTTGGCTCCTAACTCCTCTGTTTTAAAGATTTTGACCGTAACTCGCTGATTCCAGATATTTTGCCCGCCAAGTCTGGCCTAAGGTCTTGATTCTAATAGACCGCCCAGGGGAGGGGTACTTAATACCCCTGTTGAGTGTTCACGATCCCCCGCAATGGCTGGCCTGCCATGTAGTGCCGCAGATTATCGGTGAATAAAGCGTAGTGCCGCTCCCACATCCTGTCGGTGATGGCAGCAGTATGGGGCGTGACCAGGCAATTTTCCAGCGACCAGTAGGGCGAGTCCGCTGGCAACGGCTCCTCTGAGAAAACGTCGAGCGCCGCGCCGGCGATCTTCTTCTGGCGCAGCGCCGCAATGAGCGCGGCATCATCGATCAAGGGTCCGCGGCTCACGTTGATGAGGTATGAACTCGGCTTCATCTTGGCCAGCCGCTGCTCGTTGATGATGTGCTCGGTTCTCGGCGTCAGCGGGGCCGCTAGCGCCACGAAATCGCTCTCCCCAAGCATCTCGTCGAGCTGCTCCGGCCCGAAGATCCGCTCGGCCACATCGCTGGCCTTCTCCGGATGCTCGCGCATCGCGAAGACGCGCATGCCCACCCCGAGCGCCCGTCGTGCTGTTTCGCCGCCGATGCTGCCCAGTCCGACCAGCCCGAGCGTGCTGCCGGAGATCTCCTGCAGCCCCTGGCGCCACATCTGGGTCTGCGCCCAGATTCGCTGTTGCTGGTAACGGGCCGCCGCGGGAAATCGTTTGGCCAGAGCGTGCATCACGGCGAGGATGTGCTCTGCCACCACTGGCGCATGCACCTCGCGGGCATTAGTCACGACCACTTTGCTGGCCAGCAACTCCGGGCTCAGCAGCAGATGGATAGCCGCTGCTGTGGAGTGGATCCAGCGCAGCTTCAGGGCCTGCAGAAATTGTTCGCCGCGCAGCGACCAGCCGATGAGGACCTCTGCATCGCCGATCTCGCTGGCCACTTGCTCGTACTTCGTCACCTGGACGATCTGGAGCTGCGGAAACTCTCGCTTCAGGCGCTCCGCAAACCACGCCGGTGCCTGCCACAGCTCGAAGCGGTGATGAATGGCGATGAGCAGCTTCATGATGATGCCTTAGAGACTATCGCGCGAGCGGCACGCGCAGATCTTTGCCCGTCATCTCTTTGGGCTGCGGCAAGCCCAGAATACCGAGCATGGTCGGTGAGATATCCTGCAGCGCGCCATCGTTGCGCAGCGAGTAGCGCTTGGCGTCGTCAGTCACCAGGATCAGCGGTACCGGATTGGTCGTATGTGCAGTGTGCGGCCCGCCAGTCGCAGGATCGATCATCAGCTCCGCATTGCCGTGATCGGCGGTGACGAGCATGGCTCCGCTGCGTTGTCGTAGCGCCGCATAAATGCGGGCCAGGCATGCATCGATCGTCTCGCAGGCTTTGATGGTAGGCTCCAGCTTGCCGGAGTGGCCCACCATGTCCGCGTTGGCGAAGTTGACGATGATCACGTCAAAGGCGCCGTCTTCCACCGCCTTCACCACGGCATCGGCGATCCCAGAGGCGCTCATCTCCGGCTTCAGGTCGTAAGTCGCGACCTTCTGCGACGGGACCAGAATGCGCTCTTCGCCTGCATAAGCCTGCTCCACGCCGCCGTTGAAGAAGTACGTCACGTGCGCGTACTTTTCCGTCTCGGCCACGCGCAGGTTGCGCAGCTTGTTCGCGCTCATCACGTTGGCCAGGATGTTTCCCAGCGACTCCGGCGGCACCACCACGGGTAGAGTGAAGCTCCTGTCGTATTGCGTCATGCAGACGTAATGCAGGCTCTTGGGGATGCGGCTGCGCGGGATCGCCTGCTCCAGCGCCTCCGCGTCAGGCAGCTCGCGGCCCGCTTCTTTGCTGATGCCGCTCTCGCGCGCCAGCACACGCGTGACCTGGCGCGCGCGGTCGGCGCGAAAATTGAAATTGATGCAGGCATCTTCGTCGCGAATGCTGCCCCGGGCTTTCCCGCTTTCATCGGTCACAACAAAAGGCACGATGAACTCATCGGTCACGTCCTTGTTGTAGGAATCCTTGATCCCCTGCACTGCGTCGCGAAAGTTGCCGCCTTCCGCGCGCCCTTCGACCATGGCCTGGAAGGCCTTTTCTTCGCGCGGCCAGCGGCGGTCGCGGTCCATGGCGTAATAGCGGCCGCTGACGCTGGCGATCGCGCCGCCGAACTGGCGCATCTGCTGTTGCAGTTGCTCCACGTAGCCGGCGCCGCTGGTCGGCAAAGTATCACGGCCATCCATGAACGCGTGCACGAACACGCGCTCGAGGCCGTTCTGTTTGGCCATCTTCAACAGCGCGTAAAGATGGTTCTGGTGCGAGTGCACGCCGCCGTCAGACAGCAGGCCAAAAATGTGCAGCCTGCGTCCATCGCCGCGGGCATGCTGCATGGCCCTGAGCAGCACCGGGTTCTGGAAGAACTCGCCGCTCTCGATCATAACGTCGATCTTGGTGATATCCATGCGGACCACGCGGCCCGCGCCGATATTCAGGTGCCCGACCTCGCTGTTCCCCATCTGCCCCTGCGGCAAGCCGACGAAGGGCCCGCTGGTTTGAATCAGGGTGTTGGGAAAGTCGTGCAGCAGCTTGTCGTAAGTCGGCTTGTTGGCCAGAGCGATTGCATTGGCAGCGCGCTCGGCTCGGTATCCCCAGCCATCAAGAATCACAAGGATCAGCGGCTTGGGTCTCATGCGGCTGGATGAACTCTGAATAAACGGCTGAGGATCATTTCTTTCGCTTGGGCCGTGCTACCAACTCGCCCTGGCAGTTGGGACACACGGAATTCATCGCCCTGGTGCAAGTGGCGCAGAAAGTGCACTCGTAGGAACAGATGAAAGCGCTGCCATCGGCAAGCAGCGCCTCGCGGCACTTCTCGCACCGCGTTCTCATCTCCAGGGCCATTCAGCTCGCCTTCCGGCAGTTGAGCGCACTGATGCCCGGGAACCTGGCTGCCGCACCCAACTCTTCTTCGATGCGCAGCAATTGGTTGTATTTCGCGATACGGTCCGTGCGCGAAGCAGAGCCGGTCTTGATCTGTCCAGTGCCGGCGCCAACCGCGAGGTCGGCGATGAAGGTGTCCTCGGTTTCGCCGGAGCGGTGAGAGGCGATGCTGGTGTAGCCGTTGCGGCGCGCAAGTTCGATGGCATCCATCGTCTCGGTCACGGTCCCGATCTGGTTGACCTTGATAAGGATGGAATTCGCGATCCCCTCTTTGATGCCTTGCGCCAGGCGCTTGGTGTTGGTGACAAAAAGATCGTCGCCGACAAGCTGGATCCGGTCACCCAGCACTTCGCTGAGCAGTTTCCAGCCGTGCCAGTCGTCTTCGGCAAGGCCGTCTTCCAGCGAGACGATGGGGTATTTTTCCACCCAGTCATTCCAGTATTTCACCATCTCTTCAGGAGTGAGTTCAGACTTGTCTGACTTCTTGAAGATGTACTTGCCGTTCTTGTGCTTCGTGTCCGGTTTCACATAGAACTCGCTGGCTGCAGGATCGAGCGCAATGGCGACCTGCGAGCCGGGCTTGTAGTTCGCTTGCTGAATGGCTTCGATGACCAGCTCGATCGCCTCTTCATTGGACTTGAGCGAGGGCGCAAAACCGCCTTCATCGCCCACTGAAGTGTTATAGCCGCGCTTCTTGAGGACTGCTTTCAGGGTATGAAAGATCTCAACGCCCCATCGCAGCGCTTCGCTGAACGAGGGCGCGCCGACCGGCATCACCATGAATTCCTGGAAGTCGACGTTGTTGTCCGCATGCGCGCCGCCGTTGAGGATGTTCATCATCGGAACCGGGAGCGTGCAGGCATTCACGCCGCCCAGATAGCGATAGAGGGGCATTCCCAGTCCCGCGGCCGCGGCCCGCGCCGCCGCCATGGAAACGGCAAGGACCGCGTTTGCTCCCAGCTTGGATTTGTTCTCAGTGCCGTCGATCTCGATCATTCTCTGGTCGAGAGCGCGCTGGTTCGTGACTGGCATCAGCGCCAGCGCCGGCGCGATCCTGGTGCGGATATTCGCCACCGCCTTGATGACGCTCTTGCCCAGGTAGCGAGTCTTTTCGCCATCCCGCAGCTCCACGGCTTCATGTTCACCGGTTGAGGCTCCGCTGGGAACGATGGCGCGGCCCACGATGCCATTCCCGATCGAGACCTCTGCCTCGACCGTGGGATTCCCCCGCGAATCGATCACTTGCCGTCCGTGGACGCCTTTGATTTCCATGCACGCTCCTGAGAAGCGCTGATTATACAAAGAGGCCGGTTCACATCACACCCGCCACGCTAAACCTTAAGCACCACCTTGCCGAACTGCTCGCTCCTTTCCAGATACTCATGGGCAGCGCGGGCGTCTTTGAGCGGAAAGACCTTGTCCAGGACCGGCTTAAGCCTGCCGCTGAAGACGTGGTCCAGCACCTCGTACATATCACCCATGTTGCCCATGTAGGAGCCGAGGAATGAAAGCTGGCGGGCAAACAGGTAACGAATGTCAAATTTCGCCTCCGGCCCGCTGGTCGCGCCGCAAGTGACCAATCGCCCACCGGGTCTCAGCGAGCGCATGCTTTCTTCCCAGGTCGCGGCTCCCACATGCTCAAAGACGATATCCACTCCGCGTTTGCCAGTGATTCTCTTCACTTCCTCTGAGATTTTCTGCTGATAATGATTGATGGCGAAATCTGCCCCCAGCTCACGGCCTTTGGCCAGCTTCTTCTCATCGCCAGCGGTAGTGATGACGGTCGCGCCAAAGAGCTTGGCTATCTGAATGGCGGCTGAGCCCACACCCGAACCCGCGCCCAGTATCAACACCCAATCGCCAGGTTTGATGCCGGTGCGGCTCACCAACATATGCCACGCCGTCAGAAAGACCAGCGGAATGCTGGCCGCCTGCTCATAGGTGAGTCCTTTGCACGAATCCGGGATGGGAATCACGTTCACGCGCGGAACCGCCACTAGCTCACAGTAGCCGCCATCCTGAGTGTTGCCGAAGACGCTGAATTGCCGGCAAAAGCTCTGCCGGCCGTGCGTGCACTCGGCGCAGTGGTTGCAGAAGGTCATGGGAGCAAGCAGCACCCGCTGGCTACCCTTGAGGTCGGTCACGTACTCGCCTGCAGCTTCAATATCGCCTGCGATGTCGCTGCCCCCGATATGCGGCAGCTTCACGCCGGGCAAGCCCTTGCGCACCCACAGATCCAGATGATTGAGCGCGCAGGCGCGCACCCTGATCATCACCTGGTCTTTGCGAAGCTGCGGCTCCGGAATGTCCTCGTACTTCAGGACCTCCGGCCCGCCAAATTCGTGGAAGCGCACTGCCTTCATTCTGTCTCTCCGCGCAACCCTCGAATGTACCACGGAGGCGCAGCCCCGACGCATGCCGGCCAAGGCTTACAATGGTTTCGTGGACATCTACGAAGAGATCGTCCGTATGCGGCGCGAGGGCCGTAGAGCGGCGTTGGCGACGATCGTGAATGTCCGCGGATCCATCCCTTCCTTCCAGTCGGCCAAGATGCTGGTGCGCGACGATGGCTCCATCCTAGGAACGATCGGCGGCGGCTGCGTGGAGGCCGAAGTCTGGCAGGCAGCGCGCGAGGTGATCGAGAATGAGCGTCCACAGACCCTCAGCTTCGACCTGAACCAGAATCCCAAGTTCGATACCGGCCTGGTCTGCGGCGGCACTTTGGAGATTTACGTTGAGCCGATCCTGCCGGTGCCTCATCTTTACCTGTTCGGCGCCGGGCACGTAGCCCTCAACGTCTACAGGATGGCTCGCCTGGCAGGTTTCGACATAACCGTGGTGGATGACCGCGAATCCTATGCCAATCGCGAGCGCTTCCCCGAGGCCCGGGACATCTACGCGGAGGATTTTGAAAAGACCTGCGCTCAGCTGGCCCCCGGCGAGAGCGACTACATGGTGATCACCACCCGCGGTCACCGCGATGACATGCGCGTGCTGCGCTGGGCGATCAATTGTCCGGTGCGCTATCTGGGCATGATCGGGTCAGAGCGAAAACAATTCGCGATCTTCGCCGCGCTGGAAAAAGAAGGCGTCGCGCGTGAGAGATTGGAGCGCGTGCATTCCCCAGTCGGTCTGGATATCGGCGCCATCACCCCGGAAGAGATCGCGGTCGCCATAGTGGCTGAGATGATCGCCTTCCGCCGGCAGGCGGAAGCAGGCGTCAAGCGCAAGAAGTCGGAGCGCCGTGTCGTCAGCTAGCTTGTAAGTCACCTCCACGTGAAGCCGCGCGCAACGTGTTATCTTCACAGTGATGGCGCGTTCTCCCAGCTTTGCCGGCGTGATACTGGCCGCCGGCGACTCAACCCGCATGGGCCGCGACAAAGCTCTGCTTCCCTGGCGGGGAAGCACATTCCTCGGCGCAGCCATCGAGAGCCTGATGCCGCATTGCGAAATGGTGCTGGTGGTGGCCGGCCGCAATGTGAGCCAGCTCGAGCCCATCGTCTACGCCGCGGGCGCGTTCATCGTTAGCAATCCCGCACCGGAGCGCGGACAGTTCAGCTCGCTGCAGACAGGCTTACAAGAAGTCCTGAATCGCGGCCGCGACGCAGCCATCGTGACTCTCGTGGACCGGCCCGCCGTGCACACCAGCACAGTGGGTGAGCTGCGGCAACAGTTTCTCGAAGCCTGCGGCCGTGATGTATGGGCCGTGGTTCCGGAGTATGAAGGCAAACACGGGCATCCGATCATCGTTGGCCGGGAGATGATGGAGGCATTTCTGCGCGCGCCCGTGAGCTCTACCGCCCGCGACGTAGAGCACGCCGTCAGAAACAAGATTGAGTACGTTCTGGTTCGCGATCCCAACATCAGCGCCAACATCAATACGCCAGAGGATTATGCGCAAATCGCCGGGTAAGCGCAGTTCCTCCAAGAGGCTTTCCCAGCGTGCAAGGAAGTTCATTGAATCTGTCCTCGCGCTCCGTCCACGGATCGCTGTCTTCGATTGCGATGGCACACTCTGGGAGGGCGATGGCGGCAAGGACTTCCTTTACTGGGAGATTTCCAACAAGGTCATTCCGGTGGAGGTCGCTGCCTGGGCCGCGCCTCGCTATGAAAGCTACGAACGCGGCGAGGTGAGCGAATTGCAGATGTGCGGCGAGATGGTGACGCTGCATGCGGGGCTGAGCGTCAGCGCGCTCCAGGCAGCCAGCCGCCGCTACTTCGAGGAGGTCCTGGAGCCGCGCATCTTTCCCGAGATGCAGGAGTTGACACAGCGCCTGGTCGACTCCGGCTGCGAACTCTGGGCGGTCTCCTCGACCAATGATTGGGTCATCCAGGCAGGAGTCCGTCACTTTGCGATTCCGACCGAACATGTGCTCGCCGCCAGCGTCGAGTGTGCCAATGGCAAGGCAACGGATCGCCTTATCCGCGTGCCTACGGATGAGGGCAAGGTTGAGGTGATCGTCGCTTTCATAGGCCAGAAGGTGGATGTAATCTTCGGCAACTCGATCCATGATGCAGCCATGCTGGCGCTGCCGCCTCACCCGTTCGCTATTGCACCCAATCCCGATCTGGAAAGCCTGGCCCGCCAAAATGGATGGCCCATCTATTGGCCGGATTTCTTTGATGAACGACGCTAGGAGAGTTTATGCAGCGCCCCGGCGAGAGCATCAATCGTCAGGTGGCTTGCGTGCTGCGATCCAGGAGGCAGGCCGCCGACCAGCCCCGCCACATCGGCTGCTGCCAGTTTACGCGCTTCATCCAAAGTCCTTCCCATCAACCATTCGGTCAGGGCAGAGCCGCACGCGATAGAGGCAACACAGCCTTTGGTCCGATAGCGGGCGGCAACGATGGTGTTTCCCTGGACCCGCAGACTCAGCCGCATGACATCGCCACAAGCTGGGTTCTCAACTTCGGCGCAGGCAGTGTCGCCTTCAAGTTCGCCCACGTTACGAGGACTCTGAAAGTGATTTAATAGCAACGAGGAGTACATGGCGCAGGAACTACCTGATTGTCTCATCTCAGCGGATGCCGGCGTGAACAGCGATTATCTTCCACAGCGAGTGGTCTGCCTGCAGCCGAGCGCTACCGCCACGCTGGCCGGCCTGGGCCTGCTCTCGCGCGTAGTCGCATGCACGCGATGGTGCCTGGACGTCTGTCCGGAAGTGGCGGAGTATAAGCCCGTGATCGTCGAAGACTCCTGGACAGCAAGATCGGGCGAGATCCTCGGCGCGAAGCCCGACTTGGTCATCGCCGCAGTGCCCTACCAGGAGAAGGCCTTGGCAGAGATCTTGAAGGCGCGTATTCGCTTGCTGGCCCTGGCTCCGCGAACCCTCAGTGATATCTCCGGCGACATTGCGACCGTTGCCAGAACGCTGGGGGCCGAGGAGCGCGGCCAGGAGATCATTCTGAAAATGCAGGCAGAGATTACGCGAGTGCGAGAGATTGCCGCCAGGGCTGCCCGGCGGCCACGAGTGTTCTGCGAGGAATGGGGGAAGCCCATCATTCGCTCGCAGCAATGGGTAGCAGAGCTAGTAGATGCTGCCGGAGGTGAATTCGTTGGCTCTCCCGGCAGACAGGCCACACCGGAAGAAGTCGGAGCCTCGGATGCGGACGTGATCGTCTGCGCCTGGTGCGGCGCAGGTGACCGCGTTCCCCTGGAAAAAATCGTCTCTCAACGTGGATGGGAATCTTTGAGCGCGGTCAACCAAAGGCGCGTTTACTGCGTTCCCGATGAATTCCTGAACACGCCCGCTCTCACGCTGCTCGAAGGGTTGAAGGCGCTGGCGTGGGCGATACATCCTGAACTCTTTCCCCGGCCCGGGCGCGTCAGACGAATCCAAGACAAGACCGCGCAGGCCCTGCCGTGATCAAGCGAGTGGTCGCGGCGGTGATTTTCTCCCCCACAGGCAAAATCCTTATCTGCCAGCGAACGCCGGACCAGCGCTTCCCGCTGCAGTGGGAGTTTCCGGGCGGCAAGATCGAGCCAGGCGAAGAACCGCGCGAGGCTCTCCGGCGCGAACTTCGCGAGGAGCTGGGCATCGGCGCGGAGATCGGCGAAAAAATCGCAAGCATCAAACATCGATATGAATCGCGTTCTGCGAGCGACAAACCGACGGGAGTGGAGCTGCATGTCTTCGCCGTTCGCAAGACCACCGGCAAGCTCCAGAACCGGATCTTTGCAGATATCCGCTGGGTAGAACGACACGAGCTTGCAGGCTATGAGTTCCTGGCAGCAGACAAGGAACTGATCCACCGTCTGGCTTCGGGGCGCTGAGTTCTCGCGTATTGCCTCGAAAGCCACGAACCGAACTATTAACCGCTTTTTACACTTTCTTCATTGTTTCTTAACAAAGCGGACACATACTCTGTTATCAAATTAGTACCTAGCCCCCTCAAGGGCAATCTCTCATGGGCTCACGCGCCAATGCGATCCGGCCGAACCTGGCGCCGCAAAACGGTCTGGCAGGCTACCAGGTAGCGGCCATCTGTTACCGGCACCGGCGCGCCGAGATCGAGTTTCTGCTGGTGCAGACGGATGGCGGCCGTTGGACCTTTCCCAAGGGGCAGGTGAATTCCGAGCTGGGGGCGAGAAAAAGCGCGCATCACGAGGCGCTGGAGGAGGCGGGCGCCTATGGCCTCATCGGAGAGCGGCCTTTTCACACGTTTCGCTGGTGCAAGGGCGTTTTCTGGAAGCCGAAGTCAGAGCAGGAGATCCCCGTGCTCGCCTTCCTGCTTGAAGTAACGCACCAGGTCGAACCGGAGCAGAAATTCCGCAAACCTACCTGGTTTTCTCCGGCGCAGGCCCGCGAGCGCTTGTGCGAGCGTCGCGAGATGAAACACAAACGAGAGATGAATCTGCTCCTCGAACTTGCGCTCCTCGCCGCCAAGCCGCAGAAGAACGGGGACCGCCACCTGCCGCTCAAGCTGCAGTGATCAGGTCAGCTTGTAAAGATCATTCCTATTGTCAGGAGAATGATCACAATCGCTGTGGACCAGGCCACAACGTTACCGGTGCGCGAGTTGCGGTACTCTCCCATCACATCCTCGCGATTGATGAGCAGCAGCATGAAGACCAGAACAAACGGCAGCAGCACTCCGTTGGCCACCTGAGAAAAGATGATGACTTTGATGAGCGGCAGGCGCGGGATCAAGACGCAACCGGCCCCGGCGGCGATAAGGGCGGTGTAGAACCAGTAGAAGACCGGCGCTTCGGAGAATCTCTTGTTGACTCCTGACTCGACACCCAGGCCCTCGCAGATATTGAACGCCGTAGCAAGGGGAAGGATCGCCGCCGAGAGCAATGAGGCATTCACCAACCCCACGGCAAACAGTAACGAGGCATACTTGCCGGCCAGCGGGCGCAGAGCCACCGCTGCATCGGCCGCGCTTGAAATCTCCGTCTGGCCGCTGACATGCAGCGTGGCAGCGCAAGCCACAACGATGAAAAAGGCGACGATATCCGTCACAATGCAACCCAGGACAACATCCCAGCGGCTGAGCGAATATTCCTTCTTTCCGATTCCTTTCTCCACGACGGAGGCCTGCAGGTAGAACTGCATCCAGGGAGTTATGGTGGTGCCGATGAGGCCGACGATCATGATCAAGTATTCTGAGTTGGTGCTGAAGGTCGGAATCACCGTGTCTTTCATGGCAGCGAGCCAGTCCGGCTTGGCCAGAAAGGCAGAGATCGGATAGGCAATGTAGACCAGTGAAAAAATAATGAGAATCTTCTCCACGGGGCGATAAGTGCCTTTCACTACCACACCCCAAACCAGAGCTGCGCCCAGGGGCACCACCAGATACTTGCTGACGCCAAAGATACCCATGCCGGCCGCCAGCCCGGCAAACTCGGCGACGATATTGGCGAAATCAGCCGCTCCCAGGATCAGCATGGTAAAAAACGTGACGCGAAAGCCAAACTCTTCGCGGATGAGGTCAGAAAGGCCTTTGCCGGTGACCGCGCCCATGCGCGCCGCCATCTCCTGCACGACGATGAGCGCTATGGTGGTCGGGATGAGCGTCCATAGCAGCGCGTATCCGAATTTCGCACCGGCCTGCGAGTAGGTAAAGATCCCGCCGGGATCGTTGTCTACGTTGGCGGTGACAAACCCGGGCCCGAAGATGGCCAGGAACGTAAGCAGGCGCAGGCGCAGCAGTGAAAATGCCGTGCCCTTTTGCGGTTGCGAGACCCCGAATAGGCCGCGCCGCAGGTAGCGTTTTACGCTCTTCCACATTCGCAGTCTTACTACTTTCACGACTTTACAACGGCGAAGATTTCTTACGAGAAGCGGCGAAGCATGGCGATCACGTCATCGGCGGTGATGATGCCAATGAGTCTCCCTTCTTCATCCACTACGGGAAGCATCAACAGGTTGTACTTATCGAAAATCTCGGCGGCCTCTTCTTCGTTGGCCTTGGCGGGACACGAGATCACCTCGCCACTGGTCAACTCTGAGAGCAGGGTTTCGGCCTCAGCCAGGACGATATTCGCCAGCGGGACTGCACCCACCAGCTTGTCGTCCTTATCCACCAGATACAGTGTGTTCAATGTCTCTTTGCCGCCATCAAAGTTGCGCAGCGCCTCGACCGCGTCCGAGACTGTGGCATGTGGCGAGAAGGAAAGGAAGTCCGTGGTCATGCGGCCGGCAGCGCTGTTCTCTGCATGCTCGAGCAACTCTTTGACTTCTTCCCGCTCCTCGGGAGACATCTCCCCCAGAATGTCCTCCGAGGTCTCGGTCGGGAGCTCGCCAAGCAGATCGGCAGCGGCATCGGGAGCCATTTCCTCCACGATCTCAGCCGCGCGCTCCGAATCCAGCGACTCGACGATGGAGATCTGCATCTTGGGATCGACCTCCCCCAGCGCCTGCGCCGCTACCTCTTCATCCAATGTTTCAAAGACAGCCTCGCGCTCTGCCGGCGCCAGCTCTTCGACGATATCCGCGATGTCTGCGGGATGCAGGCGCGAGAGCCGGGCATGCTCGATGCGCAGCTTCACCCGCCGCGCCGGATCGGTCTCGATAAGGTCCACAAACTCCCAGGGGATGATGCGTGGCGGAATCTTGGTCAGCAGTGCGTTCAGTGGCGTGGTGGGAACGACTCCCTTCAGCAATCGCCGTACTGCGCCCCGCGCGCCTACGTCGACACCTGCTATCTTCAGCGTGGTGTGGTGATTCACCGCCTGTGCGTGCAGGTCCACATCATTCACGCGCACAACTTTGCGCCCGTGCACGTCGATGATCTGCTGGTCGAGCAGGTCGCGGCTTAACAGCAGGTATCCTTCAGCCGTTGTGGGAGCATAGGACATCCACACATCAGAGCTGGCGGTGCAGAGCACACTGTGATCTTCAAAGCTGGCAATATCGTTGCGCGTGACCACCCGGTCGCCGGAGGGGGTGCGCACGATCAATGCGGCAATGCTGGCGGGATCCTCCTGGGGATAGAGCGCCAGCTCGCGCACACGACCACGCACGGCTCCGCTGGAGTCCATGACCGGCGCGCCTAACAGCTCCGTGAGCGCGAGATTGTGCATCTACTGCAGAATAACGCAGCCACCAGGTGCTAACCAATAGCTAACTAGGCGCTGATTGCACTTTCTTGGGGGATGAAATCGCTTCGTGACTTTTACTTTTCACTAATCACCAGCTCGCCGTTCTCGACGTGCAGGTCTGAAATGTAGTCGGGTAGTTTAAGCTTTTCTCGATTCTCAGGCTCGGCCAGCTTTCTCTGCAAAGCATCATTGACGAGCGAGACGGGGACCTCCAGATCGCCCACCTGGAATGATGTCGGCTCGAAGGTGACATAGCCGTCTTTGCTTCCCAGTTTGCCCTTGATCGTGATGTAAACCTGCTTGCCGTAGACTTCGGTGGAGAATTGACCGACCACCTGGTCGGCTAGAAAATTCACATCCACGGTCTGGATCGGCGAATTGGCCGGACCCTCGGACTGGGGTGAGAGCGGACTCGCAGGTTGGAAGGTCGTCCCCGAGCTTTGCGGTTGAGTGTTGCCAAGAGCGCCCGTGACCGAATTGGCTATGGCCGAGTTGATCTCTGCGGCGGAAAACCGAGCCTCAGTCGTTTCCCCGCGCGTGTGAGCGTCTGCCAGGTGGCTGGCCTTTTCATTGAAGGATTCGTAACTGACTTTGGAATCGGCCTGGCTCGCGGGTTTTGTCGGCCTGACCGGTCTTCTCAGCGATGCAAGCAGAGCAAACGCCAGCATCAGCAGCACCACCCAGCGGGCGACCTTATAGATACTTCTGGTAGTGGTCGTCGCTTGCAGCATTTGGAACATTCTAGTCCAGCGCGGGCTTCAGGACAGGCACTGCAGGAGAGGTTTCCGTTGACATTTCGCGGCTTGGCAGGCAAACTGTCGGTTTTCCACTGTTTCCGGCATTTTTGCTGAGCGCAGCCGGGAGCTGGCAGTCTCAGGCACAGATTGAGCAAACCAGTGAGAATGGCTGGAAACCGGGTCTCATACACGCTCGACTCAACCTTGGAGAGCGTAAATACGGCCGAAACCACCGCCGAGCAGATGGCGGCCAAGGCCGGTTTTGAGGACGACGACCAGCATCGGATCTCGATGGCGGTGCGCGAGGCCGCGGTCAACGCCGTTCTGCATGGCAACGCCTACGACCCGAACAAGAAAATGCGGGTGTCGTTTGAGAACAATGGCGAGTCGTTGATCATCACCATCGCGGATGAGGGTAAGGGATTGCACGAGGAAGACATCCCCGACCCCCTCTCGCCCGAGAATCTGCTGAAACAATCAGGGCGCGGCATCTTCCTGATTCGTTCGTTCATGGATGAAGTCCGGTTCCGTGTATTGGAGCCGGGCACAGAGGTTACTTTAGTCAAGCATTTTCGCGGCGAGCCCGCGAGTGCAACGGAGGCTACAACGTGAGCATGAAAGCAAGCACGCGGCAGGTGGATGGCGTCACCGTGGTGGACCTGAGCGGGCGCATCACGCTGGGAGAAGGCAGTGTGGTTTTGCGCGACATGGTGCGCGACCTCATTGGCAAGGGCGAAAGAAAGATCCTGCTCAATCTGGGCGACGTCACCTATATCGATAGCTCCGGCATCGGCGAGTTGGTAAGCGCTTTTACCACCGTTCGCAACCAGGGTGGTGAGCTCAAACTTCTGAAGCTGACCAAGAAGGTGCACGATCTTCTTCAAATCACCAAGCTCTACACTGTCTTCGACGTCAAAGACGACGAAGCAGCGGCAATCGGCTCCTTCAAGAAGTAGCGGATTTCCGGACGGCCCCCTTATCGGTGCGCCGTCCCGCTTTTCGGCTGGACAATCGCACATGACCTGCTGCGCGCGCAGAGGCAGTGGCACAATGCTATGCCTGCTGCTCCTGCCTTTTTTCGTCTCGCCTGCTGCCAGCGATTGCATCCCGCCGGACCAGGCCGAGAAGAAAGTCGGCGCGACCACCTGCGTGACCGGAAAAGTGGTGAAGATCTCGGAGGGCAATCGCGGCGTCCAATTTATTGATTTTTGTCCCGACCACCGCAGCTGTCCTTTCAGCGCCGTGATCTTTGCCGACAAGCTGCGCGACGTCGGCGACATCCGCATGCTGCCCGGCAAGACCATTGAGGTCCACGGTCGAATCAAACTCTACGACGGCCATGCTGAGATCATCGTCAACGAAGCCAGCCAGCTTCGTGGCGAAGGGACGAACCTCCCGCCCGTCCCCAAGGCCTATGATGTTGAGCAACGCGGCCACTATAGCTCCAGCGTTCCCAGCAGTTCGAAACCGGCCAAGGCCAAGAAGCCAAAACCGCAGTTGCCGCCGGGTGGCGTCGAGGTGCCGACCGACCAGCAGTAGATCAGTCCCTCAAGATCTCACTGGTGACCTGAATCCAAGCCGCGGGAAATGTATCCAACTGAGAAAGCAAGACTGAGACTCTATGTTGCCAGACTCTAAACCATTCCAGTTCGATGCCGAAACCCGGCGCCGACTCGGCTACAAGCTCATAGACCGCATCAGCGAATACTTCGAATCGCTTCCCCAGCGCCCGGTTCAGCAGCCTGCGGCGCAACGCACCTTCGGCGATTTGAGCGATTCCCTGCCCGAGTTCGGCGCCGATGCCGAGCAGGTCCTCGAAGACTGCATTCAAGCGCTCATCGGCCAGGGCTTCCATGTGCCCAGCGGAAACTACTTCGGTCTCATGAATCCCGCACCGGCGTATATGGGGGTGCTGGCAGAGGCTCTTGTAGCCGCCTTGAATCCGCAACTTGCCACGCTGGCACGCTCTCAGCTCGCATCGAAGATCGAGCGCGAGACCGTTCGCTGGATCGGTGAACGCGTCGGATGGAGCTCCGGGTTCGATGGCACGTTCACCAGCGGCGGAAATGAAGCCAACTTCAGCGGCCTGGCACTGGCGATCGCGGCGCACTTTCCTGGCTCCATTGAGAACGGGATCGCCACGATTGGCCGCCAGCCTGTCCTATACGCTTCGACCGAATCACATCACTCGCTGGACAAGTCCGCCAGTTTGCTAGGCTTGGGGCGCAAGGCACTTCACAAGATCCCGGTGAACAGCCTTATGGAGATGGAACCAGGCCAGTTGGAAGCAGCCATTGAATCGGATCGCGACCGTGGACTGGCTCCCTTTTGCGTGGTCGCAACCTCAGGCACTACCAATTCCGGAGGCTTAGATGATCTCGAGAGCATCAGTGAGATCTGCAAACGCAACCATCTTTGGTTGCACGTGGATGGCGCATACGGCGCCTCCGCGGTCTTTTCTGACAAACATCGCGGCCTCCTCCGCGGTATCGAGCTTGCCGATTCCATCACCATCGATCCACACAAGTGGCTCGCCATGCCCTTCGCTGCAGGCGTCATCCTGACCTCTCAGCCTGAGATGCTCGTCCGCGCCTTCGGCACCTCTGTCCCCTACATGCCCAAGGATGCGCGCGCCGCTCTGCTCGACAACTTCAAGGTGAGCACCCAGTGGTCGCGCCGCATGAACTCCCTCAAGCTCTGGCTCACGCTCCGCGTTCACGGACGCCAAGCTTACGAGCAGCACATCGATCGCCAGCTCACCCTCGCTGCCAGTTTCCGCCGGTGGCTCGAGCATTCGCAGCTCTTTGAGCTGGCCGTTATACCGAAGCTGCCTATCCTGAACTGCCGCGTGCGTATGCATGGCAGCGAAGAGCAGGTCGCAGCTGCGAACTCCGCGGTGGTGGATGAAGTCACGCGCGACGGAACCCGCTGGATCTCGACCACCAGCGCCAATGGACACAGCGTCATCCGCATCATGATCATCAGCTATCACACAGGCGAAGAGCAGCTTCGCGGCCTGCAAGACGCCATGACGGCAGCCGCCGCCAGGGTCCTGGGCAAGGAACCGGCGAACACGCTCCGATGATCAGGGCTTTTCCCTGGGCAATTGGTACAGCTCGATCTGCACGCCGGGAAACTCCACCTGTGCCGCCAGAGAATAGTGCGCTGAGAGCAGTCCGCGTATATTCTGGGTCGGCGCGTCGTAGCCCGTAGGCAACAGGTCGTGGCACATCACCAGCCACACGCGCGGATACCGCGGCGCCAGCCCGGCCAGCATCGAACCCTCCGGCCTGCCCATGAAATCCTGGAATGTCAATTGCGCTCCATGCGACGGGAACACGACTTCGGGCCCGTTCCTCCACGGCTGCTGTGACCGGTAGAACTCATACGGCATGCGCCCTTGCGAGCTGTAGAAAACGGCTGCATCGCCCGCGCGTGATTGCGCCAGCAGATATCCGCTGGCCATGCGCCACTCTTCGAGGGGCTCATCTAATCCGTAGCTTTGAAAGCGGCGGACTCCGTCCCATGAGGCTACGATAAGCACCAGCCCGACCACAGCACCCAGCGCCGCAGGGCGCACACGCGAAATTCCCGCTGCTGTCAGCAGACAGAGCGCTGGCAGTGAAACGATCAGGAAGCGTGGCAGAAACAGCGGACGAAAGAACGAAAGGCCGAGCGTGAGAGTTGCAGGCAGAAACAGCCATGCCAGAACGAACAGATATTTCCAGCTTTCTGCTTCATCCTTCTGCACGCTGGCGATGGCTGCCAGCAGCAATCCTGCAGCGTAAGCTGCAAGCAGCAGGCGTGTTCCGCCGCTCATGAAGATTGCCCACTCGTAGATCTGTTTCCAGCCCGGCTTTGGCAGCCATGCCAGCGGCCCAGCCCCCGTCGCAGCAACAAAAATCGCCAGTGGAATGACCGCCGCACAGATGATTCTCACCGCCCGTCCAACTTCGGTTTTTCGCTCCGCCGGAATTCCCACGAATGGAAGCACACTCCACTGTGCCACGAGCGCCAGGGCTGCATAAAAGTGGCTGTAGACGGCAAGGGTGCCGGTGGTCGCGTAAGCTGCCCGTGTTCTCTGCCCCGGCGCTGCCAGCAGCTGGACCAGGAAGTAGCCGGAGCAGATCAGCAACAGCACGGCGAGCGAATATCCCCGTGCCTCCTGCGAATAACGCACATGATACGCATTCAGCGCCAGCAGCAACGCCGCCAGCAGCCCGGCGGAGCGTCCGAACAGAGACCTGCCCAGCAGATAGATCGCCGGGATCGCCAGCACGCCTGCGATTGCCGCCAGCGACCGCAGCACCGCTTCGCTGTGCGCAAAGTAGGCCAACGGACGCAGCAGCAGGTAATAGAACGACATGTTGGCTTCGCGCCGCCAGAGCAGCCGCGCAAAATTCCACCAGTCGAGCCGCGCGATCGCATAGCTCGAGCCTTCATCCACCCACAGACTGCGCGCTCCGAGATGCCAGAAGCGCAACACACCCGCCAGCAACAGCAGCGCCGCCAGCGCTAGCCGCTCCGGACGACGGTCGGCTCGCTCTTCTTGTGTAGATGGGTTGTGCGATGCAGTAGTGGCGGATTGCGCAGGCATCGCCATCACGATTGAGACAAGATGAATGGTGAGCGCGGCAGGATTCGAACCTGCGACCCATGCCTTAAAAGGGCATTGCTCTACCAGCTGAGCTACGCGCCCTCACGTTAACTAATCTAACAGATTCGCCGCGGCTCCTAAGCCTGCGCCAACCTGCCCAGCACATCAAAAAACTCCGGATACGAGATCTTGGCGGCATCTGCTCCCTGGATGGAGGTTTCGCCCTCAGCCCTGAGCGCCGCCACCGCGAAGCTCATCGCAATGCGATGGTCACCGCCCGATTTGACCTCACCGCCTCTTAGTCGCTGCCTGCCGGGTATGCGCCAGCCGTCTGCCAGCTCCTCCACCTGTGCTCCCATCGCCCGTAGATTGTGAGCGATGGCGGCAATACGGTCGCTCTCCTTCACCCGCAGCTCGGCCGCATCACGAATCTCGGCTCCCCTCTCCGTGAAGGGAGCAATGGCCGCCAAGACTGGCAGCTCGTCAATCAGCGTGGCCGCCAGCATCCCAGAGATGCTGATGCCGCGCAGCTCGCCTGCCTCGATCTGCACTCGCCCGGCAAGCTCACCGTGCTGGTCATTCACCTCGATGATCGAGATCCTCGCACCCAGCTCTGCCAGCACGTCCAGCAACGCAGCTCGTGTCGGATTCAGCAGCAGATTGTCGATGAGCAATTGCGAGCCGGGAAGGAGGGCCGCCGCGCACAGGAAGAATGCCGCGGAAGAGATGTCGCCTGGAATTTCGGCTTGGAGCGCGTGCAGCCTCTGCCCGCCTGCCACTCTGATCTGGCCGCCTTCGCTCTTCACCTCCGCCCCAAATCCCCGCAATGCGATCTCCGTGTGGTCGCGCGTGCGCGCAGGCTCGGTGAGCGAGGTCGTTCCATCAGCGAACAGCCCGGCAAAGAGAACGCACGACTTGACCTGCGCGCTCGCGACCGGCGTCGTGTGATCGATGGCGCGCAATCTGCTTCCAGCTCCCCGCAGCCGCAGCGGCGGACGCCCGCCCTCAGCCGATTCGATCTCAGCCCCCATCCGTCGCAGCGGCGCAATGATCCGCTCCATCGGACGTCGCGAAAGCGACTCATCGCCACGCAGTTCGCATTCAAACTCCTGTCCGGCCAGAATGCCGGCCAGCATCCGCATGGTCGAACCGCTGTTGCCGCAGTCAAGCGTTGTATTGGGACGGGCGAGCTTCGGCCCCCGGCCCAGGATTTCCACCCTGGAGTCTTCCTTTGTGACCTCGACCCCAAGCGCTCTAACGCATGCCAGCGTACTGGCACAGTCGGCACCGGCAGGAAAGTTTTTGAGCTCGCTCTTCCCCTCCGCGATCGCCGCCAGCATCGCGTAACGGTGCGCGATAGATTTGTCCCCTGGCAGGCGCACAGCGCCCTCGATCCTGCTTGCTGGTTGAATCACCACGCTGTTGGCAGGCATGGTCAGGCGCCGCGCAGCGATTCGAAAAAATTTCTCATCGTCGGCAACACTGCATCCGGCTGCTCGAAGGGAGCGTAATGCCCCGCCGCAGGGATCCTCACTAGCCGGCTGCCTTGAATCTGCTGATGCATCAGCTCGGCCTCCGCCGGCGGCGTGAGCGTGTCTTCTTCGCCCGCCATGATCAGTGTAGGTACGTTAATGGTCTGCAGCGTCGGTAAAGAATCCGGCCTCACCGCCATGCCACGAAGCACAGCCGCGATCCCCGCTACGCTCATCCTGCCCATCATCGCCCGCGCCTGTTTCACCAGGTCTGGACGGTTCCTTCGCGTGCTCTCGCCCAGCAGCTTCGGGATCATGCTGTCCAGGTATTCGCCCGGACCTTTCTGCTCCACCTCTTCAGCGATTTTCAGTCGTGCCTCGCGCCCTTCCGCTGTGTCTGCCTGCGCGCGGGTATCGCACAGCATCAAGGCCCGCACCCGCTCCCGCATCCGCCGCCAAAATTCGAACAGGATGTAACCGCCGATCGAGACGCCGGCGAAAAGCGCCCTGTCCACGCCTTCGGCATCGCAGATGTTACTCAGGTCCTTTGCGTGAGCTGCCATCAGTGCAGCGCCCTGGCCGGTGTCTGAACTCCCATGCCCGCGCAGGTCGGGAAGAATGAGTTTGTATTTCAGGCTTAGCGGCTCTGCGATCGCGTTCCAGAAACTGTGGTTCGTGGGATAGGGATGCAGCAGCACCAGCGGCGGCCCGTTGCCACGAACTTCGTAGAAGAGATTTCCATCCTCGCTCGCGATCTGCATGTTCGGTCAGTTTCGGTACGGCTCCTTCATGTTCTTGCGCGCAATGTCTGCCTGCGGTGACTCCGAATTGGTGGCGATCACGTTCTGGTATTTCTGCACGGCCCTCTCGCGCTGTTTCAGTAAGTCGTACATCTCGCCTGCTCCGAGCTCCGAGCGCAAGCGGATCGCCGGGTTGGAGTTGGGCCGCGCCGCCGCTGCATCATACGCCTCGGCCGCCCCGGCAAAGTCCTTCTGGCCGCGCAGCGCCTCTCCCAGGCCGTAGTAGGCGAACTCCAGGTGCGGATCGTAATATTTCCCTGTAGCGGTCTCTGCCAGCACTCTGCGATAAGTTGCTATGGACTGCTGCCCCATTCCCGCATCCTTCTGTATGTTGGCCTCTTCCATGGCGAAAAGAAAGTTGTTTGGATGCTCTGCCGTCAGCCGGCGCTGTATCTGCAAAGCTTCGGTATAGCGCTCTTCGCGCCGCAGAAAGAGCGCCTCCACCACGCTCGCGTCGACCGCTGCGTCTCCTCCGCCCTCCGCGGCTGCCCGGATGTCCTTCAGGCCCTCTGATCTGTTTCCGCTCTCACCCACCACATGTGCCATCATTCGAATGGGCCACGCCAGGCTGCCGACGATGTACAGATGTATGCCTACTACCAGCCGTGCATCGCTGAATTTGGGATCAAGCTCCAAGACCTTTTCGTGGTCGTGGCGGGCTGCCTTGGCATCGCCCAATGCTCCAAACCATGACTTCTTGACCAGCCCGGTGTAGGTGGAGCGCATCCCCTTGGCCACACCTCGTGCATAGTATCCGCCCGAGTCATTTGGATTCTCTCTGATCCGTTTGTTCGCCAGTTCCTCCGCCTTCGAGATCAGTTGCTGTATCCTCGCATCAGTAGCCGGCTCAATGTGAATCGGGGTCTTGTTGTCGAGAAATCCATTATTTGCGTACAGGCTCGACTCCAATGCCCCGGCGTGATAGAGCTCCTGAAAGAACACGCCCGCAAGCAGATGATTCACGGCAAAAGGGTCTTCGGGATACGCTGCTGCCGCCTTTTCAAAGTCTCTGATCGCGGCCGGATAATCCAGTTCGTAATAGTGCTCGAATCCGCTGCGCGTGAGCGGGTCGGTTTGCGAGGTTACATAGTGAAAGCCCGTGCTCTGTGAACTCTCCGCCTTTGCAATCTCCTGCCCGCCCAGCCCTCTCAGACCCAGCAGGGCGACAGCCACAACAGGAAATAACCTGCGGAAGAATGTTAAAGCAGGAAGGAAAACCGTCATGAGAGCGTTCCACTGCCAGTCTAACTGAATCAGTGGTCTTTGGCGGGCAGCAGAGAGTCTTGGGCAGGACGCGGTGTTTCCTCCAGCCGGTAGAGGTGATGCAAAGGCCCGCGGCCCCTTCCCAGCGGACGCGCAGCCTCGATCGCTTTCTTGACGAATGCCTTGGCCAGCACGACCGCATCGGGCAATTGCTTGCCCAGCGCCAGATTTGCAGCCAGTGCGCTGGCAAAAGCACATCCCGTGCCGTGAGTAGCATTCGAGCGTACCCGTTGTGAGGCGAACTGCGTCTGCTCCGGTTCGCAATTGGTGCCTGCGATACTGAGAAGGTCGATCGCCTTTTCAACCTGCCCTCCTGCAATATCGCCGCCGGTTACTACCACGTTGCGCGCTCCAAATTCGTGGAGCTTATTTGCCGCGGCTTTCATCTCCGCCACGGTTGTGACCGGCAGTCCTGTGAGCTTAGTGGCTTCATCCACATTCGGCGTTATCACCGCTGCCAGCGGCAGTAGCTCCTCGCGCAGCTTCTTGATGGCCTTCGCCTCCAATAGCTCCGCACCCGAGGACGACTTGAAAACCGGATCGAGGACCACGTTAGGCAGCGGGTGCCTGGTCAGGAATCTGGCTAACACTTCCACTATCTCCCCCGAGCCGAGCATCCCGATCCGCACTCCCGATATCTCAAAATCACGCACCAGCTCGCCCAGAGTGTCACTTACCAGCTTCGGCGCCACCGACTGCACCGAGACTACACCTGCCGTGGATTGAACTGTCAGTGCAGTAATGCAGGCGAGGGCGTAGCATCCGTGGGCCGCTACGGTCTTGATGTCCGCAGTGACTCCCGCCCCTGAACAGGGGTCAAAACCGGCGATGCTGAGCACAATAGGCTGGGAGACGGCCATTGCGAGTAAAATCTAATCCAGCCAAGGCAGATTGCAAAGAAAAAGTTGCTGGCGGGAGGGGCCCGTCCGGGTATCCAGGCTGAGCGGCTAACTGCCACCGAGAGTCTTCTTTCCCGGTGCGCCGAAGCTCCAGCCACCCTCCCGAGCCCCGGTCGGAACCCAAGACCGGTCGCCAACCCGATAGGTCATGGACTATTATTAGCACTGTGGTAAATATGCCACTTTTTGTGCCCTGGACTCAGCCCTTCCCAGTTGACTTTTCCCCTTGTTTTTCATAGAATTAGCGTTCAAGTTGATGTTGGGGAGGGAAACCCAAATTATCGCCAACGCGAGGTGTTTGAATGAGACGACTTCTGACCTATTCTCTGGCGGGATTGCTGTTAACCGCCACGATGGGGGCAGCGCCGGCAGCTAACACCAATCTCCCGGGTAGCGCTACCCCAGGTAGCCAGTCAAACCCAGTCAACCAGACCCCGGCTCGCCAGAACAAGACAAAGAGGAGAATCCAAGACAATCCGTTCCAGGTGGGCAAGGCTTCATGGTACGGAAGGCAGTTCCACGGCAAGACCACGGCCAGCGGAGAGCCCTTTAATATGTTCAACTTAACGGCTGCTCACCGTAGTCTGCCCCTCGGAAGTTGGGTCAAGGTAACCAACGTTCGGAACGGTGCTTCAGTCATCGTCCGCATCAACGATCGCGGTCCAGTCCCCGCCGAGCGCATCATTGACCTCTCCTATGAGGCAGCGACCCTCCTGGGCATCCGCGATAACGGGCTGGGCAAGGTTCGGCTGGACCTGGTCGACCCGCAAACCATGGCCTTGGCCCTGCGAGCCGAGCAAATATTCAACTAATGGCCGGTAGACCCGGCCTATACTGGAAATGATGGACGTTAACAAGCTCCACGTGCGCGACCGTCTCATAGTCGCGCTCGACCTTCCCAGCGCTCAGCCCGCCCTCGATCTGGTCAAATCCCTTGGCGATTCCGTTACTACCTACAAGGTAGGTAAGCAGCTGTTCACCGCCGAAGGGCCTGATCTGGTTCGGAAGCTTGTGCGTTCTGGGCGAAACGTCTTCCTCGACCTCAAGTTTCACGACATTCCCACCACGGTCTCGGGTGCCGTGGCCGCCGCAGCCGGCCTGGGAGTCAGTATGCTGACGGTTCACGCTGCTGGAGGCTCTGAGATGCTTCGCCAGGCGGTAGAGGCGGCGGCCAAAGCGCCGAAGCCACCGCTGGTGCTGGCCGTCACCGTACTGACCAGCTTGCGCGACCTTCATGAAATCGGCATTGATCGCGAGGTGAAGCTGCAGGTTTCGCTCATGGCCGAACTGGCTAGGCAGAGCGGCTGCCGCGGCGTGGTCGCTTCTCCCGAAGAAGCGAGCTCACTCCGCAAACAGCTGGGTCCTGATTTCGCGATTGTGACTCCCGGCGTCCGCCCTTTAGGCGTTGATGCCGGCGACCAGAAGCGGGCTGCCACCCCCGCCAGTGCGGTAGCCGCCGGCGCGAGCCACATTGTTGTGGGGCGCCCGATCACCGGCGCCAAGGATCCCGCGGCCGCGGTCCGAGCGATCTTTCAGGAAATGACTGAGGCTGCCGAGCCGCAGCCTGTACGCTGCTAACGGACCACCAACACCTCGCGGAGGAAGTCCCGCGCCAGGAAGAACTTCAGCGAGCGGTATTCTCCAAACAGATTCTCGATATGGCGGTTGTTGAACACACGCTGCAGCCGCCGTTTTCGTGCCGGTTGCAGCTCCAATTCGCTCGCCGAGGTGATGTGGTAACGGTAGTAGGGCGCATCCGGCCCGGCATCACGCGTGTGAAAGAAGCCAAGAAGCACGCCCCCCGGGTTCAGCGCCCCATGGATGCGCTCCACCAGCGGGCGAACCAGGATTTCTTGCAGGTAGTCAGCCACATCCCAGCACAGGACGGCATCGAACTTCCGGCCGCGAAAGTTCACGTTCTCAGCCAGAAAGCGTTCCACATCCAGAGTCGATCCGCCGCCTTCCGCCGGGACCGAAAGCGTCGGGTCTGCCGCTCCCGCCAGCACATCAACGTTATACAGCTTATGGCCAAGCGACGTAAGGTATTGGATGTTGCGCGGCGAGGTCGGCCCCAGATCGAGCACCGTCAGGCCTTCACTCCCCGCTATGTGGGCGCTGAAGGCCTCGAAGCCCGTAGAGTGGCGTGCGATACGCTCCGCGCTCAGCGCGGTAAGAGGCCCCTGGGTCGACGCACTCTCGTTCTCCTTGCGGAAAAACCTCATCAATGATTCTGCCATTCCGCCAGCCCGGCCTCGGCCATTACTCGAGTGCGCTAGATCTTCTTTTCTAAAAGCGGCATTGCCGGCTCAGAAAAATCCAGGGCGGAGCCGGGCGTACTTGCCACCGCTATCTCCCGCTTATTGTCGCCGCGCGGCTCCTTCTGAATGTCGATCGCGCCCTTGAAATATGCCCCCTCTTCGATCACGATGCGCTGCGTGGAGATATCACCCATCAGAATGGCCGATTTTTTCAATTCGACCTTCTCGCCGGAGATGTTTCCGTCGACTTTGCCGTGCACAACGATCTCGCGCGCCCTAAGGTTGGCGCGCACGCGCCCGTGAGGACCAATGGTCAGGCAATGCTGCTTCAGATCCACGTTGCCCTCCACCTCGCCATCCAGGTAGAGGTCTTCGCTGCCCGAAAGCTCGCCCTTGATGAGTACGGATTTGCCGATGTGCGCCATCTCCCCGCGGAAGTTCTCCCCCGCTCTTGGAGTTGGCGCTGGGCGCGGCGCAGGCGCAGCGCTCACGGATGCGCCGGGCGCCGGGCTTCCTGCCGCGGGTGTCGGGACCGTAACGGGCTTGTCTTCAGTGCGCGCTTTCCACATAAGGACCTCTCATCGCCTAACGTGCAAGTAACAAACTATACCCCTAGAGTCGGATTCCACAAAGCGTCATCGCCCTCTCAGGCGCGCAGCTCTTCCTTCCGCACCGTGAGCTTCTCGATCAGGTCCTCGCGCACGCGGAAGCCCAGGCCCGGCTCTTGCGGAACCTTGATGGTTCCCTGCGCTGACACCTCGACTTCAGGCTCAATGATGTCTTCTTTCCAATAACGCTTCGACGCCGAAACATCGCCGGGCAGGCTGAAATTTTCCAGTGTCGAGAGCGCGATATTCTGCGCCCTTCCGATACCTGCTTCAAGCATGCCCCCGCACCAGACCGGAATTCCTGCTTTCCTGCACACGTCGTGGATCGCCATGGCCTCGCTGAAACCGCCCACTCTCCCGACCTTGATGTTGATGATGCGGCAGGCGCCCAGCTCGATCGCCGCTTGTGCGTCGCGTACGTTGCGTATGCTCTCATCCAGGCAGATCGAGGTCCTCAGCTCCTTCTGCAGCCGCGCATGCATCAGGATCTCGTCGTGCCAGAGCGGCTGTTCGATCATCAGCAGCTTGAACTCATCCATCTTCTTGATATGGCCGAAATCTTCCAGCCGGTACGCGGAGTTGGCGTCACAGCTGAGCAGGATCTCCGGCCACTTCGCCCGGACGCGGGCCAGCACCTGCAGGTCCCAGCCCGGCTTCACCTTCACCTTGATGCGTTGATAGCCGGCAGCGAGTTCAGTCTGGATCTTTTCCAGCAGTTGCTCGATCGAATCCTGGATGCCGATGGAGACTCCGCACGGAATCTCTTTGCGTGTTCCGCCCAGCAACTTCCATAGCGGCGTTTTCTTGACCTGCGCCTCCGCCTCCCAGCCTGCATTCTCCAGCGCGGCCTTGGCCATCCGGTGCCCGCGGACGCGGTCAAAGAGCGCGGGATATTGCCATCCCCCTTCCAGATTCTTGCCCAGCAAGGCCGGCCCCAGGTAGCTCTTAGTCACATACCAGGCTGTCTCGATAGATTCTTCGCTGTAGAACGGCTCTTCCGCCGCCACGCACTCGCCCCAGGCGGTCAGGCCCTCACAGTGGAGCGATACCAACAGGATGCGCCGCGAGTAGGTGCGTCCAAAGCTGGTCTCAAAAAAATGCACCAGCGGCATCTGAATCTCACGCAGGGTGATGGCTTCGATCTTCATCTTTCGCCTGCTCCCGCGGCATAAGACCACGGCTCATCCCAGCGGCCAAGGATGAACTTGCCCTCTCCCTTGCTGTCGCGCTCGTAAGCCAGCACCGCCAAACCCTGCGAGAAAGCGCTCTGGAACCCCTCCCTGTTTTCCAGTTGTAACTGGCGCGCCCGTTCGCGCTTCTTCGGGTCAGCCTTCCATTGGTAGATCTCACACGGCACTTCGATAGTCTTTTCAACCCTTACGGGCGGGCGCTTTCCCCCCAGTACCGTTTCAACCCTCTTCGAGCGCAGCCACCACTCCGCGACCAGACGGTCCGTCGGCAGCCCCCCCTGCAGCGGCGAAGAGGTGATGCCGTACTGATTGATGGTGTACCGGCGGCTGATGGCCCCCAATCTCTCGATGTTCAGATAAGCGTTCTTGATCTCCAGCGGATCGAACGTCCACTCCATCAGTTCGATGCCGCGCTCCAGTGCTTCATCCCTTTGCGCCAGCTTGAGCCTTCGTCCCAGCCCGGCATTGCGAAATTGCTCTCGCACCGCCAGCATGTGCGAGTGCAGGTATGGATGTCCGCTGCGCGTCCCCGGGATTGAGAGTGCAAAGCCAACCAGCTCGGCCCCGTCGAAGCAACCTATGACCTGGCCGCCGATTCTTTCCGCCACCACGAACATCCGCAGCGGGATCAGGTCAGCATCGGAAAAATTCCACACTTCCTTCTGCAGCTGGACGCATGCCTCCAGCTCTGCGTTCCCCTTGCACTTCCGGACCACCAGCAGATCCGGCGTCACTTGGGCTGCACTTCGAGTTGTTTGGCTTCCTGCCAAAGCGTCTCCATCTCCTCCAATGTGGCCTCAGTCGGCTTGCGCTTCTGTGACCGCAAGCGCTCCTCAATGTGCTCAAACCGGCTGCGGAACTTCCTGTTCGTGCGCTTGAGCGATGACTCCGGATCGAGCGACAGATAACGCGCCAGATTGACCAGCACAAACAGCAGGTCGCCGATCTCGTCTTCCAGCTTGGGACGCAGCTCAGCCGGCGGTTTCACCGCTCCGGCGCCGGCCGTTCCACGGCCCACCGGCTTCAAGCCCTGCACCGAAGATGTCCTAAGCTGTGCCTTCAGCTCCTCGATCTCTTCCGTGAGCTTGTCGAAGATTCCCGCGATCTCCGGCCAGTCAAAGCCGATATTCGCCGCCAGCGAGCTCAATTTGTATGCTTCAACCAACGCCGGTAATGCCGTTGAGGCGCCCGCCAGCGCCGAGTCCTTTTTTTCACTGTGCGGCGCGCGTTCCTGCGCCTTCAGTGCCTCCCAGTTGCGCAGCACTTCCTTCGAAGTTTCCGCCTTCACATCGCCAAAGACATGCGGATGCCGCGCTACCAGCTTTCCCGAGAGGCGTTCCAGCACATCATCGATCGAAAACTTGTTCTCTTCCTGCGCCATCTGCGCGTAAAAGAGCACCTGCAGCAGCAGATCGCCCAATTCGCCGCACAAAGCCTGATAGTCGCGCCGGTCAATGGCCTCCAGCACCTCATACGTCTCTTCTACCGTATACGGCTTGATGGAATCGAAGGTTTGCTCCCGGTCCCACGGGCAGCCGTCGCGCCCCCTCAGGCGCGCCATGATGGCGGCCGCCCGCTCGAATTTTTCACCCGTGCTTGCCACGCGCTCGAAAGAGACTTTCATCCAATCTAAATCATTGCTGCCAGCCCAGCAATCATTCACGTGACTTCGCTGCTCGCCATAGTAAAATTGCAGGAGATCGTATTGTTCGCTCGCGCCCGCAACCGGCAACTTCACCGTCTTCGATCGCTATGAACTCTGCTCAAAACACGCCCGCCGCCGGTTACGTCACCTTTACTCTGCACTCCCATCTGCCCTACGTGGTCCACCATGGCACTTGGCCGCACGGCCTTGACTGGCTGCACGAAGCGGCTGCTGAGACCTATCTGCCTCTGCTCCGCGTCATGGAGAGCCTGGAGCAGCGGGGCCTCGCGCTCAAAGCCAACGTCAATCTCTCTCCCATTTTGCTGGAGCAACTGGCACATCCCACCTTCAAAGAGGAATTTCTGAAGTACGTGCAGCAGAAGATCGACTCCGCCCGCGAGGACCAGCAGGATTTCTGGCGCCGCGGCGAATCCCATTTCGCCGAGGTCGCGGAATTCTGGATGCGCTTCTACGAGAATGCCGGCCATCACTTCGATTCCCTGGGGCGCGACATCGTCGGCGGCTTCCGCCGCTTCTACGACTCCGGTGCCATCGAGATCATCACCTGCGGCGCCACCCACGGCTATTTCGCGCTGCTCGGGACAGACGCCTCCATCCGCGCTCAGGTCCGCATGGGAGTCGCCACCCACAAGCGCTTCTTTGGACGGGCGCCGCGCGGCATCTGGCTGCCGGAGTGCGCTTATCGTCCTGCCGGCGAATGGTCATTCCCTGTCACTCCCACAGGTGATGGCGCCCGCTCGCACTTCGAGCGTCCCGGCGTGGAAGAGATTCTTGCAGAAAACGGCATCGAGTATTTCTACGTGGATACCCACCTCGTAGAGAGCAACGCCGTCTTCACGCCGTATGAAATGCTCTGGGGAGATGTCCCCATCGCCAGCGAGATCGAGGGCGGCGTTGCTCGCGGCTCTTTCTATAAACCCTACTTCGCCGATACTCCCAACCGCCGCGAGACCCGGGTCTCGTTCTTCACGCGCGATCCCCGTACCGGCGTTCAGGTATGGAGCGGCGAACAGGGATACCCCGGCGAAGCCGTCTATCTCGACTTCCACAAGAAACGCTGGCCGGGTGGACACCGCTACTGGCAGGTGACCAGCCCCAAGATCGACCTGGGCAACAAGACAGCCTACTTCCCTGAGATCGCGCAGGAATCGACCCGCGCTCACGCACGCCACTTCGCCAGCATCACCAGCGCGGTTTTGCGCGAGCACGGGCAGAACAACGGCGGCCCGCCTATTCTCACTGCGCCCTTCGACGCCGAGCTCTTTGGCCACTGGTGGTTTGAGGGGCCGCAGTGGCTCTTCAACGTCGCTCAGGAGTACTCCAAACCATCGTCAGCCGTGCAGCTCATCACCTGCGGCGAATATCTGGAGCGCAACCGGCCCACTGGTTTTCTCGCTCTGCCCGAAGGCTCATGGGGCCGCAACGGTACGCATGAAGTCTGGCTGAATCACGACACTGAGTGGACATGGAAGCGCATCTATCCCGCCGAGCTCGCCGTACAACAGATCGCCGAAGATGGTCTCTGGCGCGGCAACGAGACCGGGACGCGCCTGGTCAAGCAGCTGTGCCGCGAGCTCATGCTGCTGGAATCCTCTGACTGGCAGTTCCTCATCACCACCAAGAGCGCGCGTGACTACGCCGAGAAGCGCTTCCACACCCACCTCGAGCAATTCCAGTCCCTGCTCAACAGCTGGCGGCGCTACGAGAACACGAAGAAGCTCTCGCCCGAGGCGGAGCAGGAACTCGCCTACATTGAGGCTCGTGACTCAGTTTTTCCTGAGATTCAGCCTGAGATGTGGACGCGCGAAAGCGCTGGCCAGGCGGCTTAATCCAGATCGATATCCCGGATGCGTGGGGTGTCTGGCGCATCCTTGGCTCGCTTCATGGCTTCTTGAAATTTCTTTTCTAGCAGGTCGGCCTTGTTTTTCTCCGCCTCGACCGACTGCTTGAAGATGGAGTCTCGCCGGTGGTCCTGCTCCTTCATTGCGCGCGCTGCCTCATCCAGGTCCCCAAATGTCTTCGGGCGAACCGGGGCAGTGTGCGCGATCACCGCATGCGTTGCCGAATCCACCTTCAGCACCGCGCCGCAGCACGGACACGCGACTTCAAACGCGCTTTCTTTCTTGGCCATGACTCGTCTTAACTGAAATGATACTCCAAACGTCGCCTGGCCATCATCTCAGCCTTCAGAGGTAGACCATGAAGCATCTCTCTCTTTTTCTCTTCGTCTCCCTGCTCTCCACCGCCATCTTGCTCGGCTTGTCTGCGACTGCCGCCGCGGCAATGCCCCAGCGCGAGCACTTCGAGAATGCTGATGTCCAATACGATTGGGTCACCAACAGCCGCGGAGACAAACTGCGGACCTTCATCACCCGTCCCAGATCCGCCACCGGCAAGGTGCCGGTCGTGTTCTTTGTCGGCTGGCTCAGTTGCGACAGCGTGGACGCCGCCGGCGAAACCGATGGCTTCGGCGCTTTCCTGCGCCGCATCATCGAGCAGTCCGGCTTTGCCACCCTGCGCATGGATAAGCCCGGGGTCGGCGAAAGCCAGGGCACGAAGTGCAACCAGTCTGACTACCAAGGCGAGTTGGAAGGCTACCGCGCCGCCTTCGACTCCATGAGCAAGTACGACTTCATGGATACCGACCGTGTCTTTGTCATCGGACTAAGCAACGGCGGCGGTGTCTCGCCCCTCGTCTCGCGCCAGCATCCTGTCAAGGGTTTCATCGCCGCCTGCTCCTGGGGGCGCACCTGGTACGAGCACATGCTCGAGCTCGAGCGCCGCCGCCTCACCGCAGCCGGAAAATCTCCCTCTGAGGTGAACCAGTCGGTCAAAGTCTTTTCCCAGTTCTATGACGAGTTTCTAATTCAGGGAAAGACGCCTGGGCAGATCATCGCTCAACATCCCGGGTGGAAGAGTTACTGGTATGACTCGCCTGATGGCCAGTACGGCCGTCCTGCCAGCTTTTATCAGCAGCTCCAGGCTTTGAACCTTGGTGAACTCTGGCAGTCGGTCACCGCGCCCGTGCTGGTGATCCACGGCTCTGCTGACAGCATCATGAGCCGCGCCGATAGCGAAGCGATTGCCGCGATTGTCAATCAGGTGCACCCCGGCCACGCCCGTTACTGGGAGGTGGAGAATATGGCGCACGATTTCACCGTCGGCATGAAGTTCGATGCCGAAGTGGTTGCTACAGTTCTCTCCTGGATGAAAGAGCAGATGGCCAGGTAGAAAGACGGGTCAGCTTAAGACCCGGCTGCTACCTCGGCCGCAGGTACCGCAACCGCTGGCGCCGGTTCAAACGCCAGCTTCTTGGCGAACTCACGCCGCAGCAGCAGCAGGTTCACCACCGCCTGCCCGCCGACTGTAGCCACCGAGAGATACCAGACCTCGCGGATATCAAACCCCGGCCGCATGGAAAGCAGCGCCGCCGGCAGCGCGAAGAAGACGAGTCGCAATGATGAGCTGCCCAGCGGCGGCCAGGTATTGCCCACCGCCTGGAACATGCTGGAAGTGGCAAAGATCAGCGCCATCGCCACAAAGTTCAGGGAAATGATGCGCAGGTACTGCGCGCCAAAAGCGATCACATCCGCATCACTGGAAAAGAAGCGGATGAACGCTCCCGGCGCGGCCTGGCACAACAGCGTCAGCAAAAACATGGCCGCGACCGAGATTCCTGCCGCGGCGTAAAAGGTCTGCCTTACGCGCTCCGCCTTCCTTGCCCCGAAATTCTGGCCGGCCACCGGCGACGCCGCAAAGCTCACCGCCATCACCGGCAAAAAGAACGACTGCATCATTCGCCCGCCGATGCCGAAACCTGCCTGCGCTGCCGCGCCAAAGTTGCGAATGATCCAGTACACCAGCCCTACATAGACACCCATCAGCGCGAATTCTCCGCCCGCCGGCAGGCCGATATTGGTCATCCGCTTCCAGATGTCAGTGCGCGGTTTCCATTTCGAGCGGTCGAATGAGACGAAGGTCTCCAGCTTCAGGAAGTACGCGCTGATGGCCAGCACGCCGAAGCTGATCGCGATCAGCGTAGCCAGTGCCGCTCCCTCCACTCCCAGTGGGTGGTGCGTGCCCCAGCCTGCGATCAGTATCGGCGCCAGGACCACATTCAGCAGCACCGTCAGCACCTGCACGATCATCGTCGGCTTCACGATGCCCGTTCCGCGCAGCGCCGAAGCCATGCTGACCAGCGCAAACTGCAATCCCAGCGCCGGGATGAACCAGCGCAGGTAGTCCATCGCGGCCTTTGTGGTTCCCGCATCGGCCCCCAGCCAGTGCGAGTACGGCGCGCGTGCCAGATAACCCAATATCACCACAGCCGCGCCGGTCAGCATCGAAAGCACGAAAGACTGGTTGAAGACCAGTTGCGCCCGCTGCTGGTCCTTCTGCCCCGCTGCGTGCGAGATCAGCGTGGTCGTGCCCACGCCTAGCATCTGCGTCAGCGCCAGGATCACCAGCATCCAGTTCCCGGCCAGCCCTACGCCTGCGATAGCGTCCTTGCCGATGCGCGAAACAAAATACAGGTCCACCAGATAGTAGAGGGTCTGAAAGACCATGCTCACGGCCAGAAATATGGAGAGCTGCGCCACGTGCTTGACCACCGAGCCCTGGGTCAGGTCTTTCATGGGTTACTTCTCCTCGCTCTCCTGTGATGGGTCTGATTTCGGTCTGCTGGCGCGCGCCTGCAAAATTTGATGATACCTCACACCTCGATGATTTGATGCTGCACGCCCTCCGGCTTCAGCGCCTGGTGCAGCTGCGCCAACAAGCCTGTCCCAAAGCTCGCCAGATAAGAGACTCCGCCGATCTCGCGCTCCTGCAATTGCTGGTGTGGATACAACGACGCGCTCAGCGCCTCGGCATGTCGGGAGATCTCCTCGTTCCGGCGTAGCTCTGCCTGCGCCGCCCGTGCACGCAATCGTTTCAGTTGGTAACGCATCTTGGACTCTGAATGCTTGGCGGCATCGCTCAGTGCCAGCTTCTCCAGCCGCTGGCCGACCGCGCTGAGTGCGGCATCGAGCGCTGACTCCGCCCGCTCGAATTGTTCCTCCAGCTCGTGCGGCAAATTCCGTTCCGCCAGCAACTGCCGCACGGTGCTGGCGCTCTGCCAGACCTGCTTCACCTGGAGTTTGTTGCTCTTGAGCAGCCTTTGGTCGCGCGCATCGAGCAGAGTCGCGCCACAGCGCGGCAGGATGGGAGTCACCCGGCCCAGCAGTTTTTCATACACCACCCCTGCCTGCGCAAAATACGCCACCTCCGCCGGACCGCCGATGTAAGCCACCGTCGGCAGCAAAAAGTCCTGGATCACCGGTCTCAGCAGCGCGCTCCCGCTGAACTCCTGTGGCGCTTCCTTGATTTTCGCCTCGAGCTCCGCCTCTTTCAGCTTGCGCGTGCCGGCGGCAAACTCACCGTTGGCCCGCCGGATGGGCGTGCGCACACCCTCCTGATTCATGAACAACAGCGTCGAAGAAGCTGTCACCTTCACCTGCTGGTGATATCCGGCATGCTCCAGCGCCTTCCCCCGCGCCATCAGCGCTTGATCAATCTCCGCCGCGCGCTTCGCCGCTCCTTCATAGACCGGCAGCGCCAATGCGTGCAATTCGGGGTCTCGTGCATCCAGAAACAGCAAGCCGTAGAAGCCCAGCAGCGAACTCATCATCCGCGCAAAAGAGCTGCTGAATGTCTCTTGCGCCGAGTAACACCGGCGCAAGAGCTCAGAGACTTCGCCCTTGCACAGAAACTCGGCCACCGCCTCAGCGATCTGCGATATTTGCTCGCCAAGCGTCACCCCTCCCACTTGAGCGCCCGCAATCGCGGTGGACTCGATCACAAAGTTCTTGAGCTCGCCCTGCCGTGAGCGCAGCTTGACCTGGCTCACCTCGGCGAAATCATGGTCCTCGCTCGCCAGCCAGAAGATGGGCACGCACTCTCGCCCTCGCCGGCTCAGCTCCTCCGCCACTCGGATCGCAGTCAGCGCCTTGTATAGCCCATATGCCGGACCTCCAAACAGGACCGGCTGCTGCCCTGTGACCACCGCAGCCGCTCCCGCCCTCAGCTTCTGCAGATTGCTTTCGCCTTGCGGCGTCAATCCCCACTGGCGGTTATGTCTCTCCAGAATGTTCGCCATCTGTGCCCGCAGCCCCGCTGGATATTCGCCGCCCTTTTCGCCTGCCAGGTCGTACATCCTCTGCGGCTGCAGCGGGTAGAACACTCTTACGCGCTCAAAGGCTGAGGTGTAATCGGCAAAGATGCGGGTTGTGCCGGGAAGCTCGGGATAAGGAATACAGGCAGGCCCCACTAGCGGCCCTCGCGCGGATTGACGGAAGGATCGACCACGCAAACTTGGATGCCTCACGTTCCGCCACGATGCGCGGAATTTCGGCCCGAGCCATTGTAGTAGTCCGGCCGATTGTTTGTATCCCTAACCTGAAGAATCTCATCTAAATTGTTGACTTCACAGATGCCTAGAACCTACATTGGAATGTGATGTCAGCATTTTCCTGGGGGCGTCACGGCTTCGACGGAAGTGCTTGAGGTCAAGAGGCATACCGGGGTGCGTGCACCCGTGATCGTGCGCAAAACAACAATTGCCAATCAAAACCTGGCATACGCTGCTTAATTGAATAAGTAGCCGTCCTCCGTGGCTTTGTCCGCGGGCTGCGGAAGGACGTCGCACAGCGGGCTGGCCCGGGGCGTTACGTCTGGATTCCCCGGGCGAGATCCACAGGCTAGCTTCGCGCGTTTCTTGTCCGTTCTGAGCGCGCGCGGCGAAGGTTCCCGGCGAAGGTCGGGAGCGGGAACGCGACTAAGTATGTAGTCTCTTGTCCGTCAACTCTTTCGGACCCGGGTTCGACTCCCGGCGCCTCCACCAGGATGCTTGCCATGAGCGTCTTCAGTTTTCCTGAGGCTGAGCTCGACCGCATGGCACGGGAAGTCGCTGCCTACATGCGCCAGCAGCGGGAGTGTTACTACCCGCGCGGTGGCCCGCTGGCGGCAGCGCACGTCGTCCCCCTCGAAAGCTACGTTCCGCCCGGTTTCCTTTCCCGGGTTCGCGTCCTTGAGCTTCATGGCGAACGCATCCCCGACCCGCCCTTCTACGAAGAGGCCAGGCGGAGGTTCGAGAAGTTCCCCAGATTCCAGCACATGAGCTCGTTGACCTTCATTGATGTGGTCGTCTTCAACGACGTCATCAGCCAGCGCTCGCTTTTCCATGGATTGGTCCACGTCGTCCAGTTTCAAGTCCTCGGCGTGGATAAGTATTGCTCGCTGTTCGTGCGCGCCTTCGTGCGGGCCGGCTCTCACCTGCAGGTGCCCCTGGAAGCGCAGGCTTACCAGCTCGACGCCCGCTTCGCTCAGTCGCCGCGGCAGGGATTTTCCCTGGAGAAAGAAGTCCGCCAGTGGGCCGATGAGGGAAGGTTCCTCTGACCTTGCCGGCTCATTCGTAGCGCAGCGCCTCGATGGGGTCCATCTTCGCCGCTTTCAGCGCCGGCCACAGTCCGCTCAGTACGCCGATGAACGTCAGCACGAAGAACGAGACCAGCATCACCATGCCCGAGGCCCGCAGAATGATGTCGCCCTCATGGTTCAGCGTCTTGAACTCCTCCGAATACAGCGGCATCGGTGGAATGATGCGCGTCAGCGCCAGCGCCACCAGCATCCCTGCAGCTCCGCCGGCAAAGGTCAGCGCCAGCGATTCGCTCAGAAACTGCATCAGCAGGTGCCGTGGCCGCGCTCCCAGCGCCTTGCGCAAGCCGATCTCGCGCGTGCGCTCGGTCACCGAGACCAGCATGATGTTCATCACTCCCACTCCGCCCACGGCCAGCGTCAGCGTGCCGATCAGCCCCAGCAATGCTTCCAAGGCCATATTGAACTGCTGCACCTCTTTCATGTCGTCGGCCGAATCCCAGATGCCCAGCGCTTTTTCATCCCGCGAATCAAAATGATGCCGCGCCGCCATGGCCGCGCGAAAGGCCTGCACCACCTTTTCATGCAGCAGCGGATCAGAAGGCTGAAAAACGATCATGTCCGGGTCGCGCTGGTCGGCCAGCGATTGCATCACCGTGTACGGGATGAACGCGCAGTTGTTGTCTGAACAGTTGTTAGATGAATCCTGTATCTTGCGCTGCAGCACCCCGATCACCTGGAACGAGTGGCCCTGCACCGTCACGAACTGCCCCACCGGCGGCAGCCCGCTGAAGACTTTTAGCGCTGCATCCGGCCCGAAGATCACCACGTTGCGCGCCTCGCTGATGTCTGAAGGATCGAAATACCTGCCTTCCGCGATATCCAGCCTGCGCATGGGTCCGTAGGGAAACTCGACCGCCTTGGTCATCACGCTGACCATGTGGTCGTTGAACTTGTAGCCCAGGTCGTTGTCCGTCTCCGCGCTGATCGCCTTCATCATGGGCACGCTCTCGCGGATGGCCTCCACATCCTCATACTTCAGCCGCACTCGCTGCCCTGCGCGCTCCCCGCCCGCCTGCATGCTGGTCTGCCCGCCCCACACGTGCACCACGCTGTTGCCCAGCCCCAGCGTCGCCGCCAGCACGCTGCTGCCGATCCCCTCCCCGTACGCCAGCAGGATCACCACCGAGACCAGCCCCCACATGATGCCCAGCATCGTGAGCATGGAGCGCGTCCTGTGCCGCAACAGCGAAGACCAGCTCTGGTTCAGGATATTGCGCATCTACTCGCTCCTCAGGCACTCCACCGGCGTCAGCTCCGCCGCCCGCCGCGCCGGATACATCCCCGCCGTCATGGTGATGACTCCCAGCGTCACCAGAGAAGCGGTGATGGCCACGCCCGTCACCATCGGCGAGGGAATGAAATCAGGTTTGGGGATCGCATCCAGTAACCAGCAGAAGCCCAGTCCCAGCAGCAGGCCCACCCCTCCGCTGAACAGCGTGATCACCACCGACTCGGCAAAGAACTGCCGCAGGATGTCGTGCTCGGTCGCGCCGATCGCCTTCAGCACGCCGATCTCGCGCGTGCGCTCCGTCACCGCCACCAGCATGATGTTCATCACTCCGATGCCGCCCAGGCACAGCGTCATCAGCGCCACGCAGCCGAAAAAGATCGTCATCACATCGAAGATGCGCGCCGTGAGCTTCGCGCCCTCCATCGTGTTCCAGACGAAGAGCGCATCCTTATCCAGCGGATCGAAATGGTGCTTCCTGCCCAGCGCCCGGTACACCTCTGCCAGCGCCGCCTGGTGCTCATCGGCGCTCTCCACCGTGAAGACCAGGTTGTTGAGAAATCCCGGAAACGTCCCCGCGCGTGTCGGCGGAAAATCCCGCACCATCGAAGAATACGGCGCGAACAGTTGCCCGTCATCCGGACCGCTGCCATAGCTGCCGTTCTGCTGCTTTTTTTCCAGGACGCCGAAGACCGTGTACGGCAATCCGTTCATCAACAGCTCCGAGCCGACGGCCGGAGAGACCGGAAAGAGCTGTTTGGCGGCGTCGTTGCCCAGCAGCACCACCCGCTGCGCCTTGTCTTCATCCTCCTGGCTCATCAGCCGCCCCTGGCCGATGCGCAACGAGCGGAAGCTCTGATACACCGGCCAGATTCCGCGCACCGGGCGCGCCGCCGAGTTGAACTCGCTCACCTCCGGCACCGGCCGCCTCACCTCCGGACTCACCGCCTTCACCAGCGGGCACTCGCGCTGGATGGCATGCACATCATTGATATCGAGCGCAATCTCCCGCCCGGCGGCGAATCCGCCCGCCTGCGAGCTCGTCCTCCCGCCCCAGACGATGACCAGGTCCGTCCCCAGATTGCTCATCCGTTTCTTCTGGTCGGCATTGAAGCCGCGCCCTAGTCCGATGAGCAGGATCACCGAGGCGATCCCCCACACGATGCCGAACATGGTCAGGAAGCTGCGCAGTTTGTGCGCAAAAAGCGTCGCGAATGTCTGGCGGATTATCTCGAGCAGCCCCATCGTGTCGCCAAAGAATAAGTGCAGGCCTGCCGGTTTAGACTGGCGCCGGCGGGAAACGTCACTCGCCCCGTCTCTGCGCTGCGCCGCAAGAAAAAGCTTCTGGCGCTATCATCAGAGCTGAGGAAACGTCACGCAAGTGAGGTACGCAGTCGTGACCGGCATGGTTCCTTTTACCGCCAATGAATGGCTGGCCATCGGCGTCACCGCCAGTTTTGCATCCGGACTCAACGTCTACGCCACTCTCGCCTCTCTCGGATTGCTCGCCCGCGCCGGAGTCGTTCCCTTGCCCTCCTCGCTTCATCTGCTCGCCAGCGAGTGGGTCATTGGCGCTGCTCTCCTGATGTTCGTCATCGAATTCTTCGCCGACAAGGTCCCCGCCTTCGATCTCATCTGGAACGCTCTGCAGACCTTCATCCGCGTGCCGGTCGCGGCTCTGCTGGCCTGGGCCGCGGCCGCACAGCTCTCGCCCCAGGCGCAGCTCGCCAGCGCCCTGCTCGGTGCGCTCATCGCCTTCGCCTCTCACGGAGGCAAGCTCGCGGTGCGCGCCGGGGTCACGTCCTCGCCCGAGCCGGTCTCCAACATCGCGCTCAGCCTCGGCGAAGATGCCGTCGCCATCTTTCTCACCTGGCTTGCGACACAACATCCGTATATCGCAGCCGCTATCGTTTTCGCTGCCCTCGTCGCCATCATTATTGCGCTGCGAGCTGTCTGGCGGGCCTTGAAACGCGCTTACAACAGCTTTCTCGAGAGCTGGAGCCGCTACAGCGCGCCGGCACCGGCGGAACGGCATGGAACAGGATCATGACCCCGAAGCGACAGACGCATTTAGGCCTTGCGGTGCTGACTATATTCATGGGCTTGGCGGCTCTGTTCTACTCCGGTTCAATCTGCGCGATGGCCGTCATACCGATTTGCGAACGCTTAGTCTGGGTCGGCCTGATCGCAATAGTTGCGGGGGTAATCTGGCTCACAATCACCCTACTGAATCCCGCGCCCCTTCGTTGACTCCCGCGCTTTTGCCGTGATAGCTTTCCCGTTCGCTGCAGCACGCGCCCGGCATTCCAGCTCAGGAAAGGTCCAGCATGGTCCGTCTCGTTCCCCGCGAAGCCAAGTTTTTCGAGATGTTTGCCAGCATGGCCAGCAACGTGACGCAGGGGGCCAAGCTGCTCTCGCAGATCCTTATGGATATGCAGAACATCGAGGTCCGCGTGCGCCAGTTGAGCGACATCGAACACGCCGGTGACGACATCACCCACACCATCATCACCCGCCTCAATCAGACCTTCATCACGCCTTTCGACCGCGAAGATATCCACAAGCTCGCCACCTCGCTCGACGACGTGCTCGATTTCATCCATGCTGCCGGCGAGCGCATCATGATGTACAAGATCACCACCGCCCCGCCGCACGCCGCAGAGCTGGCGCAGATCATCGTCCGCCAGACCGAGGAGCTGGCCGCCGCCGTCGCCATGCTCGAGAAGCACGATCGCGTGCTCGATCACGCGGTCGAGGTCAACCGCCTCGAGAACGAAGCCGACCAGGTGGCGCGCGAGAGCATCGGGCGCCTCTTCGAGAACGAAACGGACCCCATCAACCTCATCAAGCTCAAAGAACTCTACGAAGTGCTCGAGACCGCCACGGATAAGGCCGAAGACGCCGCCAACGTACTCGAAAGCGTCGTCCTCAAGAGCGCATGAGTGCGCCCGATCCCCAGTTCACCCTGCTGGCCGTAACCATCTTCATCGCCCTGGGTTTCGATTTTTTCAACGGCTTTCACGATGCCGCCAACAGCATCGCCACTATCGTCTCCACCCGGGTGCTTACGCCGCGCATCGCCGTCTTCTGGGCGGCATTTTTCAACTTCACCGCCGCTTTTGTCATGGGCGTGGCCGTCGCCAAGACCATCGGCAAGGGCATGATCGATCTGCAGTACGTCACCCAGTACGTGGTGCTCGCCGGCCTGCTGGGCGCCATCTTCTGGGACATCATCACCTGGTGGCGGGGATTGCCTACCTCATCTTCGCACGCGCTCATCGGAGGCTATGCCGGCGCTGCCATCGCCCGCGGCGGCTTCGGCGTCATCCTGCCCGCCGGCTGGAACAAGACCCTGCTTTTCATCCTGCTCTCGCCGCTCATCGGCTTTTTGCTCGGACTGGGTCTGATGGTCGGTACCTCTTGGCTGCTCCACCGCCGCACTCCGCGGCAGGTGGATAAGTCGTTCCGCATCCTGCAGTTCATCTCCTCTGCCGGAGTCAGCTTCGCGCACGGCGGTAACGATGCGCAAAAGACCATGGGCATCGTCGCCGGCGCTCTCTACACCGGCGGGCTCATGACCTCGGCCGAGATGCACGGCGATTGGGGACGATTCCACTACCCCATCATCTTCGGCGCCTATTTCGCCATCGCCCTCGGCACCTATCTCGGCGGATGGCGCATCGTCCACACCATGGGCACCCGCATCACGAAGCTTAAGCCCATCGGCGGATTCTGCGCTGAGACAGCCGCCGCCATCACTCTGGTCGGCACGGCTCTCTATGGGATCCCGGTCAGCACTACCCACACCATCACCGGCGCCATCGTCGGCGTCGGCTCTACCCATCGCTTTTCCGCAGTGCGCTGGGGCGTGGCCACCAAGATCATCTGGGCCTGGGTGCTGACCATACCGGCTTCAGCCCTGGTGGCGGCGGTGACCTACTGGATCATTCGCATCTTCGTTCCCGCGGGGTAAGCTCACCGCGGATTTTCACGGAACTTCACCGATGAACACGGATTCGCCAGAATTTATCCGTGCCGATTCCGCGTCAATCTGTGGTGAGCTCTTGCCATCTGCTCTTGCGCCGCCGGGCAGTGCCGGATCATGTCCCAGTTTAGCGCCCAAAAAGCGGGCGCGAACCTGGGGCATCGAGCGGCAGTTCAGGTCGTCAGATTGTCAAAGAACAGTCCTGTTGCGCGCTGCTCTGGAGCAGCGCGGAATTACGAAACCCAGTTGGAATCATTTTGGGAATCGCGATTCCCTTTGGGAGAGGGCCGTGTGGCTTGGACTCCGGT
>Ga0187779_10000229_pt1 | contig 41260 bp, 44 predicted proteins | sample 1015_Q2_SP10_10__FD_132435 | JGI IMG/M metagenome (GOLD analysis project Ga0187779, IMG submission 132435) | Tropical peat soil microbial communities from peatlands in Department of Meta, Colombia - 1015_Q2_SP10_10_MG | ecosystem: Environmental > Terrestrial > Soil > Wetlands > Peat | place... | reverse complement strand
CGGTCGTAGTCGGAGGTGGTCTCCTCGATCTGCGCCTTGATCTGCGCCACGCGCGCCTCGATGTCCGCTTTCTTGCCGGCGCCGTTAACGATCGTGGTGTTCTCCTTGTCGATCATCACCTTCTTGGTGCGGCCGAGCATGGCGATCGTGACGTTCTCAAGCTTGATGCCGAGATCTTCGCTGATCGCCTGACCGCCGGTCAGGACGGCGATGTCCTGGAGCATGGCCTTGCGGCGATCGCCGAAGCCCGGCGCCTTCACCGCCGCAACCTTGAGGCCGCCGCGCAGCTTGTTGACGACGAGCGTGGCGAGCGCCTCGCCCTCGACGTCCTCGGCCACGATGAGCAGCGGCTTGCCGGTCTGCACCACCGCTTCGAGCAGCGGTAGCAGCTCCTGCAGTCCGGACAGCTTCTTCTCGTAGATGAGGATGTAGGGGTCTTCCATCTCAACGCGCATCTTGTCGGCGTTGGTGATGAAGTAGGGCGAGATGTAGCCGCGGTCGAACTGCATGCCCTCGACGACGTCGAGCTCGGTTTCGAGGCTCTTGGCCTCTTCGACCGTGATAACGCCCTCGTTGCCGACCTTCTTCATGGCGTCGGCGAGGAACTTGCCGATTTCGCTGTCGCCGTTGGCCGAAATGGTGCCGACCTGGGCGATCTCTTCGTTCGAGGTGACCTTCTTCGAGTTCTTCTTGAGGTCCTCGACGATGGACTCGACGGCGAGATCGACGCCGCGCTTGAGGTCCATCGGGTTCATGCCCGCGGCAACCGCCTTCGAGCCTTCCTTGACGATCGCCTGAGCAAGCACCGTCGCAGTCGTGGTGCCGTCGCCGGCGATGTCCGAGGTCTTGGACGCGACTTCACGCACCATCTGCGCGCCCATGTTTTCGAATTTGTCCTCGAGCTCGATCTCCTTGGCGACCGTCACACCGTCCTTGGTGATGCGCGGAGCGCCGAACGACTTGTCGAGCACGACGTTACGGCCCTTCGGGCCAAGCGTGACCCTAACCGCATTGGCGAGGATGTCGACGCCGCGCAGCATGCGATCGCGGGCATCGACGGAGAATTTGACGTCCTTAGCAGCCATTGTTGGTATTCCTCTCGTTTGATGTCGGCGCGCTTACGCGGCCTTTTTCTTCGAAGCGGCGCCGCCTTCGATGACGCCCATGACGTCGGACTCCTTCATGATTAGGAGATCCTGGCCGTCGATTTTCACTTCCGTGCCCGACCATTTGCCGAACAGGATGACGTCGCCGACCCTGAGGTCGATCGGGATGAGCTTGCCGCTCTCGTCGCGGCCACCCGGGCCGACAGCGATGATCTCGCCCTGGCTCGGCTTTTCCTTCGCGGTGTCGGGAATGATGATGCCGCCGGCGGTCTTTTCCTCGGCATCGATGCGCTTGACGACGACGCGGTCGTGAAGCGGGCGGAACTTCATGGCAGTCCTCCTGAGTTATTGAGCGTTACGTGCTTTTTTAGGCAACTGGCAGAACCCTTCAGGCCAAGCCCCTGGCGCCGACTTAGTGGCGCGTTGCCGGCCCGCAAGAGGCCTGGGAAAATTTTTTAGCACTCATTTTCGGAGAGTGCCAACAACAAAATAGCCCAGCGATTTCAATCGTTAATGCCGCGCGGGAACGGCGGGTCGCGGCGCTGGTTGGTTCAGCCCTGAGGTCATGCGGGCTCCGGTGTCGTTTGTTAGCAGGCGCCGAGACCTGCTGCTAATGCATTGATTCTAAACAACTTGTTTACCTTTTCGGCTTGCAATGGGAGGTGCCGGAAATGGAAACTCGTGTCCGTGGAGGATTCGATGATTTCTGAAGACTTCCGAAAACAGGTCAGTGGTTATGGCCTAACGACTGCGCACATCCTGTATCGGCGTCCCGATCATCGCTGGCTGCTCCAGTCCTACGTCTGGCAGGCCTATGATCTCTTCCCGAAGTTCCCCGAACTGCAACGCTTCCTGGCATTCTGGCAGGAGAAGCTGGAGGGCCCGCTGCACTCCGTGCAGGTAGCGCACTGCAAGCTGATCAAGCCGGCCGAACTCAAGGCGATCGACGGCGAGTTCAGGCTGCACTAGGGCCGCCACGGCTGGCGCGCCTTGACACGCGCGATCAGCTCTTCGACCTGCGGCAGCATGCGGTCGATGACGATCGAATAGCCCTCCGCGTTGAAGTGCGCGTGGTCGCGCGCGCGATATTGTCCCGGCGGCAGCTTCCATTGCGCGTAGGGCACGTCGTTTGCGCGGGCGATGTCGGCAAGATCGAGGCTGCCGAGACCGATCAGCATAGTCTCTATGCCGCGGCTCTTCAGGCTCTTAACGATCTTGTCGAGATTGCCGCGCACCTGCTCGCGCGGCAGGCGCAGGCGCAGATCGTTGGTGCCGAATTCGACCAGCGCGATGTCGGTGCCCGACGCGATCGCCGTGTCGAAGCGTTCGAGCGCGCCCACGGTGGTGTCTCCGGTCAGGCCTTTATTCGTGACGACAACTTCGTATCCTTTCTTGCGCAGCACTGCTTGCAGCTGTGCGGGATAGGCCTCGTCGCGCTTGACCAGCCAGCCTTCGGTTGCGCTGTCGCCGAAGGCGACGATGTGGATGGTGCGCGCCTGCGCCGGCACGACGGCGATGAACAGTGCGACAATTGTAAGCAGGATTCCTGTTCGCCGCATCCGCATCTTGCGCTCGCCCCGTGCGTTCGTGAAAATGCCGACTTGCCGGGTACAATGCAACGGAGTGTCCATGCCCCGAATTCGTTTCGATTTCGGCGAACTCAAGCTCGAGGCCGAACTGCTCGATACGCCGACCGCGAAAGCGATCGCCGCGGCGCTGCCGCTCAAGTCGGATGTGCTGACCTGGGGCGAGGAGGTCTATTTCGACGTGCCGGTGACGGTGGCGCGCGAGGCGGACGCGCGGGCTGTGGTGACGCCGGGCGAGATCGCCTATTGGCCGCAGGGGCCGGCGATTGCCATCGGCTTTGGCCGCACGCCGATCTCGAACGGAAACGAAACGCGGCTGGCGAGCCCGTGCAATGTGTTCGCCAAGGCGCTGTCGAGCGTGAGGGCGCTCGGCAAGGTGAAGACCGGCACCAAGGTTGAGGTGAACCTGATCGGGTGACGCAGCGACAAAAATTGGGACTGCGTACGGCAGCTTGAATTTGGAGGGGGCGATGTCTCGAAAGATCGTCATTGCAGGTTTTGTGGTGGCTTTGCTGTCGGCGGCCGACGTTGCGCCGCGCAGCGCTCTGGCCGTCGAGCCCGGCAGTGCTGCCTGCAAGGCGGAGATGCAGGGTGTGAAGAAGAAGATGCAGGAGTCGCTGACCCTCCTCGACAGCGTCAAGGATGCCCCCGCCACCGCAAAATGCCCGGCCTTTTCGGCGGCGAGCGAGATCGCCGAGAAGATCCGCGAGAGCGCTGCGCGCTGCGAGTCGGCGGACAAGCGCACCGGCGCCGTGCGTAACGCCGACGACGTCATCGACGCGATCAACGCGTCCTACGAAAAATGGTGCCCGCCGCGGCCGGGCATGGTTCGCATCCGGGCGACCTGGGGGATGATGGTCACGCGCGACAAGCTGCCCAAGCCGCTCGCGGCGATACACACCTGCGCCGGAGAGGGCGGGACGTATATGGCCAACGAGCGCTTCGATCTCGGCCGTCTGTTCATGCTCGGCTGCCCGGGGATCGAAAGTCCAACCGACGAGCAGACCAAGGCACGCAACGCCAAGGCCGATCTGCTGCGCAAAAAGCAGTTGATGCTCTACCTCTCGCGCGATAAGGACGGCGACGATGCGAAACGGCTGACGTTTCCGATCCTGGCCGCGGACGGGCGCGAAACCATGACCGACGAGCTGTTTGAGGGCCGCGTCAGCGTCGGGGAGAAGCGCGATCTCATCTCCGCCTTCTGGGAGCCGGCGAAGCACGGCGTCTGCCGCGTGCACGTCATTTGGCGCGTCGCGGACGCCAAGCCGAAATTGGTGCTGTGGCAGGAGGCGACCGACTGCTCCGCCGGCGCCAAGACCGAATTCAAGACGGTGCTCGACCGCCGTTGATCAACGCCTCTTCTTTTCGTTGGCGTGGCGCCGCACCATGGACAGCATCAGGTCCCAGGCGTTGCGGATGTTGATGATCATCAGCACCAAGAGCGAGCCCGCGAGCACATCCATCGCCTCTGGCTGATCCGTGGCGACCATCCAGGCCGAAACCAGCATGCCGACGTAACAGACCACCGGCAGCAGGCCATAGCCGAAGTGGTCCTGCAGATATTTCGTCCAGTGGTGACGGATCAACTCGACCGTGGTGAAGATCGCAACACCGCCGCCCACGACCGCAGCACCGCCGATCATAGTGGCGATGAACGGCGCGCGGTGGCCGGGGACCAGGCCAATCGCCGCGACAAAGAAGATCGCGGAGAAATGCACGACGACCGAACTGAAGAAGGCACGTGTCGCCGCCTGGCGGCCGTCCGTCAGGACGCCGACGCCGATCGAGACCGCGACGAACAGCAGCGCGACAAGCGTCGCGCCGGCGGTGCCGATGAGCACGAAGAAATCATGCCAGCGTTCGAATTCCATCATCCCCGCCCGACGAACGGCATCTTGTTCGCCATCACCGTCATGAACAGCACGTTGGTGTCGAGCGGCAGGCTCGCCATATAGACGACCGCCTGGCCGACATGGTCGGCCTCCATGCGCGGCTCGATCATCTTGCTGCCGTTCGGCTGCAGGACGCCGTCGCCGGTCGCCATGCGCTCGGTCAGCGGCGTGATGGCATTGCCGATATCGACCTGGCCGCAGCAGATGTCGTATTGCCGGCAATCGAGCGACGTCGACTTGGTAAGCCCTGTGACGGCGTGTTTGGTCGAGGTGTAGGCGACCGAGAACGGCCGCGGCGCATGCGCCGAGATCGAGCCGTTATTGATGATGCGGCCGCCGCGCGGGTTCTGCGCCTTCATGATCTTGATGGCTTCCTGCGTGCACAGGAACATGCCGGTGAAATTGGTCGCCACCACGTTCTGCCAGGTCTCGAATGGCAAGTCCTCGAGTGGGACGGGCGGGGCGCCGATGCCCGCATTGTTGAAGAGCACATCGAGGCGGCCGAAGCTCGATTTGACCTTCTCGAACAGCGCCAGAATCGAATCGCGCTTCGACACGTCGGTCGGTACCGCGAGCGCCTGCTGGCCTGCCGCGTTCACCGCTGAGGCAGTGCCGTCGAGCATGTCCTTGCGGCGGCCGGCAAGCACGAGATTGTAACCGGCCTTGGCGAGCGCGATCGCCACCGCTTTACCTACGCCGGTACCGGCGCCCGTCACCAACGCGATTTTTGCCGCCATTTGCTGTCCCTCCCCAGGGCGAAAAGCTCTTATGTCTTGCGAAATACCATAATCGGCGTCGAGCGCCATCCCGCCGCATGGAACGAACACATAACCGCCATAGTTACTGGTTCAAACCCGCGCATTCACAACAAAGGGTTGGCATTGAGTCGGCTAAAGCCGCTAGGCGGCGATAGCGCTGAAATTGTTTGCTGACTGATGGATTGAGCAACGATGCACTGGGCGCGGCGGAAGCGGCTGAAACGGCTGGCTCTCGAAAAGCTGAAATATTCGCTCGTGGTTGCCGCCTTTGGCGGCGTCCTGGCCGGGCTCTACGCCAGCGCACTGTCGCACGAGAACAGCTTTGACCGTGTGCAGGGAGGCGAATGGGTCACCGCCTCGATGTACTGGGAGGACAAGCTCGACGCCTCCGGCAACAAGTTCGACCCGATCGGGTGGCACGCCGCCCACAAGACCCTGCCGATCGGCACGCTGATCCGCGTGTCCAATCCGAAGAACCACCGTTCGATCAATGTGACGATTACGGATCGCGGGCCCTTCGTGCCCGGGCGCGATCTCGATCTGACGTTAGGGGCGGGCACGCTGCTCGGCTTCAAGGGGCTCGGCCAGCTCTACATGGAAGTACTGTCCTACGGGCCGACCAAGGACATCCAGCGGCCGGTGCTGGAGAGCCTGTTCACGCCGGCGGACTCTACCCCGGTCATCGCCTATTCGGCGCGCTCGGCCTCGCGCTAGCTCGCGAGCGCTTCCGGCACATCCATCGGCTGGATCGGCTCGGAGGATTGCAGCCGGGCGGTGATTTCGCCGGCGACGACGGGTCGACCGAAGCGGAAGCCCTGCATCGAGTGCACGCCCGCGGCGCGCAGGAAGAGCTGTTGATCGGCGGTCTCGACGCCCTCCGCCGTGACCTTCATGCCCAAGCCACGTCCCAAGCTGACGATCGCGTGCACGATCGCGGCCGCGTCCGGCGCCTTCTCGATCGATAGCACGAAGCTGCGGTCGATCTTGAGCTTGTCGAAGGGGAAGCGGCGCAGATAGAGCAGCGATGAATAGCCGGTGCCGAAATCGTCGAGTGCGACGCACACACCCATCTCCTTGAGACGGATCATGGCCGCTTCTGCGGTGTCGACGTTGCCAAGCAGTACGCTCTCGGTCAGCTCGAGCTCGAGCCGCGACGGATCGAATTCGGTCTCATTGAGCACGCGCTCGACCATGCGGCAGAAGTCGGTACGGCGGAATTGCAGCGGCGAGACGTTGACCGCGACGGTCAGGCTCGGCCAGGCATTGCCGTCGAGGCAGGCGCGGCGGAGCACCCAGGCGCCGAGCTCGATGATAAGCCCGCTGTGCTCGGCAACCGCGATGAACTCGCTCGGCGGGATTTCGCCGCGCGTCGGGTGCGTCCAGCGGCAGAGCGCCTCGACACCGACCAGCTGCTCGCCGCTTTTGTTGACGATCGGCTGATAGAGCAGGTGCAGGCGGTCGTTTTCGATCGCCTCGCGCAGGTCGGCTTCCATGATCTTGCGGTTGGAGAGATCCGCGTCCATCACCGCGTCATAGATACAGGCGCGGTTGCGGCCCTCGTTCTTGGCGCGGTAGAGCGCCATGTCGGCATAGCGCATGACGTCGGCGGCGCCGGCGCAGCTCTTGTTGACGACGGCAATGCCGATCGAGGCGCCGATGACGATGTTGTGGCCGCTGATAGCATAGGGCGCGCACAAGGCGCCGATCATGCGCTGCGCGAGGGCCATCATCTTGGCCTGGTCGTTGCCGATCGACGAGATCACCGCGAACTCGTCGCCGCCGAGACGCGCCACGAGATCGTCGCCGCGCAACGTGTGCGACAGTCGCAGCGTCACGTTGCGGATAAGCTCGTCGCCGACGTGATGGCCGAGCGTGTCGTTGACGTCCTTGAAATGGTCGAGGTCGATATAGAACAGTGCCGCGGGCGAGGAGCCGGCGCGGACCTCTTCGATCACCGCCTCGAGCCGCTCACCGAAAAAGATGCGGTTGGGCAGGCCGCACAGCGGATCGTGCATCGCCAGATGTCGCAGGCGTGATTCACCGGCGGCGATGGTGGCCGCGGTGCGCCGCATATAGCGCAGCACGAAGGCCGCGAGCAGCGCGAAACCGGCCAGCGCCACCGCGATGAACGGCACGACGCTGTGCACGATCTCGGCGCCCGGCTGCTTCGGGCTCCAGGCAAAGCGCGCGATGACGTCGCCGCGCGGATCGGCGAGCTCGTACATGTAGTCGCCCTGCGGCAACGGCTCGTCACGGATCTCGCGCAGGTTGGTGAGGCGCAGTTGCGCGGAGATCTGCGTCAGCTCCTGGCGGTCTACGTATTCGATCGACATGACGATCGGCGCATTGCCCGTGGCCGGGACCGCCGTTCCGGAATCGCGGACTGCCACCGCAGCAAGCACCGCCGGATGGCCGAGGAAGCTGCGGATCACGACGGCTTCCGAATGCGGCCCGGCCTTGCGCTGGCTGTCGTTGAGACGCACCGCGACGCGCAGATTGGGATCGCGCCCGCGCATGTACTCGAGCACGCTCTTCATGTCGGGCCAGGCGCTGGCGAACCAGCCCTGCGACGGCGGCTCCTTGCCGGCGAGCGAGTAGATCGGCTGGTCGTCGGCGCCAAAGACAATGACGGCGTCGTGGTCAAAATAGCCGGCGAGCCAGCGGCCGACATGCTCATCGGTCCACTTCGGATCGAACTTGTCGCGAATGTTGTGGACGGCGGTAGGCGAGGTCGCGACGCTGTCGGTCTCGCGCAGCACGCGCTCGCCGAAATTGTCGAGCGCGCGCGAGAGAAGCTGCTGTTCGTGCGTGACGGCGACTTCGTCCGCGCGCTGCGCGGACGACAGCACGGCAACGACGATGCAAACGATGGCCACAGCAACAATCACGCCGATTGGCACCACGACACTCAGCCGCGCGCGGTCCCAACTGGTATATTGCTGGCGCTGCTCGGAAGCATGCTCGCGAGCCGGCACGTTGAGGGGTCCCCTAAGCTGTCCGAATTGCTGGACTTTTAGCGTCCGGACCGTAGCCGTTAATGCTTGCCATTTCGCTTTCGCCTTCACGCAATAACGGTTGCAACGCGCGGTCCCACCGCAATTTACGCGATGCCGTTAACCGGAGGTAAAAAGGAATCACTAAAAGGCGGGATATACCGCTGTTTCGGGCTCTACGTAGCGCTGCGATAGGGCGGACGAGGGATCGCTATGTGGGCGGCCCGCAACGCACCGGACCAGCGTTCGCGCAGGTCCTGGAAGTAGGGCTCGCCTTGTTCGATCCGGTAATTGACCTCCGCATTACAGGTATCGCGCCGCACCACCAGGATATCGATCGGTAGGCCGACGCCGAGATTGGACCGCATAGTCGAATCCATCGAGATCAGCCCGAGCTTGAGCGCGTCGTAGAGGTCGGTGTCGAAGCTGATGCCGCGGTCGAGCACCGGCTTGCCGTATTTGTGCTCGCCGATCTGGAGATAGGGCGTATCGGTCGTGCACTCGATGAAGTTGCCCGCCGAGTAGATCATGTAGAGTCGCAAGCGCTCGCCTTTGATTTGGCCGCCGAATAGGAAGGCGACGTCGTGATCGACGGCGGCTTCCTCGAGCGCCTTGCCTTCCATGTTCTGGACGCTGCGGACGGCGCGGCCGATGCGTTGCGCCGCCTGGAACATGGTCGGCGCGTTCATCAGTGTCTCGACTTCGCCGGTTTCCTGATTTTGCAGGCCCTCGGTCAGTGTCGAGCGTACCGTCTGGCTGAGCGAGAGGTTGCCGGAGGAGGCGATCGCCATGATGCGCTCGCCGGGCTCGGTGTAGACGTGCAGCTTGCGGAACGTCGAAATGTTGTCGAGGCCGGCATTGGTACGCGTGTCGGCGATCATGACAAGGCCTTCACGCACGAGGATTCCGCAACAATAGGTCATTGGTGACGCCACGCCCCTTCTTGTCCGCGGCTGATTTATAGCTGGCGCCGGGCCTGTCCGGCAACGCGGTCGGGTGCTCGTTCAGGACTGGGTCTGGCGGCGGGCCTGATCGACGTGGACGGCGACCTTGAGCGTTTCACCACCGCCGCCAAATCGGGTGCCGCGCACTGGCGCGGCGCCGAGGTAGTCGAGGCCCATCGCCACCCGAACGTGCGCCTCGGTGGTGCAGATGCCATTGGTGGGGTCGAAGCCCACCCAGCCCAGATGCTCGACATGGACTTCGGCCCATGCGTGGCCCGCATCTTGCGCAGTGACGCCGTCGGCGCGGTGGAAATGGCCGCCGATATAGCGCGCGGGAAAGCCGAGCCGGCGGGCGCACGAGATGAAAACATGCGTGAGATCCTGGCAGACGCCGCGGCGGAGCGTGAAGGCTTCCGAAGCAGTGGTGGCGGAATGCGTCGGATCGGTGTCGAACGCCATTTCGCGGTTGAGAGCGCCGAGCATGCGATGCAGCAGCGGCAACGGCTCCTTGCCGTTCGCGTTGCGCACGCTTTCGGCGAAGTCGGCAATCGCCGGGTCACTCTGCGTCAGCGGCGTCTCGCGCAAATAGAGCTGCGGCGGAAATTTTTCGACAGTGCCGGTCACCACGCCGTTGGTGTCTTGCGTGTCGACCTCGCCTTCGACCGCGACGGTCAGGTCGTCGAACGGTCCTTCCGCGGTGAAGGAGTGCAAAATGTTGCCGAACGCGTCCTCGTGCTGGATGAGCTGGCAATCCCGCGACAGGTCGATGTGCCAGGCGGCGACGTACTGGCCGTCGTAGTTGCGCGGCGTCAGACGCAGAACCTGCGTCACCTCCGACGGCGGCGTCTCATAGATGTACTTCGTCGCGTGCGAGATGCGAATGCGCATGAGGGAATCCGGCCAGCTCGGGCTTTTTCTAGCAGCGCCTGCGCGCTCACACCAGAAATTGCTCGGTGACTAGGCTGCCGAGCCGGTTGTTCTCGGTGATGAATTCGCCGATGAACTCGTGCAGGCCGCGTTGGAAAATGCCGTCCATCTGGCTGTTCTGCAGCCGTGTACGGATGCCGCGCGCCTGGCGCTGCGCGGCGCCCTGGCGGCCGTAGGCCGCGCCGATATCGTCGAGGTTGCGCACGATTGCCTGATAGCAGGAGGCGAGCGAGCGCGGCATCTCGTCCCGCAGGATCAGGAGGTCGCCGACGAGCCAGGGTTTCAGGCTCTCGCGGTAGACCCAGTGATAGGCGGTGAGCGCCGACACCGAGCGCAGGATCGCCGCCCACTGGAAATAATCGAGCGGGCCGCCGACGCGCTCGTTCTCCGGCAGCAGCAGGTGATATTTGACGTCAAGGATGCGCGCGGTGTTGTCGGCGCGCTCGATATAGACGCCGAGGCGGGAGAACCAGTAGGCGTCGTTGCGCAGCATCGTGCGGTAAGCGGAGCCGTCGTAGCGCAGCGAGGATTCCTGCACCCAGCGCAGGAAGCGCGACAATTCCTCGCGCGAATTCGGCCCGTTGCCGTAGCGCTTGAGCTCGAGCCAGGTGCCGTTGATGGCGTCCCACATTTCGACGGTGAGCGCGGTGCGCACCGCGCGCGCGTTGCTGCGCGCAAGCTCGAAGCAGGAGCGGATCGACGACGAATTGTCGGCCGAGAAAGCGAGGAAATGGGTGACGTTCTCTTCGTTGGCCTCGTCGTAGTGGCGGAAGAAGGCGCTGGCGCAGCCCGCGGTCGCGACCGCCGATTCCCATTCATTGCTTTCGCCAACATAAGCGAGCGGCAGCGCGGTCAGCCGCTGCGTCGCGTCGAGGATGCGCGCGAGATATTCGGCGCGCTCGACGTAGCGCGAGAGCCAGTAGAGGTTATCGGCGGTACGCGACAGCATCTATTTGTCCAACACCCAGGTGTCCTTGGTTCCGCCGCCCTGGCTCGAATTGACGACCAGCGAGCCGCCCTTGAGCGCGACGCGCGTGAGGCCGCCCGGCACGATGCGCACGCGATCGCGGCCGGTGAGCACGAAGGGCCGCAAATCGACGTGGCGCGGCGCGACGCCCTCATCGACGCAAGTCGGGCAGGTCGAGAGCGCGAGCGTGGGCTGCGCGATGAAGTTCTTCGGCGCGGTCTTAAGCTTGGCGCGGAACTGTTCGAGCGCGACCTTGCTGGCGGACGGCCCGATCAGCATGCCGTAGCCGCCGGAGCCATGGACTTCCTTGACGACCAGTTCGTGCAGATGATCGAGCACGTAGGCGAGATGGTCTTCCTCGCGGCAGCGCCAGGTCGGAACGTTCTTCAGGATCAGCTCTTCGCCGAGATAGAACTTTACGACCGCCGGCATGAAGCTGTAGATCGCCTTGTCGTCGGAAATGCCGGTGCCGACCGCGTTGCACAGCGTGACATTGCCGGCCTGGTAGGCCGTCATCAGGCCGGGCACGCCGAGCGCGCTGTCGGGACGGAAGGTGAGGGGATCGAGGAATTCGTCGTCGATGCGGCGGTAGATCACCTCGACGCGCTGCGGTCCTTGGGTCGTGCGCATGTAGACGATCTCGTCCTTGACGAAGAGATCGCGGCCTTCGACCAGCTCAACGCCGAGCTTGTCGGCAAGGAACGAATGCTCGTAATAGGCCGAGTTGTAGACGCCTGGCGTGAGAAGCACGCAGGTCGGATCGCGCGAGGTCGACGCCGGCGCGACGGATTTCAGGGTCGCGAGCAGTTCATCCGGATAATTCTCGACGGGCGCGACGCGATGGCGCGCGAACAGCTCCGGGAAGAGCCGCATCATAATCTCGCGGTTCTCCAGCATGTAGGAGACTCCGGAGGGCGTCCGCGCATTGTCTTCCAACACATAGAAGGTCTCGGCATCGACGCGCACGATGTCGATGCCGGCGACGTGGACGTAGATGTCGTGGGGTACGCTCTGCCCGCTCATCTCCGGGCGGAACGCCGGATTGCGGAAGACGAGATCGTCCGGCACGTGGCCGGCGCGCAAAATCTCGCGCGGCCCGTAGATGTCCTTTAGGAATGCGTTGAGCGCCTTGACGCGCTGCGTCAGGCCCTTCTCGAGCAGCTTCCATTCGCTCCCCGACATGATGCGCGGGATGACGTCGAACGGGATCAGCCGCTCTTGCGCGTCGGCCTCTCCGTAGACCGCGAAGGTGATGCCAATGCGGCGGAACAACAGTTCGGCTTCGCGCCGGCGATAGTCGAGCACGTCGGGCGGAACCTCATGGAGCCAGCGCGACAGCTCGCCATAGGGCGTGCGCACAGCGCCGTTCGTCCCGTTCATCTCGTCGAAGGCGGTCGCCATCGAGGACCCCCGCTCACCTCACAATACGCCAGCAAGCCCCGGCAGATCAGTTACGTCCGCCCACCGATAAAGCTGCAAGCTTTAGGCCAAGACCGGCGCACGGAAAACCTCGATAATCCGGGAGTTTCGGCCTGCGGGCCGGCGCCGCCAATGCCTATATCTTGGGCAAATTACGGCGGAACGTCGGCGTCGAAACTTGAGCCGACCCGGGGCGCGGGCTAGGTGTTTTGGGTCCGGTCAGGGTGTGCTTCATGAACGAAAAAGTTGTCACCGCCGCGCTCATGGTCATCGGCGATGAAATCCTGTCCGGCCGGACCAAGGACAAGAATATCGGCTATACGGCCGAATTCCTCACAGCCATCGGCATCGATCTGAAGGAAGTGCGCGTCGTCTCCGACGACGAGTCCGCGGTCGTTGCCGCGCTCAACGCGCTGCGCGCGACATACGACTACGTCTTCACTACTGGCGGGATCGGGCCGACGCACGACGACATCACCGCCGATTGCGTGGCCAAGGCCTTCGGCGTGCCGCTCGATGTGCATCCGGAGGCGGTGGCGATCCTGAAGGAACGCCTCGCTAAGACCGGCGGCGAGCTCAACGAGGCGCGGCTACGCATGGCGCGTATCCCGCGCGGTGCGGCGCTGGTCGCCAACAAGGTCTCGGGTGCGCCGGGCTTCTGGATGGGCAACGTCATCACTATGGCGGGCATCCCCTCGGTGATGCAGGCGATGCTCGACGAGGTCGCGCCGAAACTGAAAACCGGCACCAAGCTGCTGTCGATTTCGATCCGCGCCGATGCCAAGGAAGGCGACGTCGGCAGCGAGCTCGGCGCCATCGCCAAGGCGCATCCCGGCGCGATCATCGGCAGCTATCCATTTTTTGACGAAAAGCTCGGGCCGAACACCAACATCGTGGTGCGCTCGCGCGACCAGCAGACGCTCGAGCAGGTGAAAGTCGCTGTCGAGGCCATGCTCACGGCTGTGCGCGCGCAGATCGCTGCGGCAGCGCGCTGATCATGCCGAAATCGCCGCCGTCGCCGGACAAGATCTTTCCCGTTTCATGGGACCAATTCCATCGTGACTCGCGTGCGCTGGCCTGGCGGCTGCACGCGGCGGGGCCGTTCGAGGCGATCGTCTGCATCACGCGCGGCGGGCTAGTGCCGGCGGCGATCGTGGCACGCGAGCTCAATGTGCGGCTGATCGAGACCGTGTGCGTCGCGAGCTACCAGAATTACAAGAACGAAGGCGAGCTGAAAATCATCAAGGGCGTCAGCCCCGAGGTGCGCACCAAAGGCAAAACAGTGCTGATCGTCGACGATCTCGTCGACACAGGGAAGACCGCGCGCGTCGTGCGCGATCTTCTGCCGGAGGCGCATTTCGCGACCGTCTATGCCAAGCCCATGGGCCGGCCGCGGGTCGACACCTACATCACCGAAGTATCGCAGGACACCTGGATCTATTTTCCCTGGGACACTGGGCTTGCCTTCCAGCCGCCGATCCGCCCCAGCGGGGATTGAGCGGACCAGCGCGCCGGCGCATAGTCGCGCCAACGAAAAAGTCGGGGAGGGCGCGATACTCACCAGGCGGCAATTTCTCGCGGCGGGAACGTCGCTTGCGCTCGCCGGCTCAGCGCAGGCCGCCTATCCCGATCATCCGATCCGCATTCTCGTAGGCTATGCCGCCGGCGGCGGCGTCGACATCGTCGCGCGACTGCTGAGCGATCCGCTGAAAGCCGCGCTCAACCAGACCGTGATCGTCGAGAACCGCACCGGCGCAAGCGCGATGATCGCCAGCAACGCCGTCGCAAAAGCGTCGCCTGACGGGTACACGTGGCTGATGGCGGCCTCGGGCGAGGTCGCGATCAACCAGCATCTGTTCAAGAACCAGATGACCTATGACGCGAGCCGCGAGCTCGTGCCGGTCGCGCTCATCGGCATCGTACCTTGCGTCGTTGTCGTTGCCTCGAAGACGCCGGTGCACGATCCGAAAGAGCTGATCGCGCACTGCAAAGCGAACGAGGGCAAGCTGTCGTTCTCATCGTCGGGCGTCGGCAATCCGCAGCAGCTCGCCGGCGAGCTGATGAACAGCATGGCCGGGATCCACGTGTTGCACGTGCCTTATCGCGGCTCGGCGCCGGCGGTGACGGATGTTGCGACCGGCGCGGTGACCATGAGCTTCTCGAGCCTCGCCGCGGCGCTGCCGCTCATCAAGGCCGGGCAGATCCGCGCGGTTGCCGTCACGTCGCGCGATCCGATGCCGCAATTGCCGGACGTTCGCCCGCTGAGCGAAGGCGCGCCGGGCTTGACCGGTTACGAGCTCCTCAACTGGTTCGGCATGTTCGGCACCGCCGGCACGGCGCCGGAGATCGTCGACCGCGTCAATGCGATCGTGAACACGGCGCTCAGGGATCCGGAGATCGGCGGCAAGCTGTCGCCGCAGGGCATCGTGCCGCGGTTGATGACGGCGAAGGAATACAAGGCCTTCGTTGCCTCGGAGACGGAGAAATTCGGCAAGATTGTCGAACAGGCGAACATCCATCTGTGAGGGCGAAAGCCGGTACCGCCTCACGCTGAAACCGGCTAGGATGACCAAAAGGGAGAACGCCATGACCGCAGCCGTCGCCCGTCACGCCAAGGCTGATCTTAAGGCGAAGGACGTCCGCTCGCGTCATCTCAAGCCGGTCGACATGCCGTGGCAGAAGACGCGTTTTCCCGGCTGCGAGATGAAGCCGCTGATGGTCGAGCCCTCAAGCGGGCTCGCGACGCTGCTGTTCCGGATGGAGCCGGGCGCCGAATTGCCCGACCACGAGCACGTGCTGATCGAGCAGACCTACGTTTTTGAAGGCTCGCTGGTCGACAAGGAAGGCCCCGACGCCGGGCTCGAGGTCGGCCCCGGCGAATTCGTCTGGCGGCCGGCAGGCAGCCGGCACGCGGCCTATTCGCCGAAGGGCGGCACCTTTATCGCCATCTTCCAGATCCCGAACAAGTTCTTCGAGAAGGACGGTCGCGTCACCGACGCCACCGGCAAGGACTGGTCGGACGCCTGGAGCCACTTATTAGAGGGATGACGCCGCTCTTCACGCGTGGCTTCTTCCGCGCGTGAGCGCGGAGTTGCCACGCGGACGTGGCGGAATGGTAGACGCAAGGGACTTAAAATCCCTTGGGAGTAATCCCGTCCGGGTTCGAGTCCCGGCGTCCGCACCAAGTTTCTTGCCCCTGGCCTAATCCCGACACATTGTCGATGCACGGATGCGAATCGCAGCAAGGGTTTCGCCGGTGAAAACAACACGACATGTGATCGCTTCGGCTTCAGCGGCGTTCGCCGTCGCGCTCGGGGCATGCACCGCACAGGCTGACGATCAGATGTTCTCCAATTTCCTGGTCGCGCCAGGCAAATACGTTCTCTACAACTGCCAGCAGCTCAATGTCGCGGCGACCGGTAACCAGACGCGCATGCGCGAATTGGAGGCGCTGATGGCGAAGTCCGGCAACGGCCTCGTCAACGCCATGGCGTATCAGCCGGAATATCTGCAGCTGCGCGGCGAGCTTGCCGACATGCAGCGCGAGGGCGCCGACAAAAAATGCAAGACCATGCCGGGCGAGAAGCCGCGGCCGGTGCAGGGCGCCGTGATCCGCTGATCGCTAGCGTTCGCGCTGGATGACGACCAGCGAACCGTCTTCCAGCCCGAGCGCGATCGCGGGCGCGGCTGTGTCCTTCAGTAGCCCAAGATTGGTGGCTGCCTTTGCCGGCAGCGCGACGTTTGCGATTTCGCGCGGCTGCGGCGCAAACGACACGATGCGCAAGCGCGTACGGTCGAAGGAGGGGATCGCGATATCGGGGATATTGTCGCCGTCGAAGTCGGCGACGGTGGCCATGTCGAGTGCGCGCGTTCCGGCTATGTGGTTGGCGGCGTCGGGCATCTCGGCGCCTTTTTGCAGCCGGCCGTCACGCCAGCTCCAGAGCTCGATCGCGCCGACCGCGTGCGGCTGGCGCACCACCGCTATGTCGAGGCGACGGTCGCCGGTGAAGTCGGCGATGCCAGCGGGCGCGAGCCAGCGATGCGCCGCGCCGAGCGGCGGCGTCTCAGCAACAATGTCGAAACGGCCCTTGCGCTCGGCGACGACGGCGAGCGCCGAGCCGTGCTTGAGGTAGGACTTCACCACGACAATGGCGTCCTGGTTGTCGCCATCGAGATCGACGATGCGTGGCTTGAGGTCCTCGAACACGGCGTCGGGCTTGAGACGCACGGTCTGGCGGCCGCCGTCGCGCAGCTCGATCACCAGCGCGCCCGCCTCGTTGCGGCTGCCGAGGATGTCGTGGTCATAGCGGTCGGTCGGTTCGGCGAACCAGGCGCGGGCGACATCATGCTTGCCGGTTGCGACCTGGCTGCCGGGCAGCATGCCGTCGGGCGGCTTGTTCGGCCCGGGCGAGTCGATGAACTGGAGCGTGACGGTCTTGCCGCCGGGCTTGAGCGCGTACCACAGGCCGCCGGCCATGGCACGCACCTCGCCGTTGACGGTGTCGAGCGCGGTGACGCGGGCAGGGGCGTTGATGGTCTGAATTTGCCAGTCGTCGGCCCAGGCGGCGGACGCGGCGAAGGTCGCAAACGCAACACAGACGGCAGAGAGAAAACGCATGCGGGACAAGTTCTAGAGCCTTAACGCCCGCAGCCGCAAGGCATTGCCAACGACGCTCACCGATGACAACGCCATGGCCGCCGCCGCGATGATCGGCGACAGCAGGATGCCGAACACAGGATAGAGGACGCCAGCGGCGATCGGCACGCCGGCCAAGTTGTAGATGAAGGCGAAGAACAGATTCTGGCGGATATTTCGCATCACCGCCGCCGACAGCACGCGCGCTTTGACGATGCCAGTCAGATCGCCCTTGAGCAGCGTCACGCCGGCGCTCTCGATCGCGACATCGGTGCCGGTGCCCATGGCAATGCCGACTTGGGCTGCGGCCAGCGCCGGGGCGTCGTTGACGCCGTCGCCCGCCATGGCGACCACGCGCCCTTCGCGGGCGAGCTTCTCGACGACGGCGCTCTTCTGATCGGGCAGCACTTCGGCCTCGACCTCGGCGATGCCGAGCCGTTTGGCGACTGCGAGCGCGGTGGTGCGGTTGTCGCCGGTGAGCATGACGACGCGGATACCGTCGGCAGCGAGCGCCTTCAGCGCGTCCGGCGTTGTGGCTTTGACCGGATCGGCGATGGCGATGATCCCGGCAGGCTTGCCATTGACGGCGAGGACAATCGCGGTCGCGCCGTCGGCGCGCAGCCTCTCGGCGTCGCGCGCCAGCGGCGCGGTGTCGATGCCGAGTTCCTTCAGAAACGCGGCATTGCCGAGTGCGAGCCGTTGCTTCTCGACCATGCCGATGACGCCCTTGCCGGCCGGTGCATCAAAGCCGTGGACAGGCGCAAGCTCGAGCTTGCGATCCTCTGCAGCGGCGACAATCGCGGCGGCGAGCGGATGTTCGCTGTTGCGCTCGATGCTCGCGGCAAGACGCAAGATTTGAGCTTCGTCGAAGCCGGTGAGCGGCGCAACAGCGGTCACCTTCGGTTTGCCCTCGGTGAGCGTGCCGGTCTTGTCGATGACGAGCGTGTCGATCTTTTCCATGCGCTCCAGCACTTCCGCATTCTTGATCAGCGCACCCGCCTGCGCGCCGCGGCCGACGCCGACCATGATCGACATCGGCGTGGCGAGCCCGAGCGCGCAGGGGCAGGCGATGATCAGCACGCTGACTGCCGCGACGAGCCCGAAAGCGAAACGCGGCTCCGGACCGAATGCCGCCCACGCCGCGAATGCGGCGAGCGCGACCGCGATCACCGCCGGCACGAACCATCCCGCGACCTGATCGGCCAACCGCTGGATCGGCGCGCGGCTTCGCTGCGCGGCAGCGACCATCTGCACGATTTGGGACAAAACTGTGTCCTTACCGATCTTGTCGGCGCGCATCACGAAACTTCCCGACGCATTGAGCGTGCCGCCGATGACATGCGCGCCTGCTTCTTTTGTCACCGGCATAGATTCTCCGGTTACCATCGATTCATCGAGCGAGGAGCGGCCTTCCAGGATCGTGCCATCGACCGGAACCTTGTCGCCGGGGCGCACGCGCAACTTGTTCCCGAGCTGAACTGAGTCGAGCGCAACTTCCGCGTCGCTGCCGTCGTCGCGCACGCGGCGTGCGGTCTTTGGCGCGAGGTTGAGCAGCGCCTTGATCGCACCGGAAGTTGCCTCGCGCGCACGCAGTTCCAGTAACTGGCCGAGCAACACCAGCACGGTGATGACAGCGGCGGCTTCGAAATAGACAGCGACCCCGCCGTGCATATCGCGGAATGCAGGCGGGAAGACGCCCGGCAGCAGCACGGCAATGACGCTGTAGATGTAAGCGACGCCAGTGCCCATTGCGATCAGCGTGAACATGTTGAGGTTGCGCGTGACGAGTGACTGCCAGCCGCGCATGAAAAACGGGAAGCCGGCCCACAACACGACGGGCGTTGCGAAGGTGAACTGGATCCAGCTCGACAGCGTACGATCGATCAACACGTACAGGTCGAAGAGGTGGGCGCCCATTTCGAGCGCGAACACCGGCAGCGCCAGCACAAGGCCGATCCAGAAGCGCCGCGTCATGTCGGCGAGCTCGGGATTAGGGCCGGTGTCGGCGGTCGCGATCTCCGGTTCAAGCGCCATACCGCAGATCGAGCAAGAGCCGGGGCCGACCTGGCGGATCTGCGGATGCATCGGGCAGGTGTAGATCGTGCCTTCTGGCACTGCCTCGTCCTTGCGCTCGTCAAGATACTTCTGCGGGTCGGCAACGAATTTCGCGCGGCAGCCGGCCGAGCAGAAATAGTAGGGGTGGCCGCGATACTCGGCGCGGTTCTTGGCGGTGTGGGGATCGACCGTCATGCCGCAGACGGGATCGAGGACGCCGCCTTCAACATGATGGTGCTCGTGCGCGCTCATCTTGCCTTCCATACCCCCTAGGGGTATATAGCGGTCATGCAGAAGCACAGCAAGGCGTCGACGGTGAAGCGGCTGAGCCGCATCGAGGGTCAGGTGCGCGGGCTTGCGCGCATGGTCGATGACGACCGCTATTGCATCGACATCGTCACGCAGATCGGCGCGGTGCGCGCGGCGCTTCGCTGCGTCGAGGAGGAAATTCTGCGCGAGCATGTCGCGCATTGCGTCGCCCACGCCATCGCCTCAGGCGACAAGTCCGATCAACGGCGAAAGGTCGCCGAGCTGATGGATGTGATGGGGCGGGCGGGGCGCTAGCGCGTCGAAAATCCCAGGATGCTGTAGGCCGGGCAGTTGCCGACGAGCGCCGTCAGAATCGGTACGACGCCGATCCAGCCGACCCAGTTCCAACTCGTCCCTGGTGCGAGGTAGCCGAGCGCGAACGACAGCAGCGCCGTGCCGACGACAACCCGCGCGATGCGGTCGAATACTCCGACATTCACGGTCATAGGTTTCCCTTTGCGATTTTTCGCCGGGAAAACTAGCCGGTGACCGACGACGGCGGATTGATCGAGATCAAGCGTATTTCTGCCGCGCCAAGGCGCAGCCAGCGCCGAGTGCCATCAGCTTGGCATCGGCGATGTCGCGCCGCATCGGCGCCATGCCGCAATTGGTGCAGGCAACGATGTGCTCCTTCGGCACGAATGTCATGACGTCGCCGATCAGCTTGGCGATCTCCTCGGGCGTCTCGATCTTGTCGTTGGCGACGTCGATGACGCCGACCAGCACGTCCTTGCCCTCAAGCAGCGACAGCAGCTTCATCGGCACGCGTGAATGAACGCATTCGAGGGAGACCTGGCCGATCCTGCTTTTGGCGAGCGCCGGGAAGAACCTCTCGTATTGCCGCCATTCGCTGTCGAGCGAATTTTTCCAGTCGATATTGGCCTTGATGCCGTAGCCATAGCAGATATGCACGGCAGTCTTGCACTTGAGGCCGTCGATGGCGCGATGCAGCGCCTCGACGCCCCAGGTCGGTACTTCGTCCATGAAGACGTTGAAGGCCGGTTCGTCGAACTGGATGACATTGACGCCGTCTTTCTCGAGCGCACGGGCTTCCTGATTGAGCAGATCGGCGAAAGCCATCGCCATCTTCACTTTGTCGCCGTGGTGACGGTCGGCGACGGTGTCGGCGATCGTCATTGCGCCGGGGAGGGTGATCTTGAGCCGCCGCTTGGTGTGGGCGCGGGCGAACACCGTTTCCTTCTGGTGGACGCGGCCCTTCAGCTTCAGCGCGCCGATGACCTGAGGCACCATCGCTTTGTAGCGGTTGGCACGGATACCCATCTCGACTTTGTGCGCAAAGTCGATACCGTCAACGAATTCGAGAAAGCCATGCACGAAATGCTGGCGCGACATCTCGCCATCGCAGACGATGTCGATGCCGGCATCTTCCTGCCATTTGAGTGCGATCAGCGTGGCGTCGAGCTTGCCTTGCGCGAGTTCGTCGCCCGCGAGCTTCCACTGCGGCCACAATTTATTCGGCTCGGCGAGCCATGCCGGTTTCGGCAGGCTGCCTGCGATTGTCGACGGAAACATCATGCGCTAACGCCCGGCACCAGAGATGGAGGACGCCAACTATAGAGCCAATCCTGCCGCGTCAGCAGTTTTTCTCCGCCCTTCGAGCGCATCACGAGATTGCGCACCAGCGCCTCCGGCCCGCTCAGCCCATAGATGCAGCCCTGCTTGCGCGACATCTGTTGGGCGCGCTCGGCGCGATGCCAGCGCGCGCCTTCATAGCCGCGCAGCGCGTCGGCCGGATCGTCGCGGAAATGCGCGAGGAAATGTGCAAGCACTGCGGCATCCTCGATCGCCATGCAGGCGCCCTGCGCGAGGAAGGGCAGCATCGGGTGGGCGGCATCCCCGGCGAGCGTCACGGAACCGGTACCGTTTCGGAACGGATAACGCCGGTCGTAGAGCGCCCATTTGAGCCAGCGCTCCGGCAGAGCGATCAGGTCGCGGGCCTTGTTGGCCCAGGCCCAGCGCGCGAAGTGGCGCAGGATCTCGGAGCGGTCGCCGGCCGCCGACCAGCCGGTCATGCGGAATTCGTCATGCACGATGCCGACGATGTTGATGAGCTGCCCGCCCTTCAGCGGATAGTGCACCAGATGGGCGTCCTGCCCGAGCCACAAATGGATCAGCGGCTTGCGGAACTCGTCCGGAACGCTCGCGGCCGGGATCAGCGCGCGCCATGCGACGCGATGCGAGAAGCGTGGGCGCCGCATCTTGAGTTGCGCCGCGACGTTCGACCACACTCCGTCGGCGCCAATCAGCGCCATGCCGCGTTCGTCGCCGACCTGCTTGCCGCGCCGCACCAGCGCCGTGACGCCTTTGACGTGTGTTGCAAACTCCTCGACGCGCACGCCGAGCTTGATCTCGATGTCCTGATCGGCGTTCGCCGCGGCGACGAGCGCCGATTGCAGGTCGGCGCGGTGGACGGTCCAGTACGGCGCGCCATAGCGCCGCTCGATCTGCGCGCCAAGCGGAATGCGCACGATCTCGCGCGCCGAGCCGCCGGCCAAGACGCGGATCGCCTGCGGCGTCATTACCAGGGGGCGCAGGCGCTCGCCGAGGCCGAGCGTGATCAGCACATTGGTGGCGTTGGGCGAGAGCTGGATTCCGGCGCCGGTCTCTTCAAGTTTCGGCGCCTGCTCGAGGATGGTCGCGCGCATGCCGGCGCGCGCGAGCGCAATGGCGGTGGTCAGTCCGGCAATGCCGGCGCCGGCGACGATGACGTCACGGGCAGCCACGGCGAAAAATCAGGCGGTAGCGGTCGCCGGCAGCGCGCATTCCGGCGGTTTGGCGGCGTGCGGATCGAGCTTGGCATTGAAGCGGTACAGCGTCGAGCAATACGGGCAGATCGCCTCGTTCTCGTCGCCCATGTCGATGAACACATGCGGATGGTCGTAAGGCGGGGTCGCGCCGACGCACATGAATTCCCTGGCGCCGATCTCGATCACCGGCACGCCCAGATCATTGTGAAAATGCGGAATAACGTGCTCGGCCATTGGAACCCTCGTCGTTTGCGGGCGCACCATAGCGAGGCGCGAACGCGATGCCTAGCTGTCAGGCTTCGGTAACCGTTTGCCGAATCGCGTAGGAACGCTCGTGAAAACCTGGACGTTCGGGTTATCCCCAAGCCGTTGTACCGCCGCAGTCTTGACCGAAGCAATAGCATGCGCGTCGCACGCCGTTTCGCGCCGTCAGAGATGCGAAAAGAGATGATCGTGCGCTGTCCGAGCATCGGACCAGTCCTGCTGCTGGCTGCCTTGCTGGCAGCCGCAGCGGCTTATGTCGTGCCGCGCGGCATCGACGCGCAATCGGCGCTCGCGAGCGAAGACGACCCGGCGCAGATCGCCGAGCGCGCGCTCGACGAGAAATTCAGCGTCACGGTCGCCGAGCAAGAGATCAATGCTGCGCTCGCCAACAAGGATGCCGACCTCGCCAAGAGCTTCGTCGACCTTGCCGCCGACCGCCATGTCGCACTCGACCCCGCGCTGACCGAGAAGGTCAATGTCGCGGTCGCGGACGCGCAATCGGCGACACATGCGGCGCAGAGTTTTGCCTACGGTCTGGTCGAGGGTGAGCCGAGCGACATGCCGAGCCTTGTCGGTATGGCGGTCGGCGACCTGTTCGTATTCGGCGATATCCGCGACGTGGTTCGCGAGGGTTCGCGGCTGGCGATGGGTCGACAGGCGGACCCATTGGTGCTCGGGCTTGCCGCGGTCGGTCTTGCGGTCACGGCGGGGACCTACGCGACGCTCGGCGCCGAAGCGCCGGCGCGCGTCGGGCTGTCGCTCGCCAAAGCGGCGCGCAAGACCGGACGGCTCTCCGCCGACCTGACGGCGACTGTCGGCCGAGTGCTGCGCGGCGTAGTCGACTGGGACAATCTCAAGGGCGCGGTGGCCGGTTTCTCGCTGTCGCAGCCGGCATTGGCCGTGCGTGCCGCACGCGACGCGGTGAAGGTCGAGCGCGCCGGCGGCCTCGTGCATCTCGCGCGAGACGTCGGCCGCGTCGAGGCCAAGGCCGGCACGCAGGCGGCGCTTGACGGCTTGCAGATCGCGGAAAGCCCGCGGGAAATGTCGCGGGTTGCCAAGCTCGCGGAGAAGGAAGGCGGCAAGATGCGCGCGATCCTCAAGGTCGCCGGCCGCGCCGCGATCGTCCTCACCGGCGCCGCGCTCGACCTCGGACTGTGGGTCTTCGGCGCGCTGCTCACGCTGTTCGGCTTTGTCTCAACGCTCAAGAGCGCGACCGAACGCACGACCTGGCGCGTCCTGCAATGGCGCAAGCGCCGGCGGCTCAACCGATTTGCGGCGCTGACCGCGTGCGGGTAAAAGGCCGCGCATGCCGGCGTTCAGACATGGAAACGTCGAAATCGCGTATCTCGACGAGGGGCAGGGCGACCCGATAGTGCTGGTGCACGGCTTCGCCTCGAATAAGGAGATCAACTGGGTCGGTCCGTCCTGGCTCACGACTCTGACGCGCGCCGGGCGCCGCGTGGTCGCGCTCGACAATCGCGGCCACGGCGCTTCGACGAAACTCTATGACACCGACGACTATGCGATGCCGCTAGTGGCAGGCGATGTGCGCGCGCTGCTCGATCACCTGTCGATCCCGCGCGTCGACGTCATGGGCTATTCCATGGGCGCGCGCATTACGGCATTTCTTGCCATCCTTCACCCCGAGCGCGTGCGTTCGGCCATCATCGGCGGGCTCGGCATTCGCCTCATCGAAGGCCACGGCGATACAATGGCGAATATCATCGCGGATGCGCTGCTCGCGCCGTCGCTCGACGATGTCACCGATCCGACCGGCCGCGCCTTTCGCATCTTCGCCGAGCAGACGAATTCCGACCGCCGGGCACTCGCCGCCTGCATGCGGCGGCCACGGCAGACGCTCAGCCGGGAGCAGGTCGCGGCGATCAAAGCGCCGATTCTGGTCGCCGTCGGCACCAAGGACGATGTCGCGGGCTCTGCCGCGGCGCTGGCCGCGCTCATTCCCGGCGCCCGCGCGCTCGATATTCCGGGCCGCGATCACATGCTGGCCGTCGGCGACAAGGTCTATAAAGCTGGGGTGCTCGAATTCCTTAACGAGCGTCCATAACTTAAGAGCCATGCGCGGCCTGCATTGCCTCTACTCGTGACAGCGGGCGTTCTGTGCTAAATATCAACTGAGGGATTTGGCGTTCGAGAGGGCGCCTGGAGAATTAGCCGATGGCCCAATATCAGACACGGCCTGCAAAAGGCCTCGATAAGGTCGATCCGGTCTGGACGCGTATCCGCAGCGAGGCGGAGGACGTCACGCGCCGTGAGCCCGAACTCGCAACCTTCATCTACGAAAACGTCCTGCATCACGCGACGCTCGAAGCCGCGGTCGTGCACCGCGTCAGCGAGCGACTCGGCAACGCGGACATCTCTGGCGATCTCATCCGCCAGGCCTATAACGATGCGCTCGAGGAGGAGCCGGCGATCGGCGAAGCGTTCCGCGCCGACATCGTCGCGACCGTCGACCGCGACCCAGCGACACAGCGCTTCATTGAGCCCGTGCTCTACTACAAGGGCTTCCACGCCATTCAGACGCATCGCCTAGCGCATTGGCTGCATCGCAAGGGCCGCAAGGACTTTGCGCTCTATTTGCAGAGCCGTTCGTCGAGCGTCTTCCAGTGCGACATCAATCCGGCGGCGAAGATCGGTCGCGGTATCTTCCTCGACCATGCGACCGGCCTCGTCGTCGGTGAGACGGCGTCGATCGACGACGACGTCTCGATCCTGCACGATGTCACGCTCGGCGGTACCGGCAAGGAGCACGAGGATCGCCATCCGAAAATCCGGCGCGGCGTCATGATCGGCGCTGGCGCCAAGATTCTCGGCAATATCGAGGTCGGCCATTGCGCGCGTATCGCCGCGGGCTCCGTTGTCATCAAGTCGGTGCCGAACAATGTCACGGTCGCCGGGGTGCCAGCGAAGGTGGTGGGCGAAGCCGGTTGCCCCGAGCCGTCGCGCGCCATGGACCAGATGCTCTACGGCATCATGCTGGATGGTTGATGCGCTTGCGCCAGGCCCTTCAATCGGGCAACCAGGCGCAACACAACAGGGAGCGACCCGGTGAACGTCACGGAAGTCAAGCAGCTCGACGCCTATCTCAAGAAACTGTTCGGCAATCCGAACATCCGCGTGGTGCCGAAGGCTGGCGACGCCGCAGAAATCTTCATCGGCGAGGAGGATGCGGGCGAGCTGACGGCGGACGAGGACGAGGGCGAGCGCTCCTATAATTTCCGCATGGTGATCATGCTCGGCCAGGACCCGAGCATCCAGCCGGTGCCGGCGCTCAATGCCTATCTGCGGCGCAAGTTCGACAACGACAATTTGCGCGTCGTGGTGCGGCCGAAGAAGATGGATTCGCTCGAACTCTATCTCGGCGAAGAATTCATTGGCGTGCTGTTCGTCGAGAACGAGAAGGGTCGCCGCTCCTACATCCTCGAGCTGCCGATCCTCGACGTCGATCTGGTCGACGGATCAGCCGGGGTGTAACCGCGCGATCAACTTGTCGATGCCGGCGGCGACGCTTTTCCAGTTGTTGAGCCAATCGCGCGGGAAGCGGAAGGTGATGTCGGCGTTGCCGATGCGCCGCTCCAGCAGACAGACGCCTGAATTGGTCACGCCTTTCTCCGAGCAGCGCGCGAGGAAATGCTCGGGCTGCGCCTGCTCGAACACCAGTTCCTCGCTCTGATAGGGCGTGCCGTCGCGAAAGCCGCGCAACGTCAGTCCGTCAGGTCCTGCGACCGGCTCTGCCACGAGATAGCGCGGATAGATCTCCTGCACACGCTGCATCAGAGGCAGCGTCGCGTCGCCCGTGGTGATCGTCACGAACAGACGCTCGTTTGGATTGACCGGATTGCCGACCGTCGGCTTCACCGACGGATCGGGGGGCACCAGCGACGGCCACAAATAGGAGAGGTCGACGCGGTCCTGTGCGCCGGGACGGCGCTCGATCGCTTCGCGGATCGCGGCCGGCTCGATGTTGAAGGTGACGCCTGACACGACGATCGGCAGTGACGGCACGTTGAGCGCAACTTGCGCCTGCGGCCAGCGCGGCCACAGCACGTAGGTCACGTAGAGCGCAGCGAATAGCACCGCGCCGGCGAATGCCAGGAGCGGGGCGGCAAGCGGGTTGTGCCCGGCGGCTCGCCGGCGATGGGTTCGGCGCTGATGCGCGACGTAAGTCACCGTCTCTCCCCAATTCGAATCAACTGCGATTATGCCACGCACCCCGGCACCGGCCGGATCGCGGCGTTAACCTTCTGTTAAGGATGTGCTGGCCCCCGCAAAGGGGCTTTGCCACAAAGGCCTTCGGTATTGCGTTGAGGCCGAAATGACGCCGGAATCCCTGCAAATGTTGATTGCGCTCGCGCTTGGTTTTGCCGTTGCGGGCCTCTGCTCATCGGCCTACCGGCTCGCCACGGACCGCCTGCCGACCTTCGGCCTGCTGATGGATGGTCCAAGCGCCTCGGCAGTCGCCGCCGTGCCGCTGCTGATGTTCTCCGCGCCGTTCCTCATCATGCGCAACACGCTGCTTGCCCGCCGCCAGGAAGGCCGCCGCTTCGAGTTCGTGTTTCTGGCGACGCTGATCGCTGGCTTCTGGAGTCTAATGTCGGGGCTCGCCGTGGTAATGAGTCTCGAAGCCTGCGGGCTGCTCGTCTAGAACCTTTTCTCGCCGCCGCCGTTCGTGCAAGTTCGCCCCCAAGGAGCGGGGAATGCCGATCTACAAATTCGAAGGCCAGGCGCCGGAATTTCCGGGTGAGGGACAATACTACATCGCCGACAGCGCCGTAGTAATCGGCCGCGTGCGGCTCAAGGCTGAGGCGAGCGTCTGGTATGGCGCGGTCCTTCGCGGCGACAACGAGTGGATCGAGCTCGGCGAGCGCTCGCAGATCCAGGATAATTGCACGCTACACACCGATCCGGGCTTCCCGCTGACGATCGGCCGCGAATGCGTGATCGGCCACAACGTCATCCTGCACGGCTGCACAGTCGGGGATAACAGCCTGGTCGGCATGGGCGCGATCGTGCTCAATGGCGCCAAGATCGGTGTCAACTCGCTGGTCGGCGCCGGCTCCGTCGTTACCGAAGGCAAGAGCTTCCCGGACAACTCGTTGATCGTCGGCGCGCCGGCGCGCGTCATCCGCACGCTCGACGAGAAAGCCGCGGAGATGATCCGCGGCGGCGCCGACGTCTACGTCAAGCGCTGGAAACGCTACGCCAAGGGCCTGAAGCGGATCGTTTGATCAGCCGCCGACCTGGTCAGCAGATTTTTTCTAAGGAGTGCGATTAGTGACAATCGCGCGGACGAATGAACTCGCCTGCCAAAAGAGAGAGACCGCCTTCGCGGCGGTCCCTCCGATCGATACGACAACTTACGGACAGGAGTGCAGGAACCCGTCGTACCCGACATAGGTCCCGTTGTAGGGATTCCATGTCGCGAACCGCTCCGCGCAGTAGCCGCCGGGATCGCCGGGACCGTAGTCGTAGACCGACGGCGGGCTGTAATAGTAGTCGGCAACCTGATAGGCGTCGCCGTAGTAGGACGGACCGTAGCCGTAATAGGCGGGACCGTAGTAACCGCTATAGCCGCCGTAGTAGCGCGGGCCGTAGTAGCTGTAATAGCTGGGACGGTAGTAGCCGCCGTAGTAACCGCCATAGTAACGTGGTCTGTAGCCGCCGTAATAGCGCGGGCCGTAACCACCGTAGTAGCCGTAACGGCGTCCGTATCCGTAGCCCCCGCCGTAATAGCCATAGCGACGACCGTAGTAACCGCCGCCATAGTAGCCATCGCGACGACCGTAATAGCCTCCGCCGTAGTAGCGGCCGCGGTAACCGCTGTAATAGCCGCCGAGGTAGCGCCCGCGGTAACCGCCGTAGTAGTGGCCGCCGCCGTAGTAGCGGCCGTGAAAGCCGTAACGGCCGTGGTAGTACTGCGCTTGCGCCGACGTCGCGAAGCCCGCGACCGTCATGATCAGCGCAACGCAAAGCGCTCCGAGAATTTTGACGAGGTTGCGCAGCTTAGTCCGCGCGGCAGCCGACAGAGCAATATTGGTCAACATCGCACGCCCCTGGAACCAACTGATAATCTCCTGTTAGCATTTTATGACAATATTAACCATATAAATCTTTGATTTACATCAAATATCCGGCACGCCAATTTTCGGGCGTTCCGCGGCTATTTCCGGGGATCAAGGGCTATTTCGGGCCCCAAATGGGTGCGGCCGGCCCTTGGGGGAGGGCCGGCCGCTCGCGAACCCGGTCTGGGGACGGGGAGGGGTGGGGACGTGACCGGGAGCGCGATTTCCTCTTTTGCTGTTGCGTTAGCGAGCCGAAACGATAGGCGGTGCGCTGCGCGGGGCGCCCAGGCTCACCCAGACGTTGGGATCGGACTGCGACTGCCGCTTCACGAAGCGGTAGCCGGTCCTGTTCCACGGCAGGATCTGGTCTTCCTGGTTGTCGAGCACGAATTCGCCGCGATCGGTCTTCACCGTGAGGACGGCGTGGCCGTCGTCTTTCTTGTCGCGCACGACAGTGATGAGTAGCGCTTCGCGCGGCCAGCCAGCCTTGATCAGCATGCGCCGCTTGAGCAGCACGTAATCTTCGCAATCGCCATAGCCGTCGTCGGGATAATTCCAGCGTTCGACCACGCCCCAATGATCCATGTCGGTCATCGGTTTGATCGTCTCGTTGACCCAGTTATTGACCTTGACCAGATCGGCCCAGGCCTTCGGCGTCAGCACGACGTCGCGCGGCGCGGAGGGCTTGGTATCGCACTCCGGCTTGTATTCGACGCAGAACTCGACCCATCCGATCGGCGCCTTTGCCGGCGCGCCCACGGTCTCGAACACGACCGGTTCGCGCGAAATGGAAACGTAAGTGAAGCGCTCGCCGGCACTTGTCACTCCGGCGGAGGCGGCGAATGCCGTGTAGGCAATGACGCCGCTCCAAATTTTGTTACGCCACATCGGTGACCCCTTCCCGTCTTGTTGGGGCCACTATTCGCAAAAAGCTTTTGCATCGCGGCTAAGTCGAGCAAGTCGTTTTAAGTAGAAGCCAAATAAAGATAGAGATGAATACAGTAAAACCTTGAATTGAATTCGATTAGAATCTTAGCGATTACAGCTTGATTCAAATTTTAACGATTAACCGCCAAACGCCTGTCAGGCGCGGCGAAACGAGCGCCCGCGCGCGCGGCGTTTACCGTGCGGCGGCGCCGGCTACCGCGGGAAAATCAGGCTTGGGAGAGCTGGAAACGAGTTCGCGATGCTTCGAATTTTACGCATCGCGTTGAGCGGGTGGTGAGCCTATTCCCCGGTGACGCTTTCTTCGAGGAAATCTGGGTGCTGGAGGCGCGTGAATTCAATGGCGAAGCCGTCGTCGATGTGACGAACAACCCGCCCCTGCGTCTTGCCGATCGTGACCATGACGCCGACCGCCGGCCGCTGATCGGTGCCGATGGCGACCGCGGCGCCCGACTGCGACAGGTCAATTACACGGCAGGCGACGTTGTTGCCGTTTGGCAGGACGAGGCGCGCCATCGGATTGCGCGGCGTAAAGCGGCCGTGGCGGCGGTCTTCCGGCAGGTTGAGGATGTGGCGATTGGCGAGCCAGGTCAGCTGCGCCGCGAGCTTGTCAAGCTTGCGCGGGCTGGCCGCGATGGTCATAGCAAAGCCGTTGTCGATGAGGCGGGCGATCTTGCCCTCGAGCCGGCCGAGATGATCCACGTAAGCGATGACACGTTCACCAGGTGTGCCGACGACCGGAGCCACCAGCGCCATGCCGCCCGGCGACATGTTGACCACCTGGCAGGGGAATTCGCGTCGATCGGACAGCATATAGCGGCCCAGCAGGCTGACCTTGACGCGTTGAAAGCGCCGCCGCTCGTCTGCAAGCGGCAGGATTTTCGGTTTGGTCAACGGCAATGCCATTCGTCGCCCGCAATAAACGGCGGTCTGATCCGCTGTTTGCGAGCCTAGGTTGCTATCGTTAACGCTGCGTTAGCCTGTGCGCTCGCCGGTCGGCGTTTCGAGACCACCGCTATAGACAGTAAAGCCGTGACGCAGCCGGCTACCGTCAGCGAGGCGGCCGAACTTCGGCGCCGAACGGCCTTTCACGTCGGGCGCGATGTGCCGCAGCGTGACCAGTTCAAGCGAGGTGACCGCTTGCGCCCCAAGCCAATAGGGTGGCGCGGTCGGCGCCATAATGCCGAGCGCACGGATGCGAGCATGGCCGGTGTGGGCGAGCGGCAAAAGCAGCATTTCAAGTTCGGCGCTCTGACCCTCCTGCGTGCGCGCGGTGACGCCGGCGACGATGGCGACCTTTTCCTCGTTAACGATCCCGAGCAGCTTCTCGATCGCTTCGCGGCTGGGGTCGCCGAATGCGTCCGAAAAAATTTCACCCTTGAGCTCCCGGCAGAACAGCGCACACAATCGCGTGCCCGCCAGACGATAGCGAAGCTGGTCGACGAAGTCGGCAGCCAGCATGAACGTGTCGCCAAGCACGAAGCGGATTTCGCTTGGCTCGATCTCGCTGCGATCGGGCGCGGGCCGCACGCCGCGCTTTTTATTCCAGTATTCGTAGAGTGCCCGCGTCGAAGAATGTTTCATGCGCCACCTCTGTGCCGCCGCGAGACGCTTGAGGTGTCCGCATGTCCCCGATCGGGACATTGGGACCGGCCTGTGCATCGCGACGCACGAGACGGAGCAGGGCGCGTGCCGTTAACCGATATGCGGCCGCGCCCCCGGGAATTAGGCTTAAAACGACAATCGAATTTGCACGGCGCGCGCGCCTGCTATGGTCGCGGCGATCCACACCGGCGCCTCAATTACCTCCAGGCGCACAACTGTTTTGAGCCACGGGGAGGCGATAGGGACGTGACCAGCACTGCAAAGTGCTGACGACCCCGCAGAGCGCGGCTCGAGGGAGGGCGGAAGCCCTCCTTTTTTCTTTTGCCCGGATGGCTTGCAGATGAGCCCGTTAGCGGCCTTACTGAGCCGCCCGCCGATGACCGACCAAGCCCCGCACCGCGAACCTCTCTTCAATGTGCCGCCCATCATTGTGACCATGCTGGCCACCATGGCGCTGATCCATGCGTTGCGCAGTTTTGTTCTGAGCTCGGCGCAGGACAATGAACTGCTTTTGCTCTTCGTGTTCGATCCTGCGCGCTACAGCTCGGGTCTATTGCTGGGCGGCGGACTGCTTGGCGGACTCCCGGCGCAGGTGTGGAGCTTTGTCACCTACGCCTTCCTGCATGCGAGTTGGACGCATCTTGGCGTCAACGCAATCTGGTTTCTGGCCTTCGGCTCAGCGGTGGCGCGGCGCTTCGGTACTGCGCGTTTCATTATTTTCTTCTGCGTGACGGCGGCAGCCGGTGCCATCGCGCATCTGTTCGCCTATGGCGGACAGAACGCGCCGGTGATCGGCGCGTCAGCCGCGATTTCCGGCACGATGGCGGCGGCGATGCGCTTTGCACTGCAGCGCGGCGGGCCGCTCAGCTTCCGCCGTCATCGCGAAGCGGACTACCACGTGTTGGCGTTGCCGCTGTCGCGCATGCTGCGCGAACCGCCGGTGATCACATTTCTCGTCGTGTGGTTCGGTTTGAATTTTGTGTTCGGTCTGTGGTCGACGCCGCTCACGGGCGACAACGAAGTGGTCGCGTGGCAGGCGCATATCGGTGGCTTCGTCGCCGGGTTACTACTGTTCTCTTGGTTCGATCCGCCTGTTCACGAGGTGCCCGCCGACGATTCTGCTGCAACGCGGCATTAACCGATGCATAGCTGTGCGATCTGTTTTGCGTGATTGCGTATTGACGGAACCGTGGCCGAGGAGGACCGTTCAGTTGTGCTCGGACACGCGGGTTCCCTGCGTGCACGGGGCGCTAGGGAGGCTGCCATGAACGTCAAAACGATTCTGGCCGCCAAGAAGACCTTGGGCGGCGATATTGTCGGCATCGAGCCGACGGCTACGCTTGCAGCGGCGGCGAAAGCTCTGGCCAAGCATCGTATCGGTGCGCTGGTCGTTCGTGGTGCGGGAGGTCGTCTCGCCGGCATTCTCTCCGAGCGCGACATTGTGCGCGCTTTGTCCGAGCAGGGCGCGGAAGCGCTCGAGCTTCCGGTCGGGCAGATTATGACGCGCGAGGTCGAGACTTGCGGCGAAGACGACAGCTGCGCGTCGATCATGGAGCGTATGACGGCCGGGAAATTCCGTCACATGCCGGTGGTCCACGGCGGCAAGCTGACCGGGCTCATTTCGATCGGCGACGTGGTCAAGCACCGCGTCGGCGAGATCGAGCAGGAGTCCGAGGCGATGCGGGATTACATCCGCTCAGCTTGAGTGGCTTCAACAGCAGGCGGTTGCGGCGAGAAATCGCCGCAGGCTGACTGCGCGCTCATATAGCGGTCGTGGCGCAGGCAAATGCCATCGTCGGAACGAACCGAGCCGTAGCCTGAGTTCAGGCTCGTCAGCCCGCCAAATGCGGCTTCAATGAATTCCGCGTCATTGCGGAAGTGCTGGTATGACCGGCATTGGCCGCGGATCTTCGCGTGCACGGTCATGTCAGCGTGTCAGGTTTTCCCAGTGCGCCGCGAACACGATCGCCTACAGCACGAACCCGACGACAATGTTGACGATGGCGCCGGCGCTATGCACGGCGAGGGCGTCACAAGCAGTTTTCTCGATTGATTGCACGGGCGAGCAACCAAATTCCTCGCAATCGTTTGCGTGCAAGATCAAAATCCGTGATCTGAAAATTTAGCGCATCGTACCGTTTGGTCCGTGCGCGTGCGACAGCGCCGCGATCGCTTCGTTGACGCCTTCGAGCGCTTTTTCGGTCGCCTCGGCGCCGATCGCGATCGCTTCCTCGGCGCGATGAAAATCAAACCAACCGACGCTGCCAAGCTTCGGATTGACCATGACGTCGGCCGGATCGCCGGCGAGCCGCGCGCGCGTAATGCGATCCTGCATGACATTGAAGGCTTCGATCATCACCGTCGGAATGCTCGGGCTGCCGCGGCGGCCGAGGAACTGACGGCGCAAGAAGCGTTCGCCGCTGAGCATCGCAAGCAGGCCGCCATTGCTATGGGAAGCTTCCTCCGCCGCTGCGTCGTCGGCGTCGTCGGAGCCGTGGCTTGCGATAATGGTGCCGCGGCCGAACAGGTCGGAGTTCAGATTGACGGCGATCACGACGCGCGCACCAAACGCGCGTGCGGCCGACACCGGCACCGGATTGACCAGCGCGCCGTCGACCAGCCAGCGCTCTCCGATCAGCACCGGCGGGAAGATGCCGGGGAGCGCGTAGGAGGCGCGCAGGGCGTCGGTCAGGCGCCCGCGCGTCAGCCAGATCTCATGGCCGGTGTTGAATTCGGTGGCGATTGCGGCAAAGCGCAGCGGCAGATCGTCGATGCGGATATCGGGGAGGGCGGTTTCGAGCTGGCGCGCGAGGTGGTTGCCACGAATGAGGCCGGAACCTGTCAGGTTGATGTCGAGATGCCCGATGACGCTGCGCACGGTGAGCGAGCGCGCCCAGGTTTCAAGTGCGTCAAGCTGCTGGGCAGCATAACAGCCGCCAACGACCGCGCCGATCGATGTGCCGACTATGACGTCCGGAACGATGTTGTGCGCGGCGAGCGTGCGCATCACGCCGATATGGGCAAAGCCGCGCGCCGCGCCGCCGCCGAGCGCGAGCCCGATGCTGGGGCGGCCAGTCGCCGGCTTCGCGTGCGTGCTGGCTTCGGCTGAGCGATCGCCGTTGCCGTTGCGCCCCCGCGCGAAAAGTCCCTCAAATACCAAACGATATCTCCCCAGTCCCGATGATCGAGTCGGGCCATGCACTCGGCAAGCGCTTCACGGCGGTATGGTGAAGATTGGTGGCGGAGTCTTGTGACCAAACCGTGACGACAGGAAAGTGCGCCTTGGTCATTACGTTAGAGTTAAGCGCCACGGGAACACGCCGATCAAGCGGTCGGCCGCGTCATCGAGAAGACCGCCTCGACCACCGCATATTGGTCGTAGCCGCAACGGGCGATCGGCTTTATGGCGGCCGTGTCCAGAAGACCATCGACGATGAAGCGATCGTCGATATGGACGCCGACCACGTGGCCGAGCACAACGTGGCAATCGACCGTCTGGCCCGCGACGTCGTCAACCGGGATAATCTTGAGAAGCTTGCATTCAAGCGCGCAGGGCGATGCGGCAACGCGCGGCGGCTTCACCAGCCGGCACGGCGCGGGTTTGAGCCCCGCACGCCGCATCTCGTTGACCCCGCGCTTGAGCGGCGCCGAGGTCGCATTCATCTGCTGGCGCAGATCCCAGGTCGCGAGGTTGCAAACGAATTCACCGGTCTCGGCGATGAAGCTCACCGAGTCCTTCAGGCCTTCGCTGGCGAACATCACCAGGTTCGGCTTGCTGTTGATGCCGTTGAAGTAGGAATAGGGCGCGAGGTTGATCTCACCCTTCGCGCTCATCGACGTGACCCAGCCGATCGGGCGGGGCGCAACGATGGCCTTGAACGGGTCGTGCCGCAGGATGCGCGTATCGCGCTTGTCCGGCTCGTAGAACATCAAAAGCGAGTGACGATATCGGCGAGCTTCGGGCGCTCGCGATCTTCGGGCGGCTTGGTCGGCCGGCCGATGTGCACGAAACCCGCAATACGTTCGTTCGGGCCAAGCCCCAAGGCGTCGAGCACCCGGCGCTCATAGGAATACCATTCGGTGATCCAGCTCGCGGCATAGCCCATCGCGTGGGCGGCAAGCACGAGGTTCATCGCCGCGGCACCCGCGGAGAGCAGTTGCTCCCATTCCGGAATCTTCCCATGAGGGCCGGCGCGGCTGACAACCGCAACAACGAGCGGCGCGCGCGCCAGCCGCTTGCGCTCGAACTCGATCTGCTCCGTCGTCGCATCGGCGCGCTGCTCGCGGAAGACTGCAGCGATCCTCTCGCCAGCGGTCAGTCGCGCATCGCCCTCGAACACGACGAAGCGCCACGGCGCGAGCTTGCCGTGATCGGGCACGCGCGCGGCAATGGTCAGCAGGGTATCGAGTTCGGCAGGCGAGGGCCCCGGCCCGCTCAATTCGATCGGCTTTACCGACCGGCGGGTCTTCAGCAACTCCAATGCGTCAGGCATTTCGTCCTCAAATTAACGGCATTTGCGACTAGCATAGCGACGAAACAGTGACAAACCGCGCTAACGGCTTGAAATCGCCCCGATTTGGTCGGAAAAGGCTGGCCATGCGCGTCCTCGCTGGAACTGCCGCGTGCCGCGGCCGGCTTTGGCCGGGCATCGCGCTCATCCTTGCGGTGACCGCGCCGGGTGCGTCTGCGCAGCAGCCGACCGGTCCGAGCCTCCTCTTTTCCAACACGCCGACGACGGGATTGATTTCACCGTCGCCGGTGACACGCGGTGAAGTCTTCGGTCCGGGCGGCGGCTCGCAATGGCCGGCGACGTCACATCCCGCGGCGCCGCAGGCCGCGCCAATGGTGCCGGCCGGTCAGGTGGCGCTTGTGCTTTCGGCACGCTTCGGCTCCGACGCGCCGCCGATTGACGGTGGCCTCACCTGGCGCGTCTACGGCACCAAGGCCGACGCGCACGGCAATTATCCGCTGGTCAAGGAAGAAAAGTCGGCGGCGCCGACTCTCGTGTTGCCGGCCGGCAGCTACGTCGTGCATGTCGGCTTCGGGCTAGCGAACGCGGTCAAGCCGGTGACGCTGACAGGGCCGACCGTACGCGAGCAGTTCGACCTCCCGGCCGGCGGCCTGCGCATCGAAGGCCGAGTCGGCGATGCGCTGATCCCGCAGGGCCAGATCTCCTTCACGGTATTCAAGGGTAGCCAGTTCGAGCCGGGTGACCGGCGGCCGATCGCCGATCACGTGGCGACCAGCAGCGTTGTCGTGGTGCCGGAGGGCACTTATTACATCGTCTCCAACTACGGTGACGCCAATGCCGTCGTGCGTTCGGACATCCGCGTGCAGGCCGGCAAGCTCACCGACGTGACGGTGACGCATCGCGCCGCTGCGATCACGCTCAAGCTGGTGGCGGAAAAGGGTGGGGAGGCGCTTGCCAACACCGCCTGGTCGGTGCTCACGCCCGGCGGCGACGTTATCAAGGAATCGATCGGCGCTTTCCCGCGCGTCATCCTTGCCGAAGGCGAATATCGTGCCATCGCTCGCAACGAGGGCAAGGTGTTCGAACGCGAGTTCAAGGTGGTGACCGGCGTCGACGGCGACGTCGAAGTGTTGGCGCGCTGATGGCGGCGTCGGACGGCCAAAAAGCCATCGAGGATTTCGCTTCTCTCGACCTCAAAACGACCGCGCTGCTGCTCGACGTCGACGGCACGCTTATCGACCTCGGCCCGTCACCCTTTGAGGTGCATGTGCCGGATGCGCTGTGCCACTCGCTCGACGTGCTGCTCGATCGTACCGGCGGTGCGATGGCGCTTGTCACCGGGCGGCCGATCCGCGATATCGACAAATTGTTCTCGCCGCTGAAGCTGCCGACGGTCGGCGGTCACGGGGCGGAACTGCGCCTGCCCGGCGGCAAAGTGACGCTTGCGGTCGAACCGCTGCCGGAGACCCTGCGGCGCGAACTTACGCAGGCGGCAACGCCGGGTAGCGGTGTGCTCGTCGAGGACAAGGGCTATTCGGTCGCACTCCATTACCGCCAGGCGCCGGATCAGGAGCCACGACTGCACGCGCTGGTGACGAGCGTTCGGGACCGGTTTACCGGCGAAGCACTCGAGGTGCTGCGGGGCAAGGCCATGTTCGAGGTCAAGCGCAGCGGCATCAGCAAGGGCGACGCGGTGCGCCACTTGATGCAACGACAACCGTTTGCCGGCCGCATGCCGGTATTCATCGGCGACGACGCGACCGATGAGACCGTGTTCGCGGCAATGCCCGCGCTCGCCGGCAAAGGCTATTCGGTCGGTCGCAAGTTCGCGAGGCTTGCCGGTATCTTTGCGACGCCCGAACAGGTTCGTGACGCATTGAGTCGCCTATCGCGCTGATCGCGTAGGGTCTTAATTCGTAACCAAAATTGAACTTCACGGCGTGTTCCGCGTTATCTGTTACGCGGATACCGGCATGCCCGCGCAACAAAACTTCCGAACAGGCGCTTGCATGTGACGTGCCGCGAGGAGTGCACGATGCTGATCAACGCGCTGGAAAGTGGCGACGGCTATTTCTCCGAGGGAAAGTTTGGGCCGAACCCAAAGCAATTTGCAATGGAGCCGGGAAAAACCGGTGGCTCGCGTTTCGTGGTTGTTTCGAACCGCGTCGGGCTTCCTGACGGCAATGTCCGTGCCGGCGGCCTTGAAGTCGCGATTCGCGCCGCGCTGAAGCGCCGCGGTGGGCTGTGGTTCGGCTGGAGCGGCCGCGTCGGCGAGCAGCCTGGCCCCGCCAAATTAGTCGAGCAGGACAATACGAGCTACATGACCGTCGACCTGCGTAACGACGACTACGACGAATTCTACAACGGCTTCGCCAACCGGGTGCTGTGGCCGATTCTGCACTACCGGCTCGATCTTGCGGAATTCACGCGGCGCGATCTCGGCGGCTATTTTCGCGTCAACGAATACTTCGCCCGTCACCTCGAGAAACAGCTGCGGCCTGACGACATTATCTGGGTCCATGACTATCATCTAATCCCGTTTGCCCGTGCGTTGCGCGAGCGCGGGCACAAGAATCGCATCGGATTCTTCATCCACATTCCGTGCCCGCCGCCGGAAATCCTCACCGCGCTGCCAAACCACGAGCAGCTCATCCCGGCGCTCGGCCATTACGATCTCGTCGGATTCCAGACCGACACCGATGCCATCAATTTTTCACGCTATCTCGCCAACGAAGTTGGCCTGAAGCGAACCGGCACCGACAGCTTTGCCTTTGGCGACCGTTCGGTGAAGGTCGGCAAATTCCCGGTCGGTGTCGAAACCGAAGTGCTGTCGCGCCTTGCGCGCCGCGCGATCGAATCCGGCTTCGTGCGCGAGGTGCTCGACAGCCTTTCGGGCCGCGCCATGATCATTGGCGTCGACCGCCTCGACTATACCAAGGGCATTCCCGAACGCATGGATGCGTTCGAGCGCTTCCTAGGCAATTTCCCGGATTGGCGCGGCAAGGTGACGTATCTCCAGATTACGCCGCGCAGCCGCACCGGCATTCCGGAGTATGCCGACATCAGCCGCAAGGTTGGCGAGGCGGTCGGCCGCATCAACGGCGCCTATGGCGAAGCCTCGTGGACGCCGTTGCGCTACATCAACAAGGCGCATAGCCGCACGGCGCTGACCGGACTCTATCGCGCCGCGCGCGCGGCGCTGGTAACGCCGCTGCGCGACGGTATGAACCTCGTCGGCAAGGAGTATGTTGCCGCGCAGGACCTCGTCGACCCGGGCGTGCTCGTTCTCTCGCGATTTGCCGGCGCGGCAAATGAATGCGCGGCGGCGCTGCTGGTCAATCCCTACGATCCAGAAGGCGTCGGCAATGCGATCAACCGCGCGCTGTCGATGTCGCTTGCCGAGCGGCGCGAGCGCCACGAGGCGAACTTCAAGGCTTTGGCGGCGAACGATCTGTCGCATTGGGCAGAGCGTTTCCTGGGGGCACTTGAGCACCGCGCTGCGGACGAAGTCGTCCCGGCGGTTCGCGCAGCCGCGGTTCGATAGTTTTCCCAAGGACGGGGAGGGGCTTGGGACGCGCGCCGCGCGGGCGTATATGATTGCCCGACGCCACGCCTTCCGAGAGTCCTTCATGAAACGATTGATCGCCGCGCTGTTTTCGTTTGCCGTTGCCGCGTTGCCGGCAGGCGCCCTAGCCGCCGACGCGGCCAACGGCAAACGCCTGGCCGAACGCTGGTGCGCGACCTGCCACATCATCTCGAGCCAGCAACAAAGCGGCACCACGCAGGCGCCGCCGTTTTCGGAGATCGCCCAGCGGCCGCACATCGACGCGCCGATGGTGGCGTTCTTCCTCATGCACCCGCATCCGAAGATGCCAGACATGAGCCTGTCGCGCACCGAGGCGGCCGATATCGCAGCCTATATCGTCAGCCTGAAGTAGCGCGTCTGACATCGGGCGGCGTTGCTTCGGCGGTAAGCGCCTTGAGCGCCATGTCGAGCGCCATGACTTCCTGCTTCTCCTGGCCGAGGCGTCGCACCGACACGGTGCGCTCGGCCGCTTCCTTCTTGCCGACGACAAGCAGGACCGGGACCTTCGCGAGCGAGTGCTCGCGCACCTTGTAATTGATCTTCTCGTTGCGCACGTCGCTGTCGACGCGCAGGCTCACTTTGCGCGCCAGTGCGGTCGTTTCGAGCGCGTAATCGTTGGCGTCGGAGGTGATGGTGGCGACGACCGCCTGCTTCGGCGCGAGCCACAGCGGCAGGTGCCCGGCATAGTGCTCGAGCACGACCCCGAGGAAGCGCTCCATCGAGCCGCAAATGGCGCGGTGGATCATCACCGGCGTCTTCTTCGAGCCGTCGGCGGCGATGTAGAAGGCACCGAAGCGATCCGGCAGGTTGAAGTCGACCTGCGTGGTGCCGCACTGCCAGTCGCGGCCAATGGCGTCGCGCAGCACGTATTCGAACTTGGGCCCGTAGAACGCGCCTTCGCCGGGATTGATTGCAGTCTTGATCTCCTGGTTGTGGCTGCGCGCCTCGATCTGCTTGAGGACGTCGCGCATGATGCCTTCGGCATGGTCCCAGGCGGCGTCCGAGCCGACGCGCTTCTCCGGCCGCGTCGACAGCTTCACGGTGAGGGCGCCGGTGAAGCCGAAGTCATGGTAGGTCGACAGGATCAGGTCGTTGATCTTGAGGCACTCCTCGGCCATCTGCTCTTCGGTGCAGAACACGTGCGCATCGTCCTGCGTGAAGGCGCGCACGCGCAGGAGGCCGTGCAGCGCGCCCGACGGCTCGTAGCGGTGCACGATGCCGAATTCGGCCAGCCGTAGCGGCAATTCGCGATAGCTGCGCAGGCCGTGCTTGAAGATCTGGATGTGGCCCGGGCAATTCATCGGCTTGATGGCGTAGACGCGCTCATTGTCGTCGATGTTGTCGCCGGCGGGGCGCGCCGCGAACATGTTGTCGCGGAACCAGCCCCAGTGACCCGACGTCTCCCACAGCGACTTGTCGAGCAGCTGCGGCGCGTTGACTTCCTGGTAGTCGCCTTTCAATCGCCGCCGCATATAGGCGACGATCTCCTGGAACATGGTCCAGCCGCCGGCGTGCCAGAACACGGTGCCAGGGCCTTCTTCCTGGAAATGGAAGAGGTCCATCTCGCGGCCAAGTTTGCGGTGGTCGCGCTTCTCAGCTTCCTCGATCTGCTTGAGATAAGCGTCGAGCTCTTCTTGTTTCGCAAAGGCAGTGCCGTAGATGCGCGTCAGCATCGGATTGTTGGAATCACCGCGCCAATAGGCGCCCGCCACCTTCATCAGCTTGAAAGCGTTGCCGACCTTGCCGGTCGACGTCATGTGCGGGCCGCGGCAGAGATCGAACCAGTCGCCCTGGAAGTAGATCTTGATCGGCTCGTTGCCGGGAATGGCGTCGACCAGCTCGACCTTGAAGGCCTCGCCCTTGTCGCCGAACACGCGCTTGGCCTCGTCGCGCGACCACAGCTCCTTGCAGAAGGGCCGATCTCGCGCCACGATCTCGCGCATCTTCT
>Ga0187779_10000228_pt1 | contig 41454 bp, 29 predicted proteins | sample 1015_Q2_SP10_10__FD_132435 | JGI IMG/M metagenome (GOLD analysis project Ga0187779, IMG submission 132435) | Tropical peat soil microbial communities from peatlands in Department of Meta, Colombia - 1015_Q2_SP10_10_MG | ecosystem: Environmental > Terrestrial > Soil > Wetlands > Peat | place... | reverse complement strand
TACATGGGCAGCGCGCTCAAGAGCAACGGCGACGAGGCGCACGCATGGATGGATTTTGCCGACGGAAAGAATGAGGAAGCGCTGGCGCTGTTGCGCGGCGTGGCGCAAAAGCAGGATAGCATCGGCAAAGGAGAGGTCGAGATCCCGGCGCGCGAGATGCTGGCCGACATGCTGATGGAGATGGCGCGTCCGCAAGAGGCCTTGTTGGAATACGAAAAATCGCTGCACACCGATCCCAACCGTTTCAATGGACTCTACGGAGCGGCGCGCGCGGCCGAGCTCACGAAGCAGCCGCAAAAAGCAGCCGCCTATTACTCGCAGTTGCTGAAGAATTGCGGCAACGGCGCCCATTCCGACCGCCCCGAACTCACCCGGGCCAGGACGCAGGTGGCCAGCGCCGGCGATTAAAAGCCAGCGGCCTTCCCTTACAATCGGAGCGTGCGATTCGAGCTGTTCATCGCGGCGCGATACCTGCGGGCCAAGCGCAGGCAGGCGGTCATCGGCGTCATCACCGCCATTTCTGTCATCGGCGTGGCCGCGGGCGTCGCTTCGCTCATCGTGGCGCTCGCCATCAACAACGGATTTCGCCAGGACCTGCAGGAGCGTCTGTTAGGCTCGACCGCGCACGTCGGGCTGATGCACGTGCAGGCAGATGGGATCCGCGACTGGCGGAATCTGCTGGCCCGCCTTTCCCGGCAGCCTCATGTCGTCGCAGCTGCGCCGGCGCTGTACGAGCAGGTGCTCATCTCGCGCGGTGCGCGGGCCACCGGGGCGCTGCTGAAGGGCGCGCTCCCGGAGTATGAGAACAAGGTCAGCGAAATCCTCAAGACCGTGAGCCTGGGCTCAGCAGCAGAGCTGCAGCGCGCGCCGGGCGCGCCCTCGGGGGAAGCAACGCCGCCGATCGTGCTCGGCAAAGACATGGCCGATGATCTGGGCGCGACCGTAGGCACGGTGGTACTGGTCACCAGTCCGCAGGGCGAGCTCACTCCCTTCGGCTTGGTGCCGAAGTACATGCGCTTCAGGGTTGTGGGCATCTTCAATTCAGGTTTTTACGACTACGACAAATCCTGGGCATATATCCGCCTGGCAGATGCGCAGCAACTGTTCGGATTAGGCGATGTGGTTTCGGTGATCGAATTCAAACTGGATGATCTCTATCAGGCAGGCGTGGTCGGCGCGCAGTTGGAGCAGGCCGCAGGCACCGGCTTCATGACCACGAACTGGATGGAGCAGAACCGCGCGCTCTTCCGCGCGCTGCGGCTGGAGCGGGTGGTGACCTTCATCACCATCGGCCTCATCGTGCTGGTGGCGGCGCTGAATATTCTGATCTCGCTCATCATGATGGTGATGGAAAAGACGCGCGACATCGCTGTTCTGGTCTCCATGGGGGCGCGCAGCGGGCAGGTACGGCGCATCTTCATCGCCCAGGGCGTGCTCATTGGGCTGCTGGGAACGGCTGCGGGACTGGCGCTGGGTTACGGCATCTCATGGCTGGGCGCGCGCTACCATCTGATCTCCCTCTCGCCTGAGGTCTACTCCATAGACTATGTGCCCTTTGCGCCGCGGGCGCTCGATGGGGTTCTGGTGGCGGCGGTGGCGCTGGCGATCTCATTCCTGGCGACGATCTATCCCTCATGGGCAGCGGCGCGGACGCAGCCTGCAGAAGCGCTGCGCTATGAGTGACTCATAGCGAGAGAAGCGCGGCATTCCTAGCGGTCACATGGCTTCGCCGATGCTGGGATTCTGTGATGAGGGAAGAAAGAACCCCAGTAGTGCTTTAATAGAGGTCGTCAAGCCAGTGGCCTGCTTATTGGCGCCGGCAAAGTTGCTTCCAGAAAGGCCGTGCTTGCATCTAAAGACTGAACAGCCGGAGATCATCCGGGTGGAGGGTTTGACAAAATCCTTCCGCTCCGGCGCCTCCGAGCTTGTGGTCTTTGACAATCTGTCATTTCAGGTGCGCAGGGGTGAGTTGCTGGCGATTGTGGGCGCATCCGGCGCGGGCAAGAGCACACTGCTGCACATTCTGGGTGCGCTCGATCAACCCTCCGGCGGCGAGGCTTACTGCGGTGAGCTCCGGCTGCGGTCTTTGTCCCCGGCCCAGGCTGCGGACTTTCGCAACCGCGAGATTGGTTTTGTCTGGCAGTTCCACTATCTGCTGCCCGAGTTCACCGCGGAGGAAAATGTCGCCATGCCTCTCTTGCTGAGAGGCGCGGCGCAGGCGGACGCCCGGAAGCAGGCTCTGCAATGGCTTGAGAAGGTCGGCCTGGCCGGGCGGGCGACGCACCGCTCAGGCGAGCTGAGCGGGGGCGAGCAGCAGCGGATCGCGCTGGCCAGAGCGCTGATCACTCGGCCCAGGCTGCTGCTGGCCGATGAGCCCACCGGCGATCTGGATGGCCGCACCGCACAGGCGGTCTTTGAGCTGCTGGCCCAACTGCACAGCCAGCAGGGGCTAACCTCTGTGGTTGCAACGCATAACATGGCCTTTGCCCGGCGTTGTGACCGCGCTTTGCGCCTGGAACAGGGGAAGATACAGGAAGTTGCCCTGCAAGCTTTGCCAGCTTGACAAGGCTGAAAAAGAGGGCTTTCCGCAAAGACGAACCTGCAACGGAACCCCTCGAAAACATTGACGCGGACGGTAGAATAAGAGATGCTGAATTGCACTGTCCGCGTGGCATTTGGGGCGGTCGCTGGAGAGCCCTGCAGGCAGGAACATGAGAAGGCCGCGCAAGGGACAATCGAGTCCCCGCTCAGGCCTTCCGGGTTGGGAACCTAATGTTTGAGCGCTACACTGAGAAAGCGCGAAGGGTAATCTTTTTTGCACGCTACGAAGCGAGCCAGTTCGGCTCGCCTTATATAGAGACCGAACACCTGCTGCTCGGCCTGCTCCGCGAAGACAAAGCCCTCACCAACCGCTTCCTGCGCTCACATGCCTCGGTAGAATCCATCCGCAAACAGATCGAAGGCCACACCACCATCCGGGAGAAGGTCTCGACCTCGGTTGACCTACCGCTCAGCAACGAGTGCAAGCGGGTGCTGGCCTACGCCGCGGAAGAGGCCGAACGGCTCTCTCACAAGCATATCGGCACCGAGCACCTGCTGCTCGGCCTGCTGCGCGAAGAAAAATGCTTCGCGGCTGAGATCCTGCACGAGCGCGGACTGCGGCTGAGCAGCATCCGCGAAGAACTGGCCCGCTCCACGCAGGAGAAGGCGCAGCCACAGCGGCAGCGCGAGAGCTCCCTGCTCTCCGAATTCTCCCGTGACCTCACGCAATCGGCGCTCGATAACCAGCTCGATCCGCTGGTGGGACGCGAGGCTGAGCTGGAGCGGGTGGTCCAGATCTTGTGTCGCCGGACGAAGAACAACCCCGTGCTCATCGGCGAGCCGGGCGTAGGCAAGACGGCCATCGTCGAAGGCCTGGCGCAGCGCATCGCGGATGGCGAGGTGCCTTCCTTCCTCTCAGAGAAGAGGATTCTGGCGCTGGACCTCTCGCTCATCGTCGCCGGCACCAAGTATCGCGGCCAGTTCGAAGAGCGGCTCAAGACCATCATGAAAGAGCTGATGGAGAACCAGAACTGCATCATCTTCATTGATGAGCTGCACACGCTGGTCGGGGCGGGCTCGGCCGAGGGTTCGCTCGACGCCGCCAACATCCTCAAACCAGCACTCTCTCGCGGGGAGATCCAGTGCATCGGCGCGACCACGCCGGGCGAGTACCGCAAGTCCATCGAGAAAGACCGCTCGCTGGAGCGTCGCTTCCAGGCCGTCAAAGTGCCGCCGCCGAATGAGAGCGATGCCGTGAAGGTTCTGCAAGGGGTCAAAGACCGCTACGAAAAATTCCACGCCGTCACCTACACGCCGGAGGCGGTCGAGTTCGCCGTGGCACACTCCAACCGCTACATTCCGGACCGCTTCCTGCCGGATAAGGCCATCGATCTGATCGATGAGGCGGGCGCCCGCGTGAAGCTGCGCCAGACTTCCCTGCCCGATGAGATCACCGAGGTGCAGAAGCGCATCAAGTTCATCGTGCACCGCATGGAGAATGCCATCGCCAACCATGAGTTCGAGAAGGCACGCTTCTACTCCGATGAGGAGCGCAAGGAGCGCGAGAACCTGCGGGCGTTGCGCGAGAAGTATCACCTGGATGAATCTTCCACCGGCGTCGTCGGCCGCGAGGATATCGAAGATGTGGTCTCGCGCTGGACCGGAGTGCCCATCACCTCCATCAAGGAAGAAGAGACGCAGAAGCTGCTGCGCATCGAGGAAGAGCTGCACAAGCGCGTGATCTCGCAAGAAAAAGCGATCACAGCGCTGGCGCGGGCCATCCGGCGCTCACGGGCGGGATTGAAGAACCCTTCCAAGCCCATCGGCTCTTTCCTCTTCCTCGGACCGACAGGTGTGGGCAAAACGGAAGTCGCCAGGGCGCTGTCACAGTTCCTGTTTGGAACGGAAAAGTCGCTGATCCGCTTCGACATGTCTGAATACATGGAAAAGCACGAGGTCAGCAAACTGATCGGCTCGCCTCCGGGATATGTTGGCTACGAGGAAGGCGGTCAGCTCACCGAGCGCGTGAAGCGGGCTCCGTACTCCGTGGTGCTGCTGGATGAGATTGAAAAAGCGCACCCTGATGTCTTCAACATCCTGCTGCAAGTATTCGAGGATGGGCAGCTCACCGACGGCCTGGGCAACACTGTGGACTTCAAGAACGCCATCGTCATCATGACCTCGAATATCGGCGCGCGGCACCTGCAGAAGCGCACCGGCATGGGCTTCCAGACTGAGCAGGGCGAGATGGTTTCCACCAAAGTGGAAGACCTGGTGAGGAGCGAGGTCAAGCGAACATTCAATCCCGAGTTCCTGAACCGGCTCGATGAGGTGATCATCTTCAACGCCCTCAGCGAGAGCGACCTCATCCAGATCGTCGAACTGATGGTGCAGCAGCTCAACCAGCACCTGGCGCAGAAGCACATCACCATCACGGTCACAGAAGAAGCCAAGAAATGGATCCTGGATAAGACGGTGACCGACCGCAATTATGGCGCGCGGCCGTTGCGGCGCGCGTTGCAAAAATACATCGAGGACCCGCTCTCTGAGGCGCTGATCCAGGGCACCATTCAGACTCGCCCGGCCTTTATCGAAGTCTTCCTCGAGGGTGACAAGCTCTTCTACCGCCCTGTGGATTCCAAAGAACAAGAGGGCGTGCTGCTCTACAGCAGCTAGCCGCGCTTACTGCTCCCATCCTTCTTGGTCCGCAGCGGTTTCTGCGCGGTTTAGTATCATCATGCCTGCATGGCCTCGCAAGAACAGAACATGCTGGCCCGCTACCGGCGCAGGCAGGGCCGGCTCTACCGCTTGCTGCGGCCACCGGCGCCGCTCCTTCATAACTCCCAGGAACGATCTCTGCCTTGGTTGGAGGGTGTCAAACTCTTCATCGGTGGCGCAGGTGGCTTGATTCCCGCCGGCTTTGTGAATGTGGATATGAGCGCCGTCCCCGGTGTGGATATAAGCGCCGATCTGCAACGCTTCCCTTTTCGTGACGGCTCTGTGGCCGCCATCGAGTGCGACGCGGTGCTCGAGCACGTGCCGGATCCCGCCGTGGCAGTGACTGAGATGCGGCGCGTCCTCAAACCGGGCGGCTACCTGCACATCGTGGTGCCATTCTGCCATCCATTCCATGGTTATCCGTCCGATTTCAACCGCTGGAGCGATGAGGGCATCCGCCGCCTGCTCAAAGATTTTGAGATTCTGGATGTCGGCGTGCGCACTGGCGCAGCCGCTGCGCTGCTGGCCTTCATTCTTGAATACAGCAAAGTGTTGTTGCCGGGGACCGCTGGGCGAGTTGCATACGTCTTGCTGGGCTGGCTCCTGTGGCCGCTCCGCTATATGGATCTGATCTCGAACCGGACGCCGCGCTCAGAGATCATGGCCAACCATCTCTACGCTCTGGCGCGAAAACGCTGAAATTTGGAACTGCGGCGGGCCTGCGGCATCATATGCCCATGGAAGTCATCGTCTACTCTGCTCCCTGGTGCGGCGATTGCTACCGGGCCAAGCGCTTTCTCGCCCGGCATCACATCGCCTTCAAGGAGATCAACATCGAAGAGGACTCCGGCGCCGCCGAAGAGGTGATGCGCCGCACGGGCAAGCGCGCCGTTCCGCAGTTCGTGATCGATGGTGAATGGGTGCAACCTTACCAGCCCGGCAAAGGCTTTCTCTATGAAGAGATGAGCCGGCTGCTGGGGATCGCGCAACCCTGAGCCGCTACCGCCGCGATTTTCAGCGCAAGTTTCGGATAGACGCAGTCCTGTATTTCCAGCAAAATTTGCATCGCGGATGAGGGGCCGCGCGTCTTATCGCTATTCATTCTGTGAACGTGGGAGAAGGCGGGTTCAAATATGACTCCGCGTGAGCGGCAGCATCGGTTGCGCATTCTGGTCTCGTTCCTGCTCGTCTACTTTTTCTGGGGCTCGACCTACCTTGCCATCCGCGTGGCGGTGGAGCACATTCCTCCAGCGCTCATGGGCGGAACGCGCTTTCTTGCCTCCGGAACCATCATGCTGCTGTACTGCCTGGCCACTGGACGCAAGATCTCTATCACTCTCGGCGATGCGCTGCGCCTGCTGCTGATCGGCGTGCTGCTGCTGACCGGCGGCAATGTGCTGCTGGCGTATTCGGAGCAGTACGTATCCAGCGGCCTGGCAGCGCTGATCGTTGCTGTCGTCCCCATCTGGGTGGCGCTGATCGAAGGCTTCGCGCTGAGCGATGGCGCGCGCCTGAGCACCCGGGGCTGGCTGGGTTTGGCGCTGGGCGTTGCCGGCCTGGTGGTGCTGCTCTGGCCGCAACTTTCTTCCAGCGGCGAGTCAAGCACGGCCAATCACATGATGCTCATCGGCTCCGGAGTGCTCCTCATCGGCTCTCTCAGTTGGAGCATCGGCTCGGTGATTTCAAGGCGTGCCAAGGTAAGTGTCGGGCCCTTCGCCGCAACCGGCTGGGAGATGGCGTTTGCCGGCATCGTCAACACGCTCATCGCGCTCTCACTCGGCAATCAACGCACGGTGCAATGGAGTTGGAGAGGCATTGGCGCGATCGCTTACCTGGTGACCTTCGGCTCGCTGGTCGGGTTCACAGCCTACATCTGGCTCCTCGAACACGTACCTACTCCCAAGGTCGCGACCTACGCTTACGTCAATCCGGTGGTGGCTGTATTTCTGGGCTGGTTGCTTGCCGGCGAACATGTGGACCGCTACATCATGATGGGAGCGGTCGTGATCGTGGCCGCTGTCGCGCTGGTGAATGGTGCGAAATTAAGGCAGGCTCCGGCGCCGCAGCGGGAGATGCTGGCAGCGGTAGAGGCTGAGGCGTAACTGCTGCGGGAGAGATTTTCGCCCTTCCGCTTTTAGTAAAATCATTGATGTAAGCACGCGGAGATCTCTCCTTGGCCCGGGCAAGAGCAGTTTTTGCCGCCTTTGTGTTGCTGGTTTTCTGTTTGCAGGGACGCGCCTCCGATGCCCCGCAATGGGTCCTGGTTCGCACCGCCCACTTCAGTGTCACGACCGACGCCGGTCCCGAACGCGGGCGCGAGGTCGCTCTTCGCTTCGAACAGATGCGCGACATCGTGGGCGAAGTGGTATTCAGCAGGCGGGTGAACTTCCCCGTCCCTCTGGAGATCATTGCTTTCCTCAGCAGCGAGGAGTTCAGACAATTTACCCCCCTTTGGCACGGAAAGCCCACACAGGCGGCCGGACTCTTTCAACCCAGCGAGGACCGCGACTTCATTCTGCTTGATCTCTCTTCGCCTGATCCCTATCAGGCCGTCTTTCACGAGTACACACACTTTCTGCTGAACGGCAATTACCCGCCGGCACAGCTCTGGTTCGACGAAGGGCTGGCCGAGTATTGCTCCACCTTTACCATGAGTCGCGGCATCGCCGAGATCGGTGTGCCCCGCCAGGGGATTGCGGAGACGCTGCACAACGTACCCTGGATGCCGCTCGCCGAGCTTTTTGCCGTCAGCCACCAGTCTCCGCAGTACAACGAGACCGGCGACCGGCGCTCGCTCTTTTACGCGCAGTCCTGGCTGGTGGTGCATTACATCTTTGATAAAGACCTGAAGGCGCAGTTGGGCTCCTACTTTGGTCTGGTTCGGAACCAGCAGATTCCCATCGCAGATGCCGTCCAGCAGGCATTTGGCATGAGCGCTCTGCAGCTGGGGAAGCAGATCCAGGGCTACTTCCAGAACGAGACCCTGCGCTACACCGAGGTTTCTGTCCCTGAGCCGCGCGATGCTCTCGTCTACACCAGTGAAGAGTTGCACACGGTGGACGCTCAGGCCCGGCTGGCGGACGCGCACTTGCACTCCCCCGATTATCTTGATAAATCCATCGGCGAATTCCAGCAGATTCTGCAATCTGATCCGGAAAATGCTGCCGCTCACCGCGGCCTGGGACTGGGATATCTCTATAAGAGCGATTTCACCCAGGCAGACTCTCATTTTCGCAAGGCGGCCCAGTTCGATGCCAGGGATCCGCGCGCTCTTTATTATTTGGCGCTGCTGCAGAGCCGGGAGTCTGCCGCCGGGCGAAAACCCAATCTCGGCGAGATGCGGCAGGACCTTGAGCAGAGCGTCAGGCTTGATCCTGATTTCGCCGGCGCCTACCACTTGCTGGCCTTCGTGCAGATTGCAGAGGGCTCACCCAGCGCGGCGGTCGCGACCGAGGTCAAGGCCCTCAAGCTGAGGCCGCGGGATGAGAGCTATATGGCCAGCTATGCGCAGTACCTGGCCGCCAACCGGCAGTACGATGAAGCAGAAGCGGTGTGGCGGCGCCTCGCTGCCAGCGATCAGCATGCCAGCATCGTGGCGGCTGCTGCTGGCCTGGAAGAGCTGAAAGAGGCGCGCAATGGATCCGATAAGAAAAGCGGAGTTCGCATAGGCGGGGAATTGGTCGCTCAACAAGCTACGCCTGCGGCGATGCCGCCAGAGCCCGCGCGCCCAGCCGCGTCAGCCTCCGTTCCCGCGCCGAAGGCCGCCGCTGCTCCGATCGCGGCCGAAGCAAGCGACGATTCGGAGAAGTTAGCTGAAGCGCCTCCGAAGATCGACAAGCGCTCTATTCTTTTTCTCAAAGCGCGTTTGGTGAGTGTGGATTGCTCGGCTTCGCCTGCGGCTACGCTGACGCTGGTCTCCGGCAAGAAGACCTGGACCATGCATACCAGTGATGCAAGTCACCTGGTCGTGGTGGGAGCTGACAAGTTCTCCTGCGACTGGCAGGGGCGCAACGTGGCAGTGAACTACCGTGCCACTGGCGGCTCGGATGGGGATCTGGTCTCGCTTGAGATCGAATAGCCCTGCTAGACTGAAATATCGTATGACCGCATTCCCCAAGTCGGTGCTTCCCGTCAGCTCGGCCTGGACGCAAGTCGATGACTATGGCTATCCCCAGAGCTGGGGTGGCGCCGCCAACGCGGAAGAGCGGGCATTGGGTTATTGCCGCCGGCTGGAGCGCGGCAGCATACTCTTCTTTCCGGATATTCCCTTCGATTTTCCGCGTGAAGACCGCGAATTCCTGATCTCGCAGAAACAGGCGCAGTCACGCTTTCACAAGAACATCTCCTACCGCCCGAAGAGCGATACTTTGCGCGGGGCCTCGAAGGAGAGCGCCGCCGACAACGCCCGCCTGCATGACATCATGCACAGGTATTCCGCCAATGTGACAGTGTTTCTGGCGGATTTTCTCCGGCCTTATGCCGGCAAGTTCGTGCTCGATTTCGCTAGCTTCCGCCCCCTCGAGGAACAGGGCCGCAATCTGCCTACGCACCGCCGCAACGACCTGCTGCATGTGGATTCATTCCCGACTCGCCCCACCCAGGGTGCGCGCATCCTGCGCATCTTCAACAACATCAACCCCAGCGAGCCGCGCATCTGGCTCACCGGCGAGCCGTTTCACCAGTTGGCGCCGCGCTACGCGCGCGATGCCGGGTTGTTGCGTTACGCCAGCCAGGCGCAGTCCGCGCTTTTTCGCGCCCGCCGCGGTGCCGCTTCTGTTCTCAAGAAGCTGGGCGCGCCCGTGGGAGCACATTCCGCTTACGATCTCTTCATGCTGCATTTTCACGACTGGCTGAAACTGAACGAGGAGTTTCAGAACCACCCCGAGGGCGCCGTGCGCTCAGATTTTCCTCCCGGCTGCACCTGGATGGTCTTCACCGATGGCGTCCCCCACGCCGCGCTCAGCGGGCAGTATGCACTCGAGCACACTTACATCCTGCCGCGAGCCGCTCTGGCCGCGCCGGAAGTCGCTCCCATCAGCGTGCTGGAACAGTTGAGCGGGGTGGCGCTGGCCAGCTAGCCGCAATAAAAAACCCTCCCTGCCGAGAGAGGGTTGTTGGGAGTGGTGGGGAGTCTAGACGCGGGCCACGTTCGCCGCCTGAAAACCTTTTGGGCCTTTGATGCACTCGAACTCCACCGTTTCGCCCTCGTTGAGCGTGCGGTAGCCGTTTTCCTGGATCGCGGAGAAATGCACGAACACGTCCTCGCCGGTTGAGCGCTGGATGAATCCGTAGCCTTTGGCGCCGTTGAACCACTTCACTGTACCCTTCTCTCTCACAGACAGACTCCTTTCGAATTGCGCTGATGAAAAACTCGGCTTCGCGCCCGCAGTCCTGTGGCTGGGTTTCTCTGCGCAAAAAGAAAAAGGCTGCCCGAGCCGGACGCGCTCAAACGCGAGCTCGTTCCGTACCCTTGCAACCCCCGGTGCTTCTCACGCCTGTAAGAGAAACGTACAGAAACATTACCCACGATAACGCGAAATGCGTCCGGCCTCGACTTGCCACGTTTCCAACCGGACTAGAGATGATATTCAGCACGCTCCAAACTGGCAAGTGGAATCTTTGGTCCCTTTTCCGTCTTGTCAGCAGGGCCGTGGCCCGGCAGATACGCTGCATTGCGCCGCTTTCTGGCCAAACGCTATTATCGGCTTTATGCCTGAGGGCGGCTCGCGCAGGGCCAGGTCGGCTCCCTATCCCAGCATATTTGCGGTGCTCCGCTACCTGACCCTCCCTGAAGCGCAGACCTTCGCCTTTTCCGTCTCCACCTTGGCCGTACTGGCCTTTTTCCCGTTCATGATCGTGCTGCTCATGGTCATCCGCCGCGTGATCGAGTCGAGCGCCATGAACGACGTGCTCACGCAGATTCTGCGCGACCACCTGCCCATCGGCCAGGATTTTGTGATTCACGCACTCAACGGCCTGGTGAACGCCCGCAAGCAGGTGGAGTACGGCTCCATGCTGCTGCTCTTTCTCACCGCCCGCATGGTCTTCATGCCGCTCGAAGTCGCGCTCAACCATATCTGGAAGTTCGACAAGACGCGCTCCTGGCTGCATAACCAGTTCGTTGGCATCGGCCTTATCCTGCTTTGCGGCGTACTGGCGCTCTTTTCTGTTGCCTTTACCGCCGGAAATGAATACCTGCTCGACGCAGCGCTGGGCGGCAAGCACAATCCCACCGCTCGTCTCTTTGCCTTTCTGGTCATGAAGTTCATCGCCACCGCCGCCAGCATCACGATTTTCTTTCTCATCTACTGGCTCGTGCCCAACGGGCCGGTCTCGCCGCGCCGCGTTTTTCCGGTGGCTCTGATTTTCGGCTTGCTGTGGGAGCTGATGAAATACGCCTATATCATGCTGCTGCCCAACCTGAACTTTCAGGTTGTCTATGGGCCGTTTGCTACCTCCGTAGCGCTGATCTTCTGGGGATACATCTCGGGACTTATCTTGCTGGCGGGCGCCTTCGCCTCAGCACGAAACAGGAGCTGAGCCTCAGGCCCGCGCCGCCACTACACGCGGAATTCCCTGCAGATCAGGACGCACGCGCACCTCGCTCCAGCCTTTCAGCAGTGCGCGCACCGCCTCTTCGATCGAGTAGCCGATCTCCATCACCAGCCAGCCACCAGGCCTCAAGTGCTCGCGCGCCTGTGGGACCAGGCGCTGATAAGCCTCTAATCCGCTTGGGCCGGAGAAGACAGCGATGCGCGGTTCGTGTTCCCGCACCTGGCGTTGCACGGTCTCCGGCTTCAGTTCGCTGACATACGGCGGATTACAGACGATGAAATCAAACTTCTCTGCCGCGTCGAATCCCGCAAGCAGGTCGCTCTCCCAGAACTTGACTCGTGCTGCCAGCTCCAGCCGCTCAGCGTTGATGCGCGCTATCTCGAGCGCCGCAGCAGAAATATCCGTCGCGATGACCTCTGCCGCAGGCAGTTTGCTGGCCAGCGCCAGCGCGATGCAGCCCGAGCCAGTACCGATATCAGCGAGCTTCAGAGGCGTACCTGGCCGCTCGGCAGCCAGCTCCAGGATCAGCTCCACACTATGCTCCGTTTCCGGACGCGGAATCAGCACCTCTGGGCTCACGATGAGGTCGAGTCCAAAAAACTCCTGATGCCCGGTGATGTATTGCGAGGGCTTGCCTGAGGCCCGCTCGCTGATCGCGTGCCGATATCGCTCCGCTTCGTCTGCGGTCAGCTCCCGCTCCGGATGGGCGTATAAGTACGCACGGTCGCAGTTCAGCGTGAACATGAGCAGCGTCTCTGCGTTGAGGCGCGGCGAGCCGACTGCCTGCGAATCGAGCTCAGCAATCGCAGCATGAAGTGCGCTCTTCAGATCCACTGGTTTTGAGTCTTTCACGGCAGGCAAGATATACGTCTTATGCTGCGTCCGCGGCGCCCTTCAGCTTCGCCGCCTGATAATGCGCGATTAGTGCGTCCACAAAGGGCTGCAGCTTGCCGTCCACCACCTCGGTCAGTTGGTGCACGGTCATGCCGATGCGATGGTCGGTGACTCGATTCTGCGGAAAGTTATACGTTCGGATTTTTTCGCTGCGGTCGCCTGAGCCCACCATGGCTTTGCGCTCTTTGGCCAGCGCAGCCGCCTGTTTTTCCTGCTCTACCTCGTAAAGACGCGAGCGCAACACGCGCATCGCTTTTTCCCGGTTCTTGATCTGCGACTTCTCGTCCTGGCAGCTGACTACCGTGTTGGTGGGCAGGTGCGTGATGCGCACGGCGGAGTAGGTGGTGTTCACCGACTGGCCTCCCGGACCGGAAGAGCAGAACGTATCGATACGCAGGTCTTTGGGCTCGATCTTGATGTCAACCTCTTCCGCTTCTGGCAGGACCGCCACTGTGACCGCCGACGTATGCACCCGCCCCTGCTGCTCCGTCTTGGGCACGCGCTGCACCCGGTGCACGCCGCTCTCGTACTTCATTTGCGAATACACTCCCTGACCCTCGACCAGTGCGATGATCTCCTTCAGCCCGCCGATGCCCGACTCGGAAGAAGAGAGCACCTCCACCTTCCAGCGTTTGCCCTCCGCATACCGGCTGTACATGCGGAACATCTCCGCCACGAATAATGTGGCTTCATCTCCGCCAGTTCCCGCGCGGATCTCCAGCACCACATTCTTCGCGTCGTTCGGGTCTTTGGGAAGCAGCAACACCTTCAGCTCTTCCTCCACCCGCGCCAGGCGTGATTCCAGCCCCGCCAGTTCCTCCTGGGCGTAGGCCCGCATTTCCGCATCCTGCTCGCTCGCTACCATGGCCTTGCTCTCCGCGATGCCCTGCTTCAGGTCTTTGTACTCGCGGTACTTCTCGACCACTGGAACCAGCTCGCTGTGCGCCCTGGCGGTCTTCTGATATCGCGCCGAGTCATTGATGATCTCCGGCGACGTGAGAGCTTGTGTCAGCTCCTCATAACGCGCTTCGGTCTGTTCCAAACGTTCAAACATCAGGTTCTATCAGATCTCCATGTGCCGCATTGGACGCAGTCGCATTGGACGCAAAGACTCCGCCTGGGCGGGGTCCATCGTTGGGCCTTGCTAAGCGATGATCAATTCGCCGCCGCGTTGCTTCTCGAGCACGAAGGCGGCGTTCAGGGCGGAGATGGCGCACTCGATCTGCCCATCTGCCGGCGGTTGCGTAGTGATTCGCTGCAACCACATCCCGGGCCGGGTGAGCGCCACGAACAAGCCGGAGCGCCACAGAGGTACCTTGCTTCCATCAGCGGCCTTCCGCCGCAGGTGCGACCCCAGCCGGATCATCTCGTAAGATACGGACGCGATCACCGGCAGCAGCGCGATGCGCGCTCCCAGCTTTCCCCAGAAGGTCGTCGCCGGCACCAGAGCATAGATGGCGATCGAGATGAGCATCACCGTCATCAGAAAGCTTGTGCCGCAGCGGGGATGGAACGTAGAGTACCTCTGCGCCTCAGCGATGGTCAGCTCCTTGCCGTCTTCGCAGGCAAAAACCGTCTTGTGCTCGGCGCCGTGATACTCGAAGATTCGCCGGATATCCTTGGGCCGCGAGATAAGCCAGAGAAACAGCAGAAAAATGGCGACACGGAACGCGCCATCCACCAGGCTGAAGACCATGCGGTTGTTCAGTGCCGTGTAATGCCTTTGGATCTCTGTCGCCGCCACCAGGGGCAGGAACTTGTACATCAGGATGAAGAATCCCAGTGAAAAGATGACGTTGGCTGCCATCACCCAGCCGTTCAACTCGAACTTCTCGCCCTTCTCGTTCTTCAGCTCCGGATCATCCAGCGCCACGTTGGCTGAAAATTTCAGCGCCCTGAAACCCAGCCCCATGGCCTGGCCCAGCGTTACCAAGCCGCGGATGAACGGCCATCCCAGCCACTTGTGCTTCTCCGAGGGACGCTCCAGCGGCTCGTTGTGGACCACCAGCTCCCCGCCGGAATTGCGCACCGCGATGCCCCAGGCATGCGGTGTGCGCATCATGACACCTTCCATCACCGCCTGCCCACCCACCAGCGTCTCCTCTCCGCTTTCAAGCGCAGGCAACAGCTGCTCCAGCGCCAGAAAGCGCAGCAGGGTGCGGGTCGATTTCATCCCCGATTGCATACAGATTAGATGCGCTGGCAGACCGCCGGGCTCATCCCAGCCAATTGCGCGCGAACGATTATTATCGCATCTTTCTATGCAGGCTCCCTAGCCCGCCTCCATGCGCCGCTTCGCCGAAACTGCCGACGCCATCCACGCCACCTCGAAAAAAAGCGAGAAAGTAGCGCTGGCGGCCGGTTACCTGCGCTCGTTGCCAGTCTCAGAGGCATCGCTGGCGGCGATTTTCTTCTCCGGCCGGCCCTTCGCCGCAGCCGAAGAGGCCACGCTGCAGGTCGGAGCCACTCTCCTCTGGCAGCTTGCCGGCGAAGTCGCAGGCGCCTCTGATCAGCAGCTGCGGCGGCTCTACCGCAAGTACGGCGATCTGGGCGATGTGCTGGAGGCAGCGCTCTCTGAAAGTACAAGTGCTGGCAACTCACGTGGCATTTCCCTCACTCACCTGGCTGCAGCCTTTCATGAGCTTGCCGCCGCTCGTGGAGCTGCCAAGGCTCCGCTCGTAGAGCGCCTCCTCCGGCAGGCGGCTCCGGCAGAGGCCCGGTACATCGTCAAGATCATCCTCGGCGACCTGCGCATCGGCTTCCGCGAAAGCCTGGTCGAAGAAGCCATCGCCCGCGCCTGGCAGCAGCCGCTGGCGCAGGTGCAGCGGGCCAACATGCTGCTCGGCGATCTCGGCGCCACCGTGGCTCTCGCTGCCGACGGCAGACTGGAGAAAGCGCGCCTGCGGCTCTTCCACCCCATCGGATTCATGCTGGCCAATCCCGTCGCTAATGCGGAGGAGGCCGCTGCGGCTTTCCCCGACCTCTCGCTGGTGACCATCGAAGACAAATACGATGGCATTCGCGCACAAGCTCACATTGGCATGCGCGATGGTGTCCGCGAAGTCCGCATCTACTCTCGCACCCGCGATGAGATCACCGAATCATTCCCCGAACTGGTTCCCGCTTTGCTCGCTCTGTCCGGCGAGCTTGTGCTCGATGGCGAGATCGTCGCCTGGCAACGCCGTCATGGCGAGGGTGGCTGCGCCTTGCCCTTCTCAACCCTGCAACAGCGCCTGGGACGCAAGAAGATCAGCATTGATCTGCAGCGCGGCGTACCCATCGCCTACCTCGTCTTCGACCTGATCTGCGTCAATGGCGAGCTGCTGCTGGATCGGCCGCTGAGAGACCGCAGCCAAGGCCTCGATGCTGTCTTTTCCTCGCCTCGCATCGCCGTTGCAACCGCCCGGCCCGCCGAACAGCTCCCGCTGCTTTCGCCTGTCCCGGAACCCCCTGCTGCCACCTTGCTGCGAGCATCATCTGCAAAGGCCGCTACTGTTGCCGACCTGCATCAGCTCTTCGACCAGGCGCGTGAACGCGGCAATGAAGGCCTCATGCTCAAGGACCTCGAATCGCCCTACACTCCCGGCCGGCGCGGCGGAGCCTGGCTCAAGCTGAAGCGCGAACTGGCCACGCTCGACGTGGTCGTCACCGCTGCCGAATACGGCCACGGCAAGCGCATCGGCGTGCTCAGCGACTACACCTTTGCCGTCCGGGACGATCATGATCCCGAGCGACTGCTGGATATCGGCAAAGCCTATTCCGGGTTGACGGATGCGGAGATCGCCGAGCTCACCGAGTTCTTTCTCGCCCACACTCTGGTGGAAGAAGGTTTTCGCCTGCAGGTCGAGCCTCTGGTGGTGCTCGAGGTGGCTTTCAATAACGTGATGAAGTCAGACCGCTATCCCAGTGGCTTTGCCCTGCGCTTCCCCCGCATCGCGCGCTGGCGCAAAGACAAAGTCGCTGCTGAGATCGACACCCTCGCCGTGCTTCGCGAGATCTACCGCCGTCAGCGCTAGCCTGTCCCTCCGCTGTTAGAATCGGAATGCATGCTTTTGCCTTTCGTCCGCGAGACATTTGCGGACGTCGAGAAATCTGCTCCCTTTGCGCGCCTGGTTCAGAGGTTGATGGAGCAGCAGAAAGCTCCTGAGGGCCCCACCGGGAACGGCGCGGAACGGATACGTGTCTCCGGCCTTACCCCGACCGCCGCAGCTCTTCATCTTGCTCTGCTCCACGCCGCCCTGCGAAAGCCGCTGATCGTCCTGGTGACCAACAATCAGGCGGCCGAAACGCTGCTGCCCCTGCTGCGCGCCTTCTGCGAATTGTCCCGCGCAACCGACCCTGCAAGCGTCGTCTCGCTGCCCGCTTACGATGTCCTGCCCTTTGAAAATCTCTCCCCCCATCCCGAGATTCAGGAGACCCGCGCCAGCACGCTCTGGCGCATCGCCACCGGTTCGGCCTCCATCGTCATTGTTCCCATCGCCTCCGCCGCTATGCGCTTGCGCCCCGCCGGCCACTACGCGCAGCTGGGGCGCACCCTGCGCCGGGGCGAGAGCATTGAGACCGAGGAACTTGTTACTCACCTGAACCTCGTCGGTTATGCCCGGGCAGATGTGGTGGAGATGCCAGGTGAGTACGCGCTCCGCGGCGGGATTCTCGATGTCTTTCCCCCGGAGTCCGAGCGCCCGGTGCGCATCGAGTTCTTCGGCGACGAGATCGAATCCATCCGCAGCTTTGACCCCGGCTCGCAGCGCTCGCAACAGCCGCGTGAGCAGGCCGTGCTGCTGCCGCTCACCGAAACTCCGATCGCCCCGGAAGTTCTCGCCTGCATCAACGCAAGGCTAAGCGGCAAGCGTCTGGCTGGCACCCCAGGTGCTGTGGAACAGGCCGTGGCTTCTGGAGGAGTCTCGGCCTTCCCCGGGTGGGAGTTTTTTGCCCCGCTCGCCGGCGCGCCGAGCGACATCTTCGACCTCCTGTGCGAAGGATATATTGTAATGAATGACTACTCATTCATTAATGAGGAGGCCAGTGTCTGGTGGGAGAGGCTCAGCCAGGCCCACCAACGCAGCCTCATCGGCAACCTGATTAGGCCTGCTGACCTTTATATAGAACCTGCCCAGCTGCAACAGCTAGTCTCCCGGCTTCCCGGGGCCGACTTTGACCAGCTCTCTCTCGCCGCCAGCAAAGGCGCAGGTTCCGACGTCATTGAGTTCCTGACTCAGCCGAGCATGCGCTTTCATGGCAGCATGCCTGCCATGGCCGATGAGGTCCGTCGCCTGGCAAAGCAGGAAATGAAGGTCGTCTTCGCTCTGCCGAACCTCGGTGAAGTCGAGCGCATGGCCGAGGTCATGGGTGAGTACGCACTTCCCTACCGCGTCGGCAGCCGCTCCCAAAAAAGCGGAGATACCTGGCTCGATGAAGCAACTCAGTATCTCAGCGAGGGCGAGATGGGCGCCTCGATTCTGCTGAAGGCATTCGTCCCCAGCGGCGCCGTGCTCTCCGATTGCAATCTCGCCATTTTCGGCTCACTCGACCTCTTCGACGAATCTGCGGAGGTCATCGCCGGGCCGGTGAAATCCAAATCGCGCGTCTCCGCCTTCCTCTCTGACTTCCGCGATCTCGCCATCGGCGATTACGTTGTGCACGTCGAGCACGGCATCGGCCAATATCTCGGCCTCAAAGAGATCCCCCAGGGCGAGGGTGAGCCCGCGGTCGAATTCATGGTGCTCGAGTACGCCGAGGGCGCCAAGCTCTATATCCCGCTCACCCGCCTTGACCTGGTGCAGAAATACCGCTCTTCCGAGGGCGTCAAACCGCCCTTGAGCCGGCTGGGCACCGCCGCCTGGGCCAGGACCAAAGCCCGCGTCAAGAAAGCCATGAAGGACATGGCCGATGAGCTGCTCAAGCTCTACGCAGCGCGCAAAGCCGCCGAAGGATTCTCTTTCTCTACGGATGGCCAATGGCAGCGCGAATTCGAAGACGCCTTCGAGTTCAACGAAACAGAAGATCAGCTGCAGGCCACGTGCGACATCAAGCGCGATATGGAGTCAGGCCAGCCCATGGACCGCCTTCTCTGCGGCGATGTTGGCTACGGCAAGACTGAAGTCGCCATGCGCGCCGCATTCAAAGCTATCGGCGACAACAAACAGGTCGCCATGCTCGCGCCCACCACGGTGCTCGCTTTCCAGCACTTTCAGACCTTCAAACAGCGCTTCGCCGCCTTCCCCATCACCATCGAAATGCTCAGCCGCTTCCGCACCCCCCGCCAGCAGAAAGAGATTGTGCAGCGCGTCGAGGCCGGCAAGGTGGATGTCGTCATTGGCACTCACCGCCTGCTCTCCCGCGACCTCAAGTTCAGCGACCTCGGCTTGGTCATCGTGGATGAAGAACAGCGCTTCGGCGTCCGTCACAAAGAGCGCCTCAAGCAGCTCAAGAAAGAGGTGGATGTGCTCACTCTGAGCGCGACCCCCATCCCGCGCACGCTTCACATGTCAATGGTCGGCCTGCGCGACATGAGCCTGATCGAGACTCCGCCCAAAGATCGCATTGCCATTCAGACTACGGTCGCCGCCTACGATCCCAAACTCATCAAGAGCGCGATTGAACACGAGCTCGAGCGCGGCGGGCAGGCATACTTCGTCCACAATCGTGTCGAATCTATCTACGAGATCGCCTCTAAGATCCAGGAACTCGTGCCTGCGGCTCGCGTCATCGTCGGCCATGGACAAATGGCAGAGAATGAACTGGAAAGCGTGATGCTCAGATTCATCCGCCATGATGCCGACGTTCTTGTCGCCACCACCATCATCGAAAACGGCCTCGATATTCCGCTCTGCAACACCATCATCGTCAATCGCGCCGACCGGCACGGATTGAGCGAACTCTATCAGCTGCGCGGACGCGTCGGCCGTTCCAACCGCCGCGCCTACGCATATTTGCTCGTGCCAGCCGAAGCTGAGCTCACTCCCTTGGCGCGTCGCCGCCTCGCCGCCCTCAAGGAATTCAGCGATCTCGGCGCCGGCTTCAAGATCGCCGCTCTGGATCTCGAACTCCGCGGCGCCGGCAACCTGTTGGGGGGCCAGCAGAGCGGGCATATGGATGCCGTCGGCTTTGAGATGTACACCGGCATGCTCGAGGCCGCGGTCCGCGAGCTGAAGGGCGAGGCCGTGCCGCTCGAAGTGGATACCCAGCTCAATCTCGGACTCAACATCCGTATCCCGGCCGAATACATCGCCGAGGAGAATCACCGCTTGCGCATTTACAAGCGAGTCGCGGGGGTCGAGAGCGACCAGCAGTTGAGCGATGTGCGCGCCGAGATCACCGACCGCTATGGCCATCCGCCGGCCGCCGTCGCGCATTTGTTCAGTTATGCCGCCTTGCGCCTGCTTTGCAGGAGGATCGGCGTCACCGCCATCGATCGCCGCCGCGACCAGATGACCATCCGCTTCGCCGGGCATGCGGCCATCGATCCCGCTCGCCTGGCGCAGTTTGTGGCCAGAGAACGCGGCGCTGTTTTCACTCCCGCTGGCATGCTGCAGTTTCGTCTTGCAGCGGCTCAGCCGGAGGCAGTTCTCACCCGCTTGCAGGATCTTCTCGCCGAGCTAGCCGGCCTGGTGGTGCCGGCCGAGTGAGATCGCTTACGCTGCGCAGAAATTTCTTCCGGATATTGCGTGCAAAATTTTCTGGCATTGCATATTTGGTCTGTGATATTTGTAAAGCTATGATTTGCAGGCAGTTTGGTCCGTTTTTTTCCCGGACTCGCTTCCGTCTTCTTAGCTACACCGCCAGCTACCTGCAGTCATCGTGCATCCCGTAGCTCCCCGTCCCCGCTGAGCGTTGCTTTTCGCGATCAACCGGCCACAAAGGAGATGACCATGCCCGTAGCCACGCAGCCCAGGACTGAAACCAGCATTTCCGCTTTTGTGAAGCGGCATTTTCGCCACTTCAACGCCGCCGTCATCGTCGACGCCGCTGAGGCTTACAAGAAGCACTTGCAGACCGGCGGCAGAATGTTCATGACCATCGCCGGCGCTATGAGCACCGCCGAGCTCGGTATCAGCCTTGCTGAAATGATCCGCCAGGAGAAAGTCCACGGCATCTGCTGCACCGGCGCCAATCTTGAAGAAGACATCTTCAATCTCGTTGCCCACGATCATTATCAGCGCGTGCCCAACTATCGCAGCCTCACCGGCGCTGAAGAGCTCGCTCTGCGCGACCGCGGCATGAACCGCGTCACCGATACCTGCATCCCGGAAGAAGAAGCCATGCGCCGCATCGAGCGCCAGGTGCTCAAGCTTTGGCAGAAGGCGGGAGAAAAAGGCGAGCGCTATTTTCCCTACGAGTACATGTATCAGTTGATCCGCAACGGCAGCATCAAGAGCTATTATCAGATCGATCCTGCCGATTCCTGGCTCGTCGCCGCCAGCGAAAAGAATCTGCCCATCTTTACCCCCGGATGGGAAGATTCCACCCTCGGGAACATCTTTGTCGCCAACGTCCTCAAAGGCAATCTGCCCGACTTCCAGCTGGTGAAGTCAGGACTCGAACAGATGGCCGCTCTAATCGAGTGGTATCGCGCCACCAGCAAAGAAAGATCCATCGGATTCTTCCAGATCGGCGGCGGCATCGCCGGCGATTTTCCCATCTGCGTAGTCCCTCTCATCATGCAGGACCTTAAGGAGAAGTGCCGCCTCTGGGGATATTTCTGCCAGATCTCCGATAGCACGACCTCCTACGGCTCTTACAGCGGCGCCGTACCCAACGAAAAGATCACTTGGGGCAAGCTCGACGTGAATACGCCACAGTTCATCATCGAGTCCGACGCCAGCATCGTCGCGCCGCTGATCTTCGCCCAGGTGCTGGGCGTCTGAGTTGGCATTTGTGACAGTTGACCGCTGCACCTGATCCTCGATAATCGCATTGGCCTTATGTGGCTAACCGATGGAGGGCTTTTCCGTCCAATAGTCGCCACGCTGCACTCAGTCGCGGCCTGCGCGTGTTACATTAAATTGTTTTAATAGACCCCCAAAGAGACCTCCCATCCATGCGCAAATGGTTCGTCGCTGTACTTCTCTCCTCCCTTGTCCTTGGCCTCGCAACAGCTTCGTTGGGCCAGCCTGCTCCCAGCCCCTTCGATGACAACGGGACTCCCGCGTGGGACAAGCTCGTAGACCGCTATCTTCTCGATTGCTATTTTCACTTCGCTCCCACCAGCGGCACCGCCAACGGCCTGCATCGATTCGATGATCAGCTCGAAGACTACAGCCGCGCCGCGGTCGATGCCGAAATAAAGGTCCTGCGCCAGTTCGAAAAAGAAGTCGCTGCCTTCGCCCCCGGCAAGCTCAGCCCGGTGGAGCGCGGTGACCGCGAGATCGTCCTCGGCACCATCCGCGCCCGCCTGCTCGAGCTCGAAGAGATTCGTTCCTGGGAAAAGAACCCGGACGGCTACTCGGCGCCCATCGCCAACAGCGTCTTCGTCATCATGAGCCGCGACTTCGCCTCTCAGGAGGACCGCCTGCGCTCCGTCATCGCGCGAGAGAAGCAGATGCCCGCCGTCTTCGATGCCGCCCGCGCCAACCTCAAGGATCCCCCGCGCGTGTACACCGAAGTCGCCCTCCTGCAGATTCCCGGCATCGTCAGCTTTTTCCAGAAAGATGTCCCCGCGGCATTCTCCCAGGTGAAAGATCCCCGGCTTCTCGCCGATTTCAGGTCTTCCAACGATGCTGTCATCGCTGCGCTCGCCAGCTACGGAAAATATCTGCAGGATGATCTGCTGCCGCGCTCTCACGGCGATTTCCGCATCGGCGCGAAGAATTTCCGCAGGAAGCTGCTCTACGACGAAATGGTGGACATGCCGCTCGAGAAGCTCCTCCAGGTCGGCATGGCCGATCTTCGCCAGAACCAGCGCGCTTTCAAAGAGACCGCCGCCAGGATCGATCCCAACCGGACTCCGCAGCAGATTCTCCAGGACCTGGAGAAAGACCATCCTGCTCCCGACCACCTTCTGCAGAGCTTCCGCGACTCGCTCGGCGGCTTGAAGAGCTACATCGAAGAGCACAACATCATCTCCATGCCCTCGGAAACGCTGCCCATCGTGGAAGAGACGCCCCCCTTCGCCCGTGCTCTCACCTCCGCCAGCATGGATACTCCCGGCCCCTTCGAGAAAAAAGCCACGGAATCGTATCTGAACGTCACCCTGCCGGAGCCCGGCTCTCCCGCGAACGAGGTGGAAGAGTACATGGCCAGCTTCAATCGCGGCACCATCATCAGCACCGCCATCCATGAGGCCTATCCCGGCCACTACACGCAGTTTCTCTGGACTCCCCGCGCTCCCACTACAGTCCGCAAGCTGTTGGGGGCTGGCACTAATGTGGAAGGCTGGGCGCACTACACCGAGCAGATGATGCTCGATCAGGGTTACGGCAACGGCGACCTCAAGCTGAAGCTCGGCCAGTTGCAGGATGCGCTTCTGCGCAACGCCCGCTACATCGTAGGCATCCGCATGCACACCGGCACCATGACCTTCGATGAGGGCGTGGCTTTCTTCGAGAAAGAAGGCTTTCAGCCCCACCCTAACGCGTTGAAAGAGACCCGTCGCGGCACCAGCGACCCGACCTATCTGGTCTACACGCTGGGCAAGCTGCAGATTCTGAAGCTGCGCGAAGATTACAAAAAGAAGATGGGTTCGAAGTTCACCCTGCAGGACTTCCACGACCGCTTCATGGGCCAGGGCTTCCCGCCCGTCAAGATCATTCGCGAAGCCATGATCGGCGACGGCTCGCCCGTACTGTAAGAGGAACTGGGGGCTGCGTCTTCTGGCTCACCCATGCGGCGCTTCCAGGTACGCCCACCGTTCAGCCAGTTGCCGGTTCGCGATTCGCCAGATGACGATCCCGCGAAACTCCAGCTTCTTACCGCTCTGCTTTTCTGTTGCCGTCCAGTGATTGCGCACCACGACCTTGTCGTCTTCCGCGATCATATCTTCGATGGTGACGTGCAGATCGGGATAGCGTTGCAGCGCTCCGCCGACATATTGCATCGCTCCCTCCGGCCCCGGAGGCAGACCAGCAGGCACGTCAGCCCCATGGTCCACAAACTCAGCGGCGAAATTCACCTTCCCTATCTGCACATTCTTCCGGTTCACAAATTCCTCGAAATGGTTGCGGATGAACTCCCGCGCCTCTTTGTGCGTCATGCCGGTTTTTGGATTGCGCGTTTCTGTCATCTCTCCCTCTTAAGCCGCCTGGCCGCGTAGCTGGTCGACGTTCTCAGCCAAGAACTTGTCCATGGTGATGGGCTCGCGTCCGATGAGCCGTTGCAGCGTGCCATCGAGCTCGCCCCCTTTGCCGCTGCGGTAGTAGAGCTTCAGGTCGAGCAGCGGCGTGACCATCGCCTCCGGCATGCCTGCTTCCAGCAGCGCCTTGCGCTGCGCCTCGATGGTGAGGTCCATATACCGGACAGCAACACCGGTGTGGCTCGATATCTTCTGCGCGACCTCTGCGCAGGTGAGCGCCTCTGGCCCATTCAGTTCGTAGATCCTGCCGTCGTGCTCGCCGCCGCCCAGCGCCCTGGTTACGACGGTCGCTATGTCCCTCACGTCGAGATAACTCGCCCGCGAGTCCCCCATCGCGTCGTAGAACGCTCCCTGCGTACGGATCGTCGGCGCATAGTACGAGAGCACATTCTGATGAAAGCTATTGGGCCTGATGATGCAATTCGCCATGCCTATCGCCCTCAGCTTGTCCTCCACTTTGCGGTGCCAGCTCGGAAACGACTTGTTGTAGTCGCCTGCGCCCAGCGCCGAATTCAACACCACCCGTTTCACGCCCGCCGCTTTGGCTGCATCAATGGCATTCGATTCCAACTCCACCAGCTCCGGTACCGGAGCGCAGACCAGATAAAGGCCCTCCACTCCGCGCATCGCCGCGCCCAGACTCTGCTTGTCCGCGAAATCAGCGATCACCGTCTCGGTCCCCTTCGGTGCCTTCGCTGCCTCCGCTTGCGAACGGTACATAGCGCGGTGCTTCGCACCACTCTGCTTCACCTCGGTCAGCACTGCCCGCCCGACCGTACCGCTTGCTCCTGTTACCAGTATCATTGCTTCCTCCTATCGATGCGGCCCAGTACCCAGCCGGCAGCCCGCTATTCTTGCTATATTTGCATCGTATCCATGGCTCGCAGCCTCTGGGAAGTACCCACAAATTTGTAAGCTACGCACATTTTTGTAAGCGGAGGGCTCATGAAAGACCACTACGGATGCCCCGTGCAAGGCGCCATCAACACTATCAGCGGCAAATGGAAGGTCGTAGCTCTCTGGCACCTCGGCTTCAAGCCCCGCCGCTTCGCCCAGCTCCGCGATCTGCTCCCCGGCATCAGCGAGAAGGTCCTCACCGCGCAGCTCCGCGAGCTCGAGCGCGATGGCATCGTGCGGCGCGCCATCACTCATACCATCCCGCCCCAGGTGAGTTACTCCCTCACCCCCGCCGCACCTGGGGGACTCGCTATCTCGGCATCCCTCCCAACCTCCCGCGTTACCCCAAGCCGAAGTTTCTGCTCCGCCCGAAGGCCGTCTCCTCACCAAGGCGAGCTGCGGTGTAACGGCACACGGGCGCGCATTGCTGCTTGCGGCTGCATCGTGTTCCTCCTCGCCAAAGGTGACATTCGTGCGAGAATGGCGTTCGGCGGGAAGAAAACGGTGGCCATACGTCACTGATGAATCACCGAATTCGTGTTGTGCCCATACTTGTTGCCTGTCTCTTTATAGGGGGCATGTCCGTCTTCACGAGGGTCATGCTCTCTATTGTGGACCGCTGGGCAGCTCAGGGTGTGGGACTTTCTCTCCTTGATAGGGTCCTCATTGGCGCTGCCTTGTATTGGCTGCGATTTGGCTGGCTCCTGTCTATCCCGATCCTTTCTTTGGGTATCGCTCTAACAATCATTCTTTGCGTATCTGGCAGACCCACGTCGGAAAATGTCCATAGGGAGGGGTAACCCACCGCAGCTTGGCTAGGCGGCCATTTTCCAGCTGCCTGTCAAACCGACTCGAACTCGTTCCGAGAGATTTCGCTTGACAGTTAGCAAAAGATAAGCGAATATATGGTCTCGCTTGCTGTCGGTTCCGCCCTACAAACATAACCCCATTAGAATCAAGATTTTGCCCGTAACTAACTGATTCCAGATATTTTGCCAGACAAATCCTAGCTAAACCCATGATTCCACAGGACCGATGGGGGGAGGGGTATACAGATTTTGACGATTGACGTTCGATGACTTCCGATTAGAATCAATCGTCCATGTCAAAGAGCAAAGTCCGCAAATGCGTCTTCCCTGCTGCCGGACTAGGCACGCGCTTTCTGCCCGCGACCAAGTCCATCCCTAAGGAGATGCTGCCGCTGGTTGATAAGCCCATCATCCAGTACGGCGTGGAAGAGGCCATCGCCTCCGGCTGCGAGCAGATTGTCATCGTCACCGGCCGCGGCAAGGCCGCCATGGAAGACCACTTCGACCTGAGCTACGAGCTGGAAAAGACTCTCGAAGCCAAAGGCAAAAAGGAATTGCTCGCCGCCGTGCAGCATGTCTCCCGCATGGCGCATGTCGCTTACGTCCGCCAGAAGGAGCCGCTCGGTCTGGGTCACGCCGTCCTCATGGCGCGCGAGCTGGTCGGCGACGAACCGTTTGCAGTTCTCCTGCCAGATGACGTCATTGACGCCGCCACGCCCTGCCTGCAGCAGATGCTGCGTGCTCACGAAGAGACCGGATGCTCGGTGATCGCGATTCAGGAGGTGGAAGGCCCGGCCATCTCAGCTTATGGCGTGATCGCCGCCAAACCTACCGGAAAACTCGGCGGCCGCCTCTTCGAAGTCACCGACCTGGTGGAAAAGCCAAAGCCAGCCGAGGCGCCCTCGAAGCTGGCCGTCATCGGCCGTTACATTCTGACGCCGCGGCTATTCGAGATGATGGCCCAGGTCAGACCCGGCGCCATCGGCGAACTGCAACTCACCGACGGCCTGCGCCTGCTGCTGAAGCATGAAAGGATCTACGGTTATCGCTTCGAGGGCACGCGCTATGATGCCGGAGACAAAGCTGGATTCCTGCGCGCTACCGTGGAACTGGCGCTCAAGCGGCCCGATCTTGGCCCGGACCTCCGCAGCTGGCTGAAGTCGCTTAAGCTCTAGGCGCTCTCACGGCATGATTTCCGTGAAGATGAAGTCATGTTGCCAATCCTGCTTATAGCCGGCCTTGCGCAGCGCGGTTGCTATCTGCGCCCAGTGGCGCACGCCGTGCATCAGCGTGTGCATCACGATCTTGCGGCGGCTCGCGGTCAGCGTTCCCGCAGTGCGCGTCTCGAAGCTCAGCGTCTCCTCCATCTGCTTCTTGTTCGCGTTCTTGAGGAACTGGCGCAATTTTCCGCGGGCATCGCTGCCGATGCTGAAGACGCGGCTCAGGTCGCCGCGCTGCAACTCTTCGTAAGGCGTGATCGGCAAACCCAGCAGCCGCTCGGCATAGCGCAACTCTGCGGCGAAGATGTGGACCACAAGCCCGGCGACATCTTCCTCGCCGGCGATGCCGGCGCTGACCGCCAGCGTCTCCGGATGCCGCTCCAGCCACTTCTGCCACTGGTGCGTCTCTGCTTCGGTGTAATCCAGGAGCTCCTCGAAGTTCATTCCTGGTTTCATGTTCTCCCCCCTTCTATGTGATTCACCTGCGGACGGGCAGGGTTCGCGATTTCACGAAAGTTTAGCCGCTGCCACCGGTTTTCAGAAAAGCTGGGCTATGCTAGGGCTCATGCAAGCCCTTCGACCCCTTGCTGTCTGCTGGTTATTGGCAGCGAGCCTGGCCGTAGACGCCGATCAGGCCCCGCAGGCACGCCCTCTGAACCAGTCGGAGCTGGCGGCCATGCTCGCCGGCGGCGTGACCGGGAAGAACCTTACCGCCATCGTTCAGATGCGCGGCATCAACTTCAAGCCGCAGCAGGGCGATATTGAGATGCTGCGCGATGTCGGCGCCTCGGCCGCAGCCATCACAGCCGTTCGCTCTGCCAAGGTCAGCCTCGGCAGCGGCCGGCCGGCCGATCCGGCAGTCACGCAGGCGGCGGTGAAGGCGGCTCGGTTGATGCGTGATCGCCAGTTCACGCAAGCCGCGCAGCAGATCGCCGATGCCTTGCGCAGTGATCCCCAAGCCGATGAACTGGCTTTTGTGATGGGCAAGCTGCTCACCGAACAGAACGAGTGGCCGCATGCGCTGGCCATCTATTCGGAGCTGGCGCAGCGCGACCCGGCGTTTCCCGAGATTCATACCAAACTGGCCCTGGTCTATCACAAGCTGAACGAACCCGATGATGCCTTGCAACAGGCAAAGTGGGCGCTGGAGCAGACACCGAAAAATGCCGAAGCGCACCGCATGATGGGCCTGGCTTACGGCGACAAGGGCCTCCAGGATGCGGCCATCGCGGAATACGAAGAAGCCCTCAAGCTGGAGCCGGGCCTGGACATCACTTATTTCGATCTGGGATTGGCCAACTACCTGAAGCACGACTATGAGCAGGCCATCGCGATGTTCCAGAAGGCGATCCTCATCGCGCCCACCGACAGCAACTATCACTTCAGCCTGGCAGTGACCTTACAGGCGAAGAAGGACTATTTGCTGGCCATCCAGCAATACCGCCTGGCAATACAATATGACCCCAATAACCTTAAAGCCCGGGACAATCTGGCTAGCCTGTGGCGCAGACTCGGCAAACTCGACGAGGCTGAAGCAGCTGAAAGGGAGACCCTGAAGATAGCTCCCGATTCTCTCCTGGCGCACGACGGTCTGGGATTCACACTTCTGGAAAAGCAGAAGCTCACGGAGGCAGCGGAAGAATTTCAGCTGATCTTGCGCTCCGACCCAGGGTTTTCTGATGCGCACTGCGGGCTGGGGATCGTTTATTACAAACAGAAGAAGATCGAGGCTGCCATCGCTGAGCTCAAAACGGGCCAGGATCAGGAGTGCGAAGAAGGAACGTACTGGCTGGGCAAGATCTACCTTGAGGAACAGAAGGACCCGGTTCGAGCTGCCGCGCAATTCGAACGCGCCATCCAGATGGCTCCTGATGACTGGCGCGCCCATTACGAACTGGGGCTGGCGCGCGAAGCAAACGGCGATGCGCCCAGCGCTTTGAACCAATATCGCGAAGCGATGAAGCTGGTGCCTGAGAATAAATATCCTCGTAAAGCCCTCGCAGAACTTCTGGAAAAGCAGGGAGACTACGCCTCCGCGCTGCAGCAATACGTGGAGATGCTCAAGCTCCGGCTTGCGACAGAAGAAGACGTTAGCGCTGTGAGCCAGCGTGCCAGAAAGCACATTGAGGAGCTGCGCAAGGGCGGCAAGAAGGCCGAAGCCGATGAACTGGAAGGACGCCTGCAGTCCGTCGAGCACAAGAGCTCCGAAGATCCCCTGGTTGCCTGGGATGCAGCCCTGAAGAGAGCTAACGACGCCGTTGGCAAGCAGGATTACGCGGGGGCGGAAGCTGCATGGCGCGAAGCATTACAACAGGCCCAGCGCATGCAGCCCCAGAACGAGCACCTCGTGACAAGCTATGCGCGCCTGGGCAAGACGCTGATGTACCAGCGCAAATTCGATGAAGCTGAAGCTGTATTGCGTCGCGGACTAGAGGTTTCTGACCAGATGTTTGGCGCGACCTCGAACTCTTTCGAGCTGCTGGGAACCCTGGCTGATGTCTGCCGTGCTCGGCATGACTTCGCCTGCACCGAAGAGTTCCTCGAACGAAGAGTGCAGGCTACCGAACGGTCTGCACCCGGCTCCTCCTTGAACCGCGGCGCCGTGCTGGCACTTGCAGAGGCCTACTATTGGCACGGAGACTATGACAAGGCGCAGCCTCTCTACATGCAGCTCACTGAAATGGATGCCGGTGAGAAAGGCTCCATTGTGGCGCAGGAGTTTGTTACTCTGGGCAAGATCTACGAAAGCAAAGGTCAGAACAAAGAAGCGGAGACCTACTACCGCAAAGGCCTGGCGATGATCGAGAAGGCCGATGGGCTATCGAGTCCAGGGGTGCTGGGGGCTATAGAGCCACTCATGGCCCTGCTCATTAAGGAAGGGCGGAACGAAGAAGCCGCCCCTCTAGCCGCTCGGCGTCAGGCCCTGCGTGACCAACTGGACGCTCCCAAGCCGCCGGCGACACAGCCGGCTCCGCCTGCAGCTACCCCGCCCGCGAAACCTGCGCCCGGCTCTTAGGCTGGCCAGGACCTCCGCGCCAACTTCGCCTGCTAGACTTTTCTGTTGCCGCTCATGCCTCCTCCGATTTCTGCCAAGCCGCGCATTTTTCTCATCGATGCCATGTCTTCCATCTTCCGGGCCTACCACGCGATGGCGCGCCAGCGGCCGATGTCCACCCAGACCGGCATTCCCACGGCTGCGACCTATGTCTTTGTAAACATGCTGCGCAAGCTGCGGGCAGATTTTTCGCCGGAATATCTGGCCGCGGTGTTTGACGTGGCCGCGCCGACCTTTCGCGACGTGAAGGCGGAGGCGGTACCCACCATCCGCAAGTTCGACATCAAGACTCAGACCTTCAAAGAAGAACCGTACGGCGGCTACAAAGCGAACCGCGCGGCCATGCCCGAAGACCTGGCGCAGCAGCTGCCGTACATCCGCCGCGCGCTTGAGGCATACCGCATTCCCATCCTCGAATATCCCGGATTCGAGGCCGATGACGTGATCGGCACGCTGGCGCGGCAGGCGGCGGAAGCCGCGCACGATGTTTATGTCGTGAGCAGCGACAAAGACATGTTCCAACTGGTGGATGACAAGGTCCACGTGCTGAATCCGGCCAAAGACAACCTCATCTCCGACCCGAAGAAGGTGGAGGAGATTCTGGGCGTGCGTCCCGACCAGGTGATCGACGTGATGGCGCTGCGCGGCGACGCCATTGACAACATTCCTGGCGCCCCCGGCATCGGCGACAAGGGCTCGGTCGAGATCATCAGGCGCTTTGGAACGCTGGAGAATGCTTTGGAGCACGCGGCCGAAGTGGAAAGAAAGACCTATCGTGAGTCACTGCTCAATCACCGCGAACAGATCCTTTACAGCAAAGAGCAGGTGACCATCGACCGCAATGTGCCGGTCAAATTCGATCTTGAAGCCATGCGGGCGCAGGAGCCTGATGCTGAGGCCTGCAGCCAGCTCTTCCGCGAACTGGAATTCACTACCTTGTTGAGCGAGATCGCCGCGCCCAGCGCGGAGCTAGAAGAGGTTGATTACAAGCATGCCACGTCTGCGGAGGAAATTGAAAGTGTGATAGCAGACGCGCGCAAGGGTGTGCTGGCTGTAGCTGTGCGACGACCTGACGCGGAGTCAGTCGAAGAGGAGGTGGAAGAAGATGAGGCTGAGGGAAATAATCCCTCGCTTCCGCTGGCTCCAGCTTCGAAGCAGCCCGGCGCGCCGCAGCATTTACAGTTGGCAATCTCCGCCAAACCGGGCGAGGCGCTTACCGTGGGGCTCGAGTCCAAAGATCTGCGCCGAGCGCTGGCCGCTGCGCTCGCGGATGCTTCGCTGCCCAAGGCGGTCCACGACTGCAAGAGTGCCATACACGCCTTGGCAGCACAGGAGATCGGCCTCGCCGGAGTGAAACACGACCCGCAGCTCTACTCCTATCTCCTCAATCCCACGATCGCGTCACACGGCCTGGAAGCAGTCGCCCTCCGCAACTTCAACGCAAAACTCTCGGGCACGACGGCCCAGGCTGCCGACCTCACAGGCCGTCTGGCGGCCCGCCTGCGGGCAGAGGTCGAGCAAGCCGGCCTGAAAAATATCTACGAGGAGATCGATCTGCCTCTTGTTCCGGTGCTGGCGCGCATGGAAGACGCAGGCGTAAAGATCGATATCGCCGCGCTGGCCAGGATGTCGAAGCAGCTCGAGCGCGAATCGGCAGCCAAGGCCAAAGAAGTTCACAAGCTGGCGGGAGTGGAGTTCAACATCAACTCGCCCAAGAAGCTGGGCGATGTGCTGTTCAATAAGATGGCGCTGCCCAAGCCGGTGAAATACGGCAAGGGCAAGACGATCTCCACTGCCGTCGATGTGCTGGAAGAGCTGGCGGAAGAGCACGAGGTGGTGCGGCGCGTCCTGGAATTCCGCCAGCTTTCGAAACTCAAGTCGACTTACGTTGACGCGCTGCCGCAGCTGCTTAACCCGAGGACCGGGCGTCTGCACACGACCTTTAACGCGGTGGGCACCGCGACCGGACGCCTCTCATCGGTGAATCCCAACCTGCAGAACATTCCTATCCGCACCGAATTGGGCCGCGAGATTCGCGCCGCCTTCATCGCCGAAGAGGGCAATCTGCTGCTCTCCGCAGACTATTCGCAGATCGAACTGCGGCTGCTGGCGCATTACTCGGAAGACAAGCTGCTGGTGGAGGCTTTCAACCGCGGCGATGACATTCACACGCTGACCGCCGCTCAGGTTTTCGGCGTACCGCCTTTGATGGTGACCAGCGAGCACCGGCGCAGCGCCAAAGTCATCAACTTCGGCATCGTATACGGACTCTCGCCTTTCGGGCTGGCACAACAGCTCGGCATCGAGCAGCGTGAGGCCAGGCAATTCATCGACGCATATTTCGAGCGCTACGCCGGCGTACGCCGCTTCATTGATCGCACACTGGCCGAGGCGCGGCGCGAGCAGCGGGTGAAGACCCTGTTCGGCCGCACCCGGCCCATCCCTGACATCAACAGCAAGAACCCCAACATGCGCGGATTCGCCGAGCGCACCGCGGTGAACACGCCATTGCAGGGGAGCGCAGCCGACCTCATCAAGATCGCCATGATCCGCATCGACGAAGAGCTCAGGCGGCGGAAGCTTCGCTCACGCATGACGCTGCAGGTGCACGACGAGCTGGTGTTTGAGGTGGTGGCGCCGGAGCTTGAGGTCATGCGCTCCCTGGTGCGTCAGCAGATGGAATCGGCCCACCGGCTGCTGGTGCCGCTCGTGGTCGAGATCGGCACTGGCGCGAACTGGCGCGATCTGGAATGACCGCGCTATTACTCCGCGCCGCCGCTTGTCTTATAATCTGTGCTTTCTTCGGGAGAAGCCCATGGCACAAATGGCATCCATTCCCGCCCTGAAAGAGACTTACACGCAGCTCAAGACCCGGATGGACAAGGCAGTGGAAGACTTCCGCCGCGAACTTACCGCCACCCGCACCGGCCGCGCCACCGTGCACATGCTCGATACCGTCCGCGTACCCTATTACGGCTCCGATATGCCGGTGAATCAGATCGCACAGGTGCATGCGCCCGAGGCGCAACTCATCACCGTGCAGCCATTCGATCCGGGAACGATGGCAGAGATAGAAAAGGCCATCCGCTCCGCCGACCTCGGCCTGAATCCGATGAACGACGGCAAGATGATCCGCATTCCGGTCCCGCCGCTCACCGAGGAACGCCGCAGAGAGATGGTCAAACACCTGCACAAGGTGCTGGAGGAGCACCGCACGGCGGTGCGCAACATCCGCCGCGACGGCAACGACGCCATCAAGAAGGCGATGAAAGACAAGAAGATCAGCGAGGATGAAGAGCGCCGCGCCCTGGAAGAGATCCAGAAGCTGACCGACGACGAGATCAAGAAGATGGAAGAGATGAGCAAAGCCAAAGAAAAGGAAGTGCTGGAGATCAAGTAGCGCGCCGGACCGGTTAAGCATCGATCAAGCGCTGACTTCTGAATCGCGTCAAGCCAACCTATAATCTAAGCACCATGAAGAAGCAGGTCTTTGCCGCATGTCCGCATGACTGCCCTGACGCCTGCGGTGTGCTTATCACGGTGGAAGACGGCAAAGCTACGAGGATCCAGGGCGATCCCAGCCATCCAATCACACGCGGATTCCTCTGTGCAAAAGTCACCAAGTATCTCGATCGTGTCTATTCGCCCGGGCGCGTGTTGTATCCCATGCGGCGGAAGAAAAGCGTGGCCAAGGGAACGGGCGGGCGCGACGCCGGAGATTTTGAGCGCATCTCCTGGGATTCTGCTTTCGACCAGATCCATGAGCGCTTTACCGCCATCAGCCGCGAGTATGGAAGCGAGGCCATCCTTCCCTACTCGTACGGCGGCACGCTTGGCGTTTTGAATAACGCCAGCATGGACCAGCGTTTTTTCCACCGCCTGGGCGCCAGCCAGCTCGACCGCACCATCTGCGCCACAGCCGGCGGCGAGGCACTGATCTCGGTGATCGGCCGCAAGATGGGCACCGAACCGGAGGCCTTCCGGCACTCGAAGTACATCATCGCCTGGGGCGCGAACATCCACGGCAACAACATCCACCTCTGGCCATTCGTGGAAGAGGCGCGGCGCAAGGGCGCAAAGCTTATCGTCATCGATCCTTACAAGACTCGTACCGCCGCTTGCGCGGACTGGTACCTGCCCATCAATCCTGGCACAGACGTTGCGCTGGCTTTGGCGATGATGCACGTCATCATCGGCGAGGACCTCTACGATGCAGATTTCGTCAGCAAGTACACGCTGGGCTTCGACGCGCTGCGCGAACGCGTGAAGCAGTATCCACCGGAAAAGGTCGCGCAGTGGACTGGCATTGCAGCCGAAGACATCCGCAAACTGACGCATGAGTATGTCGGCGCGCGTCCCGCAGCCATCCGCCTCAACTACGGAGTACAGCGCTGCGAGAATGGCGGTTCGGCGGTTCGCGCCATCGCCATGCTGCCCTGCATCACCGGCTCGTGGAAGGAGCTGGGCGGCGGCCTGCAGCTTTCCGTCTCCGGGTCATGGCAGCTCAACAGTTCCGCGCTCACCCGGCCCGATCTGATGCAGCGCTCCCCGCTGGGGCGCGCCGCCCGCATGGTCAACATGAGCGAGCTAGGCAAGGCGCTGACGCAACTCCAGGGCCCGCCCATCAAGGCGATCTTCGTTTACAACTCAAATCCCGCGGCGGTAGCTCCCAATCACAACCATGTGATTCGCGGCTTCGAGCGGTTGGACCTGTTCACCGTGGTCCACGAGCAGTTCTTTACCGATACCACCGATTATGCTGATCTGGTGCTGCCGGCGACCACATTCTTTGAGCACAAAGAGCTGCAGACCTCGTACGGCCACTATTTTCTGCAGGTCTCGAATCAGGCCATCGCGCCTCTGGGCGAATGCCGCAGCAACGTTGATCTGTTCCGCGCTCTGGCCGCGCGCTTCGGCTTCGATAAGGAAGAGGCATGCTTCCGCCAATCCGCCGACGAGATGATCGATGAAGCCCTCAGCGTCGAGAACCCCCTGCTCGAAGGCATTGACCGCGAGCGGCTGGAAGAGGAGCATTTTGTCCGCATCAACGCCGGCGATGGACCGTTTCTGCCCTTTGCCGATGGGAATTTCTTCACTCCCAGCGGCAAAGCCGAGCTCTATAGCGAGTCACTCGCCGCGCTAGGAGTCGATCCGGTCGTTCAGTTTGTGCCGCCCAGCGAGTCGCGGCACGTGGAACAGGCGAAGCTGTATCCTCTGGAACTGCTGGCACGCAAGGCCGATAACTTCCTGAACAGCACCTTCTGCAATCTGCCTGCCACCCAGGCCCTGGAATCGCCTGATCTGCTCGAGATCCACGAAGCTGATGCCAGCGCGCGCGGCATTCGCGAAGGAGACGCGGTCCGCGTCTTCAATGCTCGCGGCTCTGTGAAGCTGCGCGCCCGTGTAAATGGCGCGACCCAGCGCGGCGTAGTGGCAGCGCGATTGAATTGGGCCAAGCTTTCAGCCGATGGCGCTAATATCAATGCGCTCACCTCGGAAAAGCTGACGGATATCGGCCGCGCGGCCACGTTTTACTCCACCCTGGTAGAGGTGGAACGGGCGTAAACGAGCTCGCAAGGTTCGTGTGCTCAAATCATAAAAATAAATTGTCAAGCAGCCTTCCCTGCGCTGCGCTTTTGCATCCAACACAAAATATTTGTCCCTGATTTTTCAACGGTTTATGTGGAAGGAAGCACAACGCTGCTTTATAATGAGCGATTCTGATTTCGCTATCGAGGTCTTCTTATTTCTGACCCTCAACGGAAGAACCCTGTCCTGGCCATGAAGCGCCGGCGCGACAGGTCCAACATACTTCCCCGATTGGGTTTGTACCTTCTGGCCCTCTTGCTGGCCGTGGTGGGCGTTCTTGCCGGTCTGGTCAGCGCCCAGGAGGGCGGCGTCATCGAAGATATTCAGATCCACGGCAACCGCCGCATCCCTGCTGAGAACATCCGTGCCCGCATCTCCACCCGTGCCGGTGACGTCTACGACCCGGCTTCGCTGGAGCGCGATTTCAATGCCCTGTGGAACACCGGCTTCTTCGATGACATCCGCATCGAGCGTGAAGAGAGCGCCAAAGGCTGGATCATCAACATCTACGTCAAAGAAAAGCCGACTATCCGCACCATCGACTACGAAGGGTTGAATGCCGTTTCCAAGAGCGACGTGCTCGACCGCTTCAAAGCAAGCAAGGTCGGTTTGAGCGTCGAGAGCCAGTACGACCCCACCAAAGTCAAAAGAGCGGAGGTCGTACTGAAAGAACTCGAAGGCGAGCACGGCCGCCAGTTCGCTACAGTCAAGACTGAGATCCGGCCCATTCCGCCGGCAGCGGTCGGCGTCACTTTTGTGGTCAAAGAGGGTCCGAAGGTGAAGGTGGGCAAGATCAGCTTTACCGGCAACAAGAACCTGAGCAGCCGCGAATTGAAGGCTGCCATGAAGAACCTGCATCCTATCGGCATTCCGCACTCCATCTTTCTGGAAGATCTGTTTTCCAAGACCTACGACGTCAGCAAACTCACGGAAGACAGCGAGCGCGTGCGCGATGCCTATCAGCAGAAGGGCTACTTCAAGGCGGCGGTCGAAGACCCGCAGACGAAGATCCGCGACAGCTATACCATGCTGCACATTCCTTTTTTCCAGAGCGGCAAAGGGAAAGCGGTCGATATCACCATGCCCATCGAAGAGGGCGAGCGCTACCACCTGCAATACATCCACTTCAAGGGCAACAAAGCCATCAACAATGAAAAAGCGCTGCGCTCTGTCTTCCAGATCAAGGACGGCGACATCTTCGATACTTCCAAGATCCGCGACGGCTTGAAGAACCTCAACAGCCTCTATAGCGAACTGGGATACATCAACTTCACGCCTGTTCCCAACACCGGCATTGATGAAGAAAAGAAGATGGTGAGCATCGACATCGATATTGATGAAGGCAAACAATTCTTCGTGCGCCGCATCGAATTCGAAGGCAACACCACCACGCGCGACAAAGTCATCCGTCGCGAACTGGCGGTGGAAGAAGGTCAGATCTACAACAGCAAACGCTGGGAGTTCAGCATTCTCCGCCTGAACCAGCTGGGCTACTTCGACCAACTCAAGGCGGACCAGGACACAGTCACCAAGAAGAACGAGCACGACGGCACGGTGGACCTGACTCTGAAGGTCAAAGAAAAAGGCAAGAACCAGATCGGACTCACCGGCGGCGTCAGCGGGCTCTCCGGCGGCTTCATCGGCGTGAACTACTCGACCAACAACCTGTTCGGGTTGGGTGAGACGCTTTCCGTCACCATCAACGGCGGCAACCACCAGCGCAACATCTCATTCGGTTTCACTGAGCCTTATCTTTTCGACAAGCCCATCCAGTACGGATTCACCGTCTTTGACAGCGAGTACGAATACAACCAGGCCCAGCAGGTCGCGGTAAGCCAGGGGCAGACTTCCCTGAACGTGCCCACGACGGTCCTGAACACCCTGCAGAATTACAGCCAGTCGACCACCGGATTCACTACTTCGGTATCCTATACGCTGCGCCACTCCCTGAAGCGAGTGGGGCTTACCTATTCGTTCGACAAATCCACGATCAAGACTTTTAACGACGCCACCCAGCAGCTCTTTGAGGCCCTGGAGTTCCGCAATCTCTCCGGGCCCAATGCGCTGGAAGGCGTGCTCACCAGCAAGATCATTCCCTCGCTCTCCTACAGCACCATTGACAGCCCCATTCGCCCCCACAGCGGCCATAGCTTTTTTGTCGGCGGCGAGATCGCCGGCCTGGGCGGCGATGTGCGAGACATCCGTCCCATCACCGAGTACAAGCGCTTTATCCCGCTGCGCAAGGGGCGCAACATTCTCGGCTTCCGCATTCAGGGCTCGTTCATCACTGGCTACGGAGGCCTGGTCGCTCCGCCCTTCGAACGTTTTTATCTCGGCGGTGACACCGATCTGCGCGGCTTTGACACGCGCAGCCTCTCTCCCTACGTTTTCGTGCCCGATAAAGTCAACTTCACCCTGCTCAATCCCGATGGCAGCGCTGTGCCTGTCGACCCCTCGAATCCGCGGCGCGGCAACATCGTGATTCCGTTGCCCATCGCGCGCATCAGCGCCCCCGGCGGCGACACCAGCATCGTCACCAACCTTGAGTACCGTATTCCCATCATCGGGCCGGTCGCCGTCGCTGCTTTTGTGGACACTGGCATGGTCTTCGCCGCGCGCGAGTCCGAGCTCAAGAGCACGCCGAGCCAGGTCACGAGCTTGAATGGCACAGCCTTCGGATGTCCCTCTCTCACCGACTTTGTCTGCAGTGGAACGCAGTCGCTGACCTTTGCACCCGACCTGCACATCATCTCGGGCACCAATTACCAGCCGCGCATGTCCACCGGGTTGGAGTTGCAGGTTCTGGCGCCAGTCATCAATCAACCCTTCCGTGTCTACTGGGCCTATAATCCGTTGCGGCTCGATGAGACCGTCAACGGGCCCAACCAGATCACCCGCGCGATGTTTCCCCCGGGAGCGGCCGGCGACTTCAGCTATCGCCAGGCCCTCTCTGCCTTCTCGCCCAGCTACCTGTTGCGCGAGCCACGTAATACTTTCCGTTTTACCGTCGCGACAACCTTTTAGTCATGAAAGTGAACTAGATTCCTGTATAATAAAAACATCCGACCGCCGGAGTACCTTCCTAACGATTGCGCCCGGCTGGGACGGGATTAGGGCGCCCCAAGGTTCCTGGACAACGTGATGGGCGGGTGACAGGCGCTGAACGCTTACTTCTGAAGGAGTTACCAACCAAAATGAATCGCAAGTTGCATCCACTTACTTTCGCTTTGGCGCTTTGCGCAGCAACCGCAGCCTATGGACAGCTCACCGGCTCCAAGCCCGCCGGCAGCACCACCGCTGCGAAGCCCGCTGCCGCCGCACCGGCCACGCCCGCGGGCCCGGCGCCCACAAAGATCGGCGTCATTGACATTCAATCCGCGATCCTGCTGACCAACGAGGGGCAGCGCGATTTCGGCGCCCTGCAGACCAAGTTCGCTCCCAAGAAGACCGAACTGGAGAACATGGGCAAAGAGATCGAAGGCCTGCAGAAGCAGCTCGATGCTCAGGGCGATAAGATGAATCCCGATGCCCGCGGTGCGCTGGTCAAACAGATCGAAGGCAAGAAGAAGACCGCTCAGCGCGCCCTGGAGGATGCCAACGCCGATTTCGATACCCAGAAGAATGAGATTCTGGGAAGGTTGGGCAACAAGGTCTACGCCACGCTCGATACCTACGCGCGCAACAACAACTACGCCGTCATAGTAGACGTTTCCACGCAAGCCAGCCCCGTGCTCTGGGCAGATAATGCCACCAATATCACCAAGGCCATCGTGGATGCATACAATGCCACCTCCGGCGTGGCTGCCCCAGCGGCGCCCAAGCCGGCGGCAGCCAATACTCCGCCAGCTGCTCCCAGCGCAGCCAAGCCGGCCGGCAGTCACCAGTAAAGATCGAGCTTTATGCGAAGGGCCGCAGATAGCGGCCCTTTTCTCTTGCTGGCGAGCGACTCGCGACACCAGCTCGCGAACTCAGGTTCCAGAAATATTTTTTTCAACGGCCTCGCCACAGTGAACGATTCCGAGCGCGCAGGTGTCTATTTCCAGCAAAGAGGAGCGATACCATGTTCGAAGACAGCCTGCTGGAATCTCGCCGCCACACGCTCACAGCCTGCACGGGCTGGAGCGCAGCCACCGCCGCCACTTTGCAAGCGACCGCGCTCACGCTCATGTTGCTTTATCCATTGATGCATCCGGAATCGATCGGGCATATCATCCAGCTGCGGGAACCTATGCCGGTGTTGACGCCGCTAGAACCCCCTTCTCATCAGCCTCTGGCAACGAGCGAAGGATCAGTCGCTCCCCCTGTGTCCTACGGCAACGTGCTTCGCGAGCCAAAACAGATTCCCCTGCACGCTTTGACTGGAAGAGATCCGGCTGACTTGTTCTCGAACGGCGTCGCTTCCTGCGCCAGCGGATGCTCCGATGCCTCTGACATTCTCAACATCATCGGCAGACCGGCCCCGCTGGGACGCGGGACATCGGGTCCGGCCAGGATCTCGCATCTGGATGAAGGCTCAGTCCAACGGCGCGTTCAGCCTGAGTATCCCGCGATCGCAAAGGCCGCAGGAATTCAGGGCGATGTGGTTCTGCGAGCATTCATCTCGCGTACCGGCGAGATCGAAAATTTGCAGCTGGTCTCTGGTCATCCGGCGCTCGCGGAGGCCGCCCGGCGCGCTGTAAACCAGTGGAAATTCCGCCCCTATGTCCTCGACGGGATTCCTGTCGAGGTGGAAACTCAGATCACGGTCGCTTTTCGCCTGAGCCGCTGAAGAGAACCAGTCAGAATCGCTACGATTTTTCCAGAATAGCTGTGGAAAAGCTTGTGGATTACCGCAGGAGACTCATGTTAAGCAGGTGTTAAATAAGGGGCTTAGCCGAATTGCCGTGTCTTTGATGCAACTCTAAGTAGCTTGGAATGAGCGGCTTAGGGCCGATGCCAGTTGCACAACTTATGCTGCACTAGGCAGACGTTTGGCCGCTGTCTTGAGCAGAGTTTTGCACATTCCTAGTCCTCGCCTACGCGCAGCACCGCCAGAAACGCCTCCTGCGGAATATCCACTCTTCCCACCCGCTTCATGCGCCGTTTGCCCTCCTTTTGCTTCTCCAGCAGCTTGCGTTTGCGGGTTATATCGCCACCATAGCATTTGGCCAGCACGTTCTTCCGGATGGCCGGCACAGTCTCGCGCGCGATCACTTTTCCGCCGATCGCAGCCTGGATCGCTACCTCGAACATCTGCCGCGGGATCAGCTCCTTCATCTTGGCAGCCAAAGCCCGCCCGCGCTCGTAGGCGAAATCCTTGTGCACGATGAGCGAGAGCGCATCCACCGGTTCGCCCGCCACTAGAATATCGAGCTTCACCATGGGCGACTCCCACTTGCCCGACAGGTGATAGTCGAGCGAAGCATAGCCGCGGGAGACCGATTTCAGCCGGTCGTAAAAATCGAGCACGATCTCGTTCAGCGGCAGCTCATAAGTCAGCATCACGCGGGTCGAACTGACGTACTCGAACCCCTTCTGCTTTCCCCGCTTCTCCTCCACCAGCTTCAGGATTCCGCCCACATACTCTTCATTGGTGATGATGGTGGCCACGATGACCGGTTCCTCGATCTTGCCGATCTCGCTCACCGGCGGCCATTTCGAGGGGTTATCGATCTCCACCAGCTCTTTGTTCGTCTTGGTAATGGTAAAGCGGACGCCCGGCGCCGTCGTGATCAGGTCGAGATTGAACTCGCGCTCCAGCCGCTCCTGGATGATCTCCATGTGCAGCAGGCCAAGGAACCCGCAGCGGAAGCCGAATCCCAGCGCCACCGAAGACTCCGGCTCGAAAAAAAACGAGGAGTCATTCAGGCGCAGCTTCTCCAACGCCTCCCGCAGCTGGGTGTGTTC
>Ga0187779_10000227_pt1 | contig 41476 bp, 42 predicted proteins | sample 1015_Q2_SP10_10__FD_132435 | JGI IMG/M metagenome (GOLD analysis project Ga0187779, IMG submission 132435) | Tropical peat soil microbial communities from peatlands in Department of Meta, Colombia - 1015_Q2_SP10_10_MG | ecosystem: Environmental > Terrestrial > Soil > Wetlands > Peat | place... | reverse complement strand
TTCACGATTCCCAGCTCCTGGATCTTTTCCCGTATCTCCGCCAGACGCCCTTCATCTTCGGGGGCGACCGGCTCAACCTCAAGGGTGTCTATCTCTATGCCATAATTCTGCCTGACGCCCTCCGACAGGTTTTCGAGCTTAACGCGGTGCTCCGCCAGAGAGACCTCCGCCTCCGCCACTCTGGCGGTCAGGGTATCAAGCCTGCTGCGGAGAGCCTTCGCCTCCTGTTCAATGCGGGTGAGGTCCTCAGACTCCGCACGGATCGTCTCCCTGTTTTCAGCGATGACCGCCTTGAGGCTGTCGGCCTTGACTATGAGCGTCTTCAAGGCCTCGTTGCTTTTCTCGATATCGTTTCCGTGCCGGACGATCCCCGCTTCGACATCCGTCTTCTCCTGAACGATCCGGTCCATGGTGCCTCTGTAATCGGCGAGCATATTCAGTGCGTTCTCGAGATCTTTCCGGAGAGACTCCATGCGCTCACGGTAAGAGTTGAGGGACAGGCGCAGTTCGGTAACGGATGCGCGCTCCGTCTCATAGCGCTCCCTGTTTTGCGCTATCGCATTCTGCATATCCGATATCAGCTGTTCGGCTTCTGCCTTCTTCGCCTCTACCTTTTCCGCCTCTGTTACCTTTTCCCGCATTACGGCATTCAGCGATTCCTTCTCCCGGCTGACCTCTCCCTGTTCGATGTGGAGATACGCGAGCTTTCTGTTTATCTTCTCCCGCTCCCCGCTCTGGTTATCGGCGGTGAGCCTGAGGAGTGAGATCTCCTTTTCCCCATCGATAATAGCTGCTTCGACGTCTTTCAGAAATCCCTTTTTCTCCTGGAAAGCAGCCTCGCTCTGAACGAGCGACCCCTCAAGGTCTTCGATCTCCGCCTTTCTGTGAGAGATGAGCGAGTCGAGCTCTCTGATCTCCCTCTTTCTTCTGAGAATGCCCTTACCCTCACCGAGGATGACCGCACCCGACTGTTCAACGATCTCCCCTTCAAGGGTCACGAAGGTGAAACGGTTATCCGCATCATGGAGCGAGAAAGCCGCTGACAGGTCCCGGACCACCAATACCTTGCCGAGAAGCGCTTCGATGACAGGCGAGAAGACCTCCCTGTCTCTCTGGACCTTCACAAAGTCGAGGGCCCTTCCCGCAACGAGCTCATGCCGCGCTATACTGTCCGAACCGCCGCTCTCAGCAGCGATTCCGTCCCGCGGGATGAAAACGGTCCTGCCGATCCCTTTTTGCCTGAAGAGGGATGCGGCGACGGAGACGTCTTCAAAGGAGGGCAGGATAAACCCGTTCACCTTTTCGGCGAGGGCGTTTTCTATCGTCCTTTCGTATGCCTCCTCGACCTCGATAACCTCCGCAATCGAAGCGAGGATGTGGAGCTTCTCCGCCTCGGTCAGTACCTCTTTCGAGAACTCCTCATGCATGATCTCCCTGAGAGAGCCGAGTCGTGACGATGCCGATGCGAAGGCCTCCCTCGCCGTCGCTATCTTCGCCCTCACATCGTCGAGCCTTCCGCGGTATGCCTCTATATCGCCAATGAGCTTCTCCTTCTTCTCCGTGAGCAAGAGGAGCTCATTGTTCTTACCGATAAGCGTCTGATCCGTGAGTCGGGCCGCTTCCTCCACTGAAGTCAGCTGTTGGGCTGCAGCCTCGGATTCCCTCGAAGCCGATGCCGCCTTTTTCTCGAGATTCTCGAGGGAAGTCGAGCACCTTCCGATTTCCGTCCTGAGATGGCTTAAATCTTCCGCTATCCTGAAGACCTCCCTCCGCTTCGATTCGATGAGTTCTCCCTTCTCGGAGAGCTCTTCTTCCATCACCCGTATCGTCTCATTCTTTTCAGAAAGCTCTATTTTCAGGTTATCGATCTCCCCGCTGAGACCCGTTTCCGTCGCCGTCAGTTCGACCTTCCTCTCTTCGACCTCTCCTATCTTCCGGATGATCTCCGTCTCCTCAAGGGACAGTCTGTTGAGGGACTCCTTCAGGTGGTTTTTCTCCGTCTCGAGTACTGCGATCGCCCTCTCGCCTTCTGCTATCTCCCTTTCGAGTCCGTGCAGATCAGACGTGAGGGATTCGAGCGATTTCTCTTTTTCGAGGAGGACGATCCGCTTCGATTCCCTGGTATTTTCGATGGTATCGAGCTCAGCCCTCACGACTGCTTCGTTCTCCTTCGAAGCGGCCCACTGGGCTGTAACGCTGTCGAGGGAATCCTTGAGCTCACGGTAGTCTCGCTTCGCCAGCCTCAGTTCGACGTCCCGTGCCTCGGCAGAGAGTTTCTTGAAGCGTTCCGCCTTCTTGACCTGCCTGTCGAGTGAGTTTATCTGGCGCCTCACCTCGACGACGATATCCTGTATTCGTTGCAGGTTCGACCGTGACGATTCGAGTTTGGACTGCGCCTCTGCCCTTCGGACCTTGTACTTCATGACCCCCGCCACTTCCTCTATAAGGAACCTCCTCTCCTGCGGCTTGGAGTTCAGTATCTCGCTGATCCTTCCCTGTTCAAGGATCGAGTAGCTTCTCACTTCGAGTCCCGTATCGAGGAAAAGGTCCCGTATATCCTTCAAGCGACAGGCATTTCGGTTAATGAGGTACTCGCTGTCACCCGATCGGTAAAGCCTCCTCGACACAGAAGTCTGAGAGCGGGAATTCCCGTTACTCTCCTCGGGAGAATCGAAGAGGAGCATGAGATTCACTTCGGCCATCCCCCGCGGTTTCTTGGTGGTTGAGCCGTTGAATATGACCTCCTCCATCTTATCTCCCCTCAGGCTCTTTGCGCTCTGCTCGCCGAGGACCCAACGGAAGGAATCCACTATATTGCTCTTCCCCGAGCCGTTCGGTCCGACGATGCAGGTTATTCCGGGGTGGAGATTGAAGGTCGTCTTCTCGACAAAGGATTTGAATCCGATGAGTTCGATTTTTTCTATCCGCATAGTTGTCCAGAGAGATTTTTTGATAGGTAGTATACCTTCTGGCCGGCATTTCTGACAAGTGAAGGAATGAGGTAATCGACGGCTCCGGATTCCTCTTCCATACCCTCTGACGAGCCTCTGCGGCCGCGGCCCGATATGAATAAGCAAATATGATTCGCCGATTAAATTTATTTATTTGACCGTAAAGGAATGCGTATATTACCCTTTTATCATTCTCAGTATTCCCATTCCCAGAGAGTACTCTGAAGAATACCATACAAAGGAGGATGTTATGCCGAAGAAGTATGATACTCCGCTCTTGAATGAGCTGGAAAAGGGAGAGTTCCCGAGCTTCGTAACGGAAATCAGGAAGGCAGCGAAGAAAAGCGATATGGCTGCCGATGAGCTCGGGCAGCTCGAAAAGTCTTACCGGGATAAGCGTGGTTACTGGAAACACGGAGGGATCGTCGGTGTCCGCGGATACGGCTCGGGCGTTATCGGGAGGTATTCATCACTTCCTAACGAGTTTCCGAACGTCGCAAATTTTCATACCGTCAGAATCAACTCGACTTCGGCCTTCTTCTATACCTCGAAGTTTCTGAAGGAGATGTGCGACATCTGGGATAAGTACGGGAGCGGCCTTACGAACCTTCACGGCTCTACCGGCGACCTCGTTCTCCTCGGGACGACGACGGAGAACCTCGAACCCATCTTCGCAGAGTTCACCTCACGCGGTTGGGACCTCGGGGGTTCCGGTTCCGCCATGAGGACCCCGAGTTGTTGCGTCGGACCGGCACGCTGCGAGTGGTCGAATATCAATACCCTCGACATAAACTACAGTATAACCCAGGAATTTCAGGACGAGATGCACAGGCCGGCCTTCCCCTATAAGTTTAAGTTTAAGACAGCAGGGTGTGCCGTCGACTGCATCGCATCCATAGCCCGCGCGGACTGCTCCATCATCGGGACCTGGAAAGGCAAGATAGCGATCGATCAGGCTGAGGTCGCAAACTACGCAAAGAAGGGCATGAATATTTCAGACGATATCGTCAACCGCTGCCCGAGCAGGTGTATGAGCTACGATGGAAAGCAACTGAAGATAAACGACGAGGACTGTGTGCGGTGCATGCACTGTATCGCGAAGATGACAAAGGCATTGAAGCCGACGGGAGAAAAGGGCGCGACGATCCTCATCGGGAGCAAGGCTCCGTTCGTTATCGGAGCGACCCTCTCCTGGGTCGTCATCCCGTTCATGAAGATGGAGCCGCCCTATACGGAGCTTAAGGAACTCGTCAGGAAGATGTGGGAGTACTGGGACGAGAACGGCAAGAACAGGGAGCGGATCGGCGAACTCATCATACGTCGCGGGATGAGGGAGTTCCTGGAGTTCATCGGGGTAGACCCGATGCCGCAGCAGGTGAAGGAGCCGAGAAGAGACCCATTCTTCTTCTGGACAGAGGAAGATCTCCAGAAATAAACGAATCGAATTCCATATAAGGAGGAAGGTTATGTCAGCACCGCAGAGAAGAACAGATATAGGGCCGCCCCATTACAAGGATTTCTTGCCGCCTGTGATGCAGAAGAATTACGGTGATTGGAAGTACCACGAAGTATTGACTCCGGGCGTCATGGTCCACGTGGGGAACAGTGGTGATAAGGTTTGGTCCGTGAGGGTCGCGTCGCCGAGGCTCCTCAGCACGGAGACGATCAGGGACTTTTCCGATATGGCCGAAAAGTATTGCGGAGGCTATATCAGATTTACGACCAGGAATAATGTGGAACTCCTCGTCTCCGACGAGAAGAACCTCGAGCCGCTCCAGAAAGAACTCAAGAGCAAGAAGTACATGGTCGGGGGTATCGGCTCAAGGATCAGCAATATCGTCCATACCCAGGGATGGGTCCACTGCCATTCAGCCTGCACGGACGCTTCCGGCCTCGTCAAGTGCCTCATGGACGAATTCGCAGATTATTTTACGACGAAGGAACTGCCGGGCAAGGTGAGACTCGCCGTCGCCTGCTGCGTGAATATGTGCGGCGCGGTCCATTGCTCGGATATCGCCGTCGTCGCGGTACACAGGAAGATCCCCGTAATTGACCACGATAAGGTGAAGAATGTCTGCGAAATCCCTTCGACGATCGCCGCATGCCCGACCGGAGCTATCAGCCCCGATCCCGGGAAGAAGAGCGTCAAGGTCAACGCTGATAAATGCATGTACTGCGGCAACTGCTTTACCGTCTGCCCTCCGATGGAGATTCATGACCCGGAGAACGACGGTGTGGCGATTGTGGTCGGCGGTAAGATAGGGAACCTCAGGACGAGTCCGAAGTTCTCGAAGCTCGCCGTTCCCTTCATTAAGAACAACCCTCCGAGATGGCCTGAAGTGACCGCGACCGTGAAGATGATCCTCGACACCTATGTCGCAGGGGCAAAAAACTACGAAAGGGTAGGAGAGTGGATCGAGAGGATAGGCTGGGAGAAATTCTTCAAACTTACGGGATTGCCCTTTACCTACCAGCATATCGATGACTTTACGATCGCGCGGGAGACCTTCAGGACATCGGCAACCTTCAAGTGGTAAGAGCCGGGCAATAGGGTATATAATCTAGGGTGGAGGGGGTAATCCCCCTCCACAGAGTATTAACCAGAGAGCTCAACGAGGTGGCAGAATGGAAAAAGAAGAAGTCAAGAAGAAGATTTACGAGTTGGTCGAGAAATCCGTCGGCAAAAAGAAGCTGAAATCTTCTGATATTCAGAAGACCATATCTGCTGAGGCCGGAATTACAAGAGATGAAGTAAAAGACGCGTTAAAAGATCTCGTCGACGAGGGGAAATTAATCTATACCTATTTCGGGGGCAGTTTCGTAGAGATACCGCCGAAAGAGTAACTCAATAATTCTTTCATTCATCTGAAAAGCGGTCCGCGCCGAAAGAGCGGACCGCTTTTTTGTTGCCATCGCCGCCCTAACCGTTCCCGGAGCAATGTCGTCGAGCGGCTCCAGGATATGCGTTATAATAAGAAGGTGAGCAACTATCCAAGAATCATCATAGCAGGGACCAGGGGAGGTTCCGGAAAGACAACCGTTTCCCTCGGATTAATCGCCGCTCTAGCGTCACAACGGGCGCTCAAGGTGATACCGTTTAAGAAAGGCCCCGATTATATCGATGCCGGGTGGATGTCCCTTGCAGCAAAGAATCCCTGTTATAACCTCGACCCCTTTCTCTTCGCAAAGGAGAAGGTGCTGGCCTCCTTCCTCTCCCATTCCACCGGCGATATCGCGGTCATCGAAGGGAACCGCGGTCTCTATGACGGGATGGACGCAGAAGGTTCATACAGCACCGCGGAACTTGCAAAGTTGCTGAAGGCCCCGGTCATCCTGGTCATCGACTGCACGAAGATGACGCGGACAACGGCTGCTCTCGTCCTGGGGTGTCTGAACCTGGATAAGGATGTGCCGATCAGAGGAGTGGTCCTGAATCAGGTCTCCGGCGCGAGACATGAAGGGGTGATAAGGTCATCGATCGAGAGGTACTGTTCCCTGCCCGTGCTCGGCGCGATCCCGAGACTATCTTCAGAGGAATTTCCCGAGCGCCACATGGGGTTGACACCATACCAGGAGCATCCGGACACTGCTCGCGCCATCTCGTTTGTGGAGGGCATAGCTGAAGCGTACCTCGATATCGACGCGATTCTGAAGATAGCGGGGGGCGCGGGAGCGCTGGAAACGATCGGAGCAGCGGGACCCGTGGCAAAGGAGAAGAAAAAAGAAGTACGGATCGGCATCGTCAGGGATTCGGCATTCCAGTTCTATTATCCCGACAACTTCGAGGAGCTTGCCGCGCTCGGTGCGGACCTCGTCGAGATAAGTGCGCTGAATGAGGGGCAACTCCCTGACATCGATGCGCTCTACATCGGCGGCGGCTTTCCCGAGACCCATGCGATAGCGCTCGCGGAAAATGTCCGTTTCCGTGACTCTCTGAAGACCTCCGTCATGGATGGACTTCCCGTTTACGCGGAGTGCGGAGGACTCATGTACCTGGGTCAGGGGCTCCTCCTCGGGGAACGGACATATCCCATGGCGGGAATCTTTCCCCTGGTCTTTTCCCTAGAAAAGAAACCCCAGGCTCACGGTTACTCCATCGTGGAGGTTGTGAATAAGAACCCATTCTATCCTGAAGGCACCATCCTGAAAGGACATGAGTTTCACTATTCAAAACCCGTCAACTCCTTGAAAAACCCTCATGGAGTCGCCTATGCCTTTCGGATGAAACGGGGACAGGGCATAGAGGAGAAACAAGACGGCATCTGCTTTCGGAATGTCCTCGCCACCTACACGCATCTCCATGCCCTTGGTGCACGGGAGTGGGCTGAAGGCATGGTACGGCAGGCGGGGGCATACAGGCAAAAGAAGGCCTCTCTGCATAATTGACGTCCCGAGCTGGCACTGTCGGAGACCGGCTCAGCCGGCTCTGTTCCGGAAAGTATTAGTTCTTGCACCTAAAAGGAGGATGACTTGACCCCGCTCAAGGGAGAAGTTCAGCGTGCGTTGCTGACATCGGACTTCGAAACGGTGACCCGGCTCGCGATCGAGAACAGAAAGGTCTTCAGCGTCCTCATTTCCATCGCATACGACAAGGAAGACGTCCTCTGCTGGAGGGCGATAGAGGCCATGGGAAAGGCAGCCGGCGCCGTTGCGGAAAGAGACCCTGCCACCGTAAGAGCTATCGTCCAGCGTCTGCTTTGGTCTCTCAGTGAAGAATCGGGGGGCATAGGATGGAGTGCGCCGGAGATGCTCGGTGAGATCGTCAGAAATCATCCATGGGCGTTTGAGGATATCCCCCCCATCATCCTTTCATTCCATGAGGAAGAGATGTTCCTGAAAGGCGTTCTCTGGGCGATGGGGAGGATTGCCGAAGCAGGGATCGACAACGTCGAGGGAGCCGCCGATCTCGCCGTGAAATGCCTCGGCGATAAGGACCCTCAAGTCAGGGGCCTGGCGGTGCAGGCCCTCTCACAGATGAGGATCGCGGAGGTGAAAGATAAGATCGGGCTCATGACCTCCGATAGAGATAAGATTATCCTTTACGAAGGATGCGAATTGCGGGAAAAGACGGTTGGAGATGCCGCAATCGCAGCGTTGCATTGTTTTCCCGAATCCCTTTGACATTTCCCCACGTTCCATTCTATGATAGTCGGTCTTTCGGCGCGTGATCTCGATTGAAGCCACGGATAAGAGAAGACAAAGATGAAGTCGCGAAATGTCCGTTCTGTCGCGAATTCCTCAGCGAACCCGAGCCCATGAAGACGGCTTTGGGTGAGTGCATCGGTGGCAGATGCGGCTGCGGCGCGGTCTTTTCACTCGATCTGACAGGTCACAATGTCGGCGAGGCGTATCTCGACGCACTCGCTCTCGCGTACGGAGAAGATTGGAATCAGGTTCCCGAAGAAGGATATGACGAAGTCATTCTCCAGTATGACGCGAGAACCCGCAGGTTGTCGACCGTGAAAGAGATGCGCCGGGTCGAGCTTACCGGCAAGATGGTGTTTATCAAGGCACGAGAAGGCCATAAATAAACAGGACAAATTCATCAATAAGTTATTTTTATTTGACCATCATGATAATCTTGTATTATCTTTATACCTCAGTCGCATATCCCGATGAGAGTCGAGCCGGAAACCAAGGCTTAAAAGGAAGTTCATTCCTTCCCTTTAGGAAAAAATGAGAAAGGAGAGTGCATTATGCCGACAATGGAATTTCAGGGGAAACAGTACGAGATCGACGAGGACGGATACCTGGTAAATCTCGATGACTGGAACAAGGAGCTTGCAGCGCATATCGCAAAGTTAGAGGAAGTCGAGATGACCGACGCCCACTGGGAAGTCGTCAATTTCCTCAGGGATTACTACCAGAAATACCAGATCGCTCCGATGATAAAGATTCTCGTAAAAGAGATCGGCAAGGTCATGGGTCCTGAAAAGGGAAACACGAAATACCTCTACGAACTCTATCCGGGCGGGCCTGCAAAACAGGCTTGCAAGATAGCCGGACTGCCGAAGCCGACAGGGTGCGTGTAGCCGATAAGGAGACAGAGAAGAAAAGAAGTCTTTACGACCGTGCGGTGCCGCTGAAAAAGAGAAGAACATAACCGTGCCGCCTTGTGCTGACGCTCCTCGCAATGACATGATGGAACCGCTTCCTGTCGTTGCGAGTAGAGCGGGACAGGTCGATCAAAGATGAAGGTATTCGCTGTCCGGCGGAGAGCTTCAGGGGGAAAGGGGAGGTGAAGATGGATCTCAAGGATCTCCTTTTGAAAAGGCGCGAGGAGATTTTAGAGAGGTGGTTTGAGATAGCCTTGGGGTCCTACGCTTCGGAAGTGACCTCCTTCCTGAAAGATACGAAAAAGCAGTTTACCAATCCGGTCGGGCATACCATTTCCCAGGGGTTGGCGGGTATCCTTGACGGACTCCTCCGGGAACTCCCTGAAGACCAATTCTCTCCCCTCCTCGACGGCATTATCAGAATCAGGGCGGTCCAGGACCTCGCCCCTTCGAAGGCCCTCGCCTTCATGCTGGACCTGAAGAAAGTAATCAGAGAAATAGCTGAAGAGGAGAGGCTCGGGGTATCCGAAGAACTGCTGACCCTCGAATCGAGAATAGATCTCCTCACCCTTATCGCCTTTGATATCTACGTGACGTGCCGCGAGAAGATTTATGAGCTGAAGGCAAACGAGGCGCGAAATATGACGTACCGGCTCTTGCAGAGGGCAAAGCTGGTGCGTGAGGTCAATGAGCAATAGAGGGGTCCGGCAAAGGCCGTTGTGTTAACGTCAGAACAAAACGAGGTAATACCATGGGATCGATATTTGCTTTCTCTGCAGTCGTAACCCTTGTACTGATAGCATTCGTGGGGGTAAAGGCGGTAAACCTGTACGTCCTGTTCGGGGTTATCATTCCCTACGCGGCCGTCATCACGTTCATCGGCGGGTTCGTTCTGAAAGTTTTGCGATGGGGAAGTGCACCGGTTCCGTTCTGCATACCGAGCACCTGCGGCCAGCAGAAGTCCTTGCCATGGATCAAGCAGAACAGACTCGAAAACCCCTCCGGAACCCTCGGCGTTATCGGAAGAATGGCGCTTGAAGTCCTTCTCTTCCGCTCCCTTTTCAGGAACCTGAAGACGCAGCTTCACGAAGGGTCAAAGCTCGCTTACGGCGAGGCGAAATGGCTCTGGCTGGCCGGACTTGCCTTCCACTGGTCTTTTCTCATCATCGTCGTGAGGCACCTGAGATTCTTCATGGAGAAAGTCCCCGCCGCTGTTCAGGGGATAGAAGGCCTCGACAGTTTCATGCAGATAGGAGTCCCCCTCTTCTTCATATCGGATGGGGTCATCATAGCGGCGGTAACCTATCTCTTCCTCAGGAGGGTATTCATACCGCAGCTGAAATATATCTCATTGCCGGCGGACTACTTCCCCCTCTTTCTCATCCTCGGCATCGCCGTGTCGGGAGTTCTCATGAGATATTTCTTCAAGGTGAACATAGAAGGCGTGAAGGAGCTGACCATGGGACTGGTCAGTTTTCATCCCATAGATCTCAAGAAGATGGAAGAGATCGGCGGGATATTTTACGTCCATCTCTTCCTGATCAGCATCCTCTTCGCCTATTTCCCGTTCAGCAAGCTAATGCATATGGGGGGCGTTTTCCTGAGCCCCACGAGGAACATGCCGAACAACAGTCGCATGGTGAGGCACGTCAATCCCTGGAATTACCCGGTAAAGGTGCACACCTATGAGGAATATGAGGATGACTTCAGGGCAAAGATGAAAGAGGCTGGGATACCGGTGGAAAAGGAGTAACCATGGCAAAATTTACGGCTAAACCAACAGAGCTGTCAAGCATTCAGTATGTACCCCCTAAGACGCACTGGATGGACACCCCCGTCGAGATCAGGGATAACATGTTCTGCCATGCGGCAAAGGCGAAAGACCTCGAAACGGTCGGCTTCCCCTACGGGCGGGAGTGGAGGCCGGCTGACGAAGACTGGAAGCTTCCCGAAAATTGGCAGGAGATCATATTCGAGGGGATGAGGACGCTCCTCAAGAGGTATCGTTCATTCCAGCTTTTCATGGACATCTGTGTCAGGTGCGGCGCCTGCGCCGACAAGTGCCATTTCTTCGTCGGCGGTGGAGACCCCAAAAACATGCCGGTTTTGAGGGCTGAGCTGTTGCGGTCCGTGTACCGGGGTAATTTCACCCTCGCCGGCAAGATACTGAAGAAACTCGCGGGGGGAAGGGACCTCACCGTCAATGTGCTGAAGGAGTGGTGGTACTACTTCTATCAGTGCACCGAATGCCGGCGCTGCTCGATCTTCTGCCCCTACGGCATCGACCAGGCCGAGATCACCATGATGGGGAGGGAACTCACCAACATGCTCGGTCTTCAGATCGGATGGATCGCGGGGCCGGTAGCTGCGTGCTACATGAAGGGGAACCATCTCGGGCTCGAACCCCATACCATCAAATCGAGCCTCGAGTTTTTCCTCGACGACATAGAGACGATAACGGGGATACGGATCGATCCCTCCTTTAACCGGAAAGGAGCGGAGATACTCTTCGTCACCCCTTCCGGGGACCTCTTCGCGAATCCAGGCACCTACACGGCGATGGGCTACCTCATGCTCTTCCACGAACTCGGACTCGACTACACCTGGAGCACTTACGCCTCCGAAGGCGGAAACTTCGGATTCTTCTCTACGAATGAGATGGCAAAGAGATTGAACTCAAAGATATACGCCGAAGCGAAGAGGCTGGGGGTAAAATGGATCCTCGGGGGAGAATGCGGCCATATGTGGAGGGTGCTCAACCAGTACATGGACACCTGGAACGGCCCTGCCGACTTTCTCAGTGAGCCCGTTTCCCCGATAACGGGAACGAGATTCGAGAACGCAAAATCCACAAAGATGCTTCACATCTCCGAGTTCACCGCTGACCTCATCAAGAACGGAAAGCTGAAGCTCGACCCGAGCCGGAACGACCACCTCAAGGTGACCTTCCATGACTCATGCAATACTTCACGCGGCATGGGGCTCCTCGAAGAGCCCAGATACATCATCAGGAATGTCTGCAACCATTTCTTCGAGATGCCCGAGGACACGATTAGGGAGAAGACCTTCTGCTGCGGGAGCGGCACCGGCCTGAACGCTTCGGAGAATATGGAACTGAGGATGCGCGGAGGGTTCCCGAGGGCGAACGCGGTGAAGCACGTCCAGGAACACTACGGCGTGAATATGTGCGCGAACATCTGCGCCATCGACCGGGCGACGATCTCGAGCTCGCTCGAATACTGGGTCCCCGGGGTAGGGGTTGCGGGAGTTACCGAACTGCTCGGGAACGCCCTCGTGATGAAGGGGGAGAAGGAGAGGACGCTCGATTTACGGCTTGAACCCCTTCCCGGAAAGGAGGCCACCGAGTAATGAAGATCTATAACGGAGGCAAAATCATCCTCGGGCTCGTCATCTTCGTCGGTCTGGTAACCTTGCCCTTTCTCCTGAATATCGGGAAGGCCAATGTCGCGCCGGAACCGAAGATCGATACCCCCGAAATCCAGAAGCTGGCGGAGAAGAAGTGCGTCGAGTCGAAGGCGTTTATGAGGGCCGAGCACATGAAATTGCTCAATGAATGGAGGGACTCGGCGGTGCGGGACGGCCAGAGACTCTATGTAAATTCTGAGGGAAAGCAATATACGATCAGTCTTCAAAACACGTGCATGCACTGCCATTCCAACAAGAAGAAGTTCTGTGATGCGTGCCACACCTACTTGGCGGTGAACCCCTACTGCTGGAATTGCCATATAGCGCCGAAGGAGAAAGAGTCATGAGCATGAACAGAAGAGAGTTTATAAAGGTTGCAGGGATTTCTGCCGTTCTGGGGCTCGGGGGTTCGGCGCTCGTCAGCGGCCTCCGGAGGGGTGAACTGGAGGCTTCCCACGTTCTGTCCGACGAGAAAGCCCTCACGGCGAAGAGATGGTCCATGGTGGTCGATATGTCCAAGTTCAAGACCGATGAAGACTATAAGAAGGTGATGCGCGCCTGCCACAGCATCCATAATGTCCCTGATTTCGGCAACCCGAAGGACGAGATAAAGTGGATATGGTCGGACACCTATGAGCATGTCTTCCCGGGGCAGGAGAATAGTTTCCTGCCGGAGGAAATGAAAGAGAAGCCTTTTCTCGTGCTCTGTAATCACTGTGACAATCCTCCCTGCGTGAGGGTCTGTCCCACGAAGGCCACCTTTAAGAGGAAGAGTGACGGGATAGTTATGATGGACCAGCACCGTTGTATCGGCTGCAGGTTCTGCATGGCGGCCTGCCCTTTCGGAGCGAGGAGCTTCAACTGGAGGGACCCGCGCCCCTTCATCAAGGAGGAGAACGTGGAGTACCCCACGAGGACGAAGGGTGTCGTCGAAAAATGCACCTTCTGCTTCGAGAGGCTTGCGAAGGGTCTCATCCCGGCATGTGTCGAGGCCGCCAGGGAGATGGCGAAAGAAAAGGGCACGGAACCGGGGATGTATTTCGGCGACCTCGAAGACTCCAATTCCGAGGTGAGAAAGATCCTCGGGTCGCACTTCAGTATCCGGCGCAAACCGGAGCTCGGCACGCAGCCCAGTGTCTATTACATCATAGGAGGTAAGGAACATGCTTGAAAAGGCTCTGGTCGGAAGCCGGAAGTACTGGACATGGATATTCTTTCTGCTCGCCGTGATAGGAGCCGGCTTTATCGCTTACCTCAGGCAGTTTGACTACGGTCTCGGAATAACCGGCATGAGCAGGGATGTTTCATGGGGCCTCTATATCGGCCAGTTCACCTTCCTTGTGGGTGTGGCGGCTTCCGCGGTGATGCTTGTCATACCGTTTTACCTCCATGACTTCAGAAAATTCGGGAAGATCGTCATCCTCGGAGAGTTCCTGGCGGTATCGGCTGTAACGATGTGCATGCTCTTCATCTTTATCGATATGGGGCAGCCGAGGCGCGTCCTGAACGTCATCCTCCATCCGACCCCTAACTCGATCATGTTTTGGGATATGCTTGTTTTGAACGGGTATCTCGTGCTCAACATCCTCATCGGCTGGATCACCTTGAGTTCGGACCACAAAGGGGTGAAACCTCCGCAGTGGATAAAGACGTTAATCTACATTTCCATCCCGTGGGCCTTCAGCATCCATACGGTAACGGCCTTTCTCTACGCCGGACTTCCCGGAAGGCATTTCTGGTTGAGTGCCATAATGGCTGCCCGCTTTCTCGCCTCTGCCTTTGCGGGCGGACCTGCGCTGCTCGTCATACTCGCCTTGATCGTGCGGAAGCTGACGAAATTCGATCCGGGCAGAGAGCCGATTCTGGCCTTGGGGAAGATCGTGACCTATGCGATGATCGCAAATGTCTTCTTCCTCGGTCTCGAGTTCTTCACCGCCTTTTACAGCGGCGTACCCGGCCATATGCATTCCTTCGTCTACCTTTACTCAGGAATCGCCAAATACGCGAAACTCGTTCCCCTGATGTGGTTGTCTGCGGTGCTCGCCGCGATAGCCCTCATTCTCCTTGTTAATCCCTCTACGCGTAAGGCCGAACCGACGCTGGCACTCGCCTGTGTCGCAGTCTTTATTTCGCTCTGGATCGACAAGGGATTTGGATTAGTCATCGGCGGATTTATACCGAACCCCTTCGAGACGATAACCGAATACTGGCCGACCGCTCCCGAAATCGTGATATCTCTCGGGGTCTGGGCGATGGGATTTCTGATACTGACGATCCTCTATAAGGTCGCCGTCACGGTCAGGGAAGAGACGGAAGGGATAGAGTTGGAACATTAGAGAAATCCTGCAAAATTGTCGCATGAGAGGGCCCATTCCGTAAGGATGGGCCCTCATTATTTCTTAATGTGAGAGCGATAGTAGGATAGAGTGCTGTAAAGCGGATTTGTGTCTACGCCATCTGTAAACACAAATCCCGGACTAAGAATCGCTCCACGGACTGTTCCGACGCGTCGACACTTTCAGGAAAGTGAAACTCGACAAGACTTCATCCATACACCACATCGGCAGATTTTTGATCTATGGACTGACTTCCATCACAATCAGACGCGCACTGAAATGCAAGCGATCTCACTACAAAACAAGTTCGCATAATCATCCTGCTGAAGAATCGCATTTTCTAAGTGAAACATCTTGCCAATCCGGCCCAAAAGAGACGCGGCTTGAAAAGAATTGATTATATGAGAAAATTACATTATAAAAAAGTAATTGCGAGAGACAGGGTGCTTTCGTGTGGGAGATGTTTCGGCAAAGCTGTTGTCTGTTGATTTTTCTCTTTAGATTTTGCCATGCAAGGAGGTGTCTATGACAGATATAATCAGATTCAGCATCGCTTTACTGACTATTGTTGTCTTTACAACTTTTGGTGTCGCATCTGAAAAAAAAGAGAAGGAAGATGTGACTCCCTTGAGTCCACAGACGCGGGCCTGCGTAGCTTGTCATAAAATGTTTACGCCCGGGATCGTTGAGGACTGGCTTTCCAGCAGGCACTCAAGAACAAAACCGGAAGATGCCATGAAAAGAGGCATTCTCGAGCGGAGGATCTCGACGGATACATTGCCTGAGGCATTTTCAGGATACGTTGTCGGATGCTACGAATGCCACAGACAGAACCCTGAAAAGCACAGGGATAATTTTGAACATATGGGATTTAAAATAAATGTGGTTGTTTCTCCGAGTGACTGTAGGACCTGTCACCCTGTTGAGGCAGATCAATTTTCCGGGACCAAGAAGGCCAATGCCGTTAAGAACCTGATGGGGAACCCTGTCTATCATGCATTAGTTGACACCGTAACCGGCCTCAAGAAGATAAAGGACGGAAAGATCTCATCCGAGAAGGCCTCTGACGACACTCTCCGCGAGACATGCCTCGGATGCCACGGAACAAATGTCGAGTCAAGAGGATTGAAAAAGGTAAACACCAAGATGGGAGAGTTGATGTTCCCCGACCTCACGAACTGGCCGAATCAGGGGGTGGGCAGGGAGAACCCTGACGGCAGCAAAGGTTCATGCTCGGCATGCCACCCGAGGCACAGCTTTTCCATAGAAACCGCTCGAAAGCCCCATACGTGCGCCCAGTGCCATCTGGAGCCGGACACGCCCGCGTGGGACGTCTATGAGGAGAGCAAGCACGGGGACATCTTGTTCTCCAAGGAGCATGAATGGGAGTTCAATGCGGTTCCATGGACAGTCGGAAGAGACTTTAAAACGCCATCCTGTGCTGTCTGCCACAATAGCCTCATCGTCTCCTCCGATGGCAAAGTGATTACAGAAAGAACGCATGACTTCGGTGCCAGACTCTGGGTCCGGCTGTTTGGTCTTGTATACAGCCATCCCCAGCCTAAGTCGGGGGATACAACGATCATAAGGAACAAGGACGGGCTGCCGCTGCCTACGGCCTTCACGGGTGAACAGGCATCGGAGTATCTTATCGGTGGATCGGAACAGGAAAGAAGAATGAATACCATGAAAAGCGTCTGTAACAGCTGCCACAACATCGATTGGATAAACGGCCACTTTGCAAAACTCGAAAATACGGTAAAAGAGACAAATGAAATGACCCTTGCAGCCACAAAGCTTCTTCTTGACGCCTGGGCTTCCGGGATAGAGGACAAAACAAATCCCTTTGATGAAACAATAGAAAAAATGTGGGTGAAACAATGGCTTTTTTATTGCAATTCAATAAGATATTCTTCCGCAATGACCGGAGCTCCCGACTATTCTTCCTTTAAGAATGGCTGGTGGTATCTCAGCGAGAACCTGAGTCACATGAAGGACTGGATAGAACTGAAGAAGAATCTAAAGGGGAAAGAAATCAAATGAACGTGCTCCGCATTTGACGGCACCATGGGAGAGCTTGAATTCTTGGATGAGCGACACTAACAGGGAATGACTGCTGCCTTTGATGCGAGAGATCTCCCGTCCGGCGCGTAGACAACAAAAAGCCCCGATTTGTCAGTCGCAGAAGGCCCGTTGACGGATCAAAGCCTCTTCTCTGCGCGTCTGTCGAATCCATTGACTGTGATCCGGGTGAGAGGCATCCCTGAAATGATGGGCGCGGCAGGTCGGCTGGACGCCTTCGATCGTTTCAATATAATTATTTTGGATTCTTTTCCGTAATGTCTTAAGTTCTATTTTCCTTCAGTTCGCCAAATATTACGTCAGTATTCGTATCTCCTATGTTTTCGCCTATGTGGATATGCCCTTTCATCCAAACGATACTCCCCGCTTTGACGTCGACCTCATGCTTACTACCATCAGGAAATATCAATCGGCGCTTGAAAGAAGACTCTGCGTACAAGACGTAATCAGGGTGAGCGTGTTGTAAAGTTCTGTCTCCAGGCCTGTCATGGTACCTGAGCACCCTAACGCGTTCGTTTTCCAGAACAACCGAATACTTGTCCCCATCTGTTGCAACAGGGTCCTGTCTATTGGACTCCAATCCCATTCGTCTCCTCCTTGGTTGTATTTTACTAACCTCACACCGAGTCTCCTGGTTTCATTCTTTATTTTCGCCAAGGAATTGAATGAAATCAAGAAGTAATCATTCCGTGTGACGACTGGAATCGAGGCACCCTTCGTCGTCTTCACTGCCGAGAAAGTGAGTCACACTATTTCTCCTTTTGCCTTTAGAGCTGAAAGTCGCGCCTGTGATATACTAACGAAATATGAAGATTATCATTGGCGATCTGGATACAGAAAACTCAATGACGATCCAAAATTCTCTTCTTCAGGATCCCGACGATGAGCAGTGAGACAGTAAACATCGTTACGCGGCTCTTGGCAGCAATGGCAGCTGGCGGGATGGTCGGGTTCGAAAGGACGTACCACGGTCGCCCCGCCGGGTTTCGCACGCACACCCTCGTATGCCTCGCTTCAAGCCTCCTCATGCTGGTCACAATCTATCAGGAGAAATGGTTCACCAGCGCTATGTTCGAAACCGTGAAGGTCGATCCGACGCGCATGGCTCAGGGAATCATGACCGGCATCGGGTTCCTGGGCGCGGGGGTCATCATGAAGGAGGGACTCTCCGTACGGGGGCTGACCACCGCCGCGTCAATATGGATAACTGCGGCTATCGGGATACTTGCAGGCGTCGGTTTTTACGACGCCGTCTTCATCGTGACGATACTCACCCTCGGTACGCTCTCCGTCTTTCGCTGGATCGAATCAAGAATGCCGACACTTATCTATGCGCATCACTCACTCCGCTTTCATCGGGACAAGGTAATGCCCGAAAGGGACTTGAAGACTCTCATCAGTGATCACGGGTTCAGCATCGCAAACTTAAGCCATCGTCTTCTGGAGGGAGGAAGATTTTTCGAATACGAGATGACGATCCGCACGCAGCGGGAAGAAAACATACAGCGTCTTTCCCAGACTTTATTGGGACTCGACTCCATCATAGAATTCCAGATATCTCCCACCGGAGACTGATGCTTTTTCAATGCCCCGGCGGCAGCAGTAAAGGCCTCAGATCGGTTTGCAACACGCCCTACTCTTTCTGAAGGCTTCCTAAGACAATTTCCCCCTAAAAATAGGAATTTGTTCCAATTACATTCCCCCCTGCAGTCTGATATAAATGGATCAAGAGGACAAAATAAGAGAGAAAGGGGTGAATGTCATGACGGCAGAAGAAGGACATAGGGTAAGAGGAACCATCTCGAGTTTGGCAGTGGGACCGTTTCTCGGGCTTCTGTATGCCATAGCGCTGCCTTTCATCGGCATCGCAACAATAGCGGCCCTGATAGGGAGGAAGGTTTTGGGGGGTGTCTTTTCCCTCGTCGGAAATCTCGCGACCTTTGGATGGAGACCGTTAGAATCCCATCTCGGAGGAAAGAAGAGAAGGAAAGAGACCCCGAAGTGACTGTCGGGGCAAAATATAAACGCATTAGCCCTTTGGTAAGAAGACGCGAAGGAAAAGGAGGAAACCATGAATACGCTCTATGATTTTGTGACACACGTCAAGGGGGTAGAGTACATTCTTTCGATCATGTTCATCGCCGGGTATATCCTCTTTGCAGAGGCGCTAAAACCGAAACCGTTTGCGGCACTGGCGAATGCGGCCAGGGAAGACAAGGACTATATCAGGAAGACCGGCTACAGGGAAACGGCAAGGACCATCGGAAAGATAGTCGCAGCCCCATTCATCGGCATCGCTTATGTTGTTGCCCTTCCCTTTGCCTTTTTTGCGGCGATCGGTTCTGCAGCGGTTGGCGGGCTGATGAATGTTGCGGGAAGGGGCGCTGCCTTCGGATGGAGACCGACTGAGGCCTATCTCGGCGGTAAGAAACGGAAGAAAGCGCCGAAGAAAGCGGAAGGAGAGAAATAGCGGCAGATGGATCGCGCAGCGCATGAAGATGTCCAGCGGTTCCCGAGACTTCCTGACTGATCGGGAACTGCTGGAGGCCTTCAGGATACTCGACAGAATTTTCCCCTTTCAAATTTCACGCTAAATCTTCGCTAAAACCCGCTCAAAAAAAGAATCCTTGCCCCTCGAAACATCCGTTCTTTTTTTATTGCTCTTCCGCAATCTTTTCGTTACTATTGATACCAGATGACCGGTGAAACGGAGAAAGAAACAACGTTGCGGTCCTTCATCGCTGTCCTGACGTTCCTTGTCGTCCTTTTCCCGTTACTCCATCCTCTGTTCGCAGCGCATCATGAGATCTGCGGGGAGCCTCCTCCAGCCTTTGAAGAGGAGCTCTTGAATCAAATCAACCGGTATCGCCAGAAGAACGGTCTGAAGCCTCTATCGCTTCATGCAGCTTCCCGTACGCTGGCAAAAAGCCATAGTCAGTACATGTGCGAGACTGAAAGACTGACTCACGATAATTTTGGCGAGAGGTTTCGTCGCTCGGGTCGCATGTGCTGTGTCGAAAATGTCGGATGGAATTATTCGACGGCTGCGGCCCAATTCGAAGGATGGAAAGAGTCAAAGGGGCACAACGAGAACATGTTGGACAAAAAGATACGAGTCGCAGGCGTTTCAAAGGTGGGGGCTTACGTCACCTTTTTCGCCTGTGAGTGAACATCGGGTTGACCGCTAAACGGTCTCAGTCGCCCTTTTCTTTCCGATTCTAATCGTGATCTCCTTTTCGGGAACATTCACGGAAATGCCGATGTAGCTGAACATCGCGAGAAAGGCAGCGAGTAGCAAAAGCGTAGCCGCGATATAGTATGCCGTCGTGTAAGAGCCGGTCGCATCGGCGATCTTCCCGGCTAGGAGAGGGCCGAAGACTCCTCCCAGACCCCATGCCGTAAAGAGAATCCCGTAATTCAACCCGAGATTCTTCATGCCCCAATAGTCTGCTGTCGAGGCAGGAAAAAGCGAAAGACAGGCACCGTAATTAAAACCGACCATTGCCGATCCGAGAATGAAGGCGGTAATAGTACCGAACTGGGGAAAGAAGAACATAATAAGGGCCTGCAGGATGCAGACAAAGGCCAAGGTGACAATCCTTCCGATATAATCGGACACGATACCGGCAACAACCCGCCCGCAGGCGTTAAAGACCGCGAGAAGCGCGACAAAGAGAAAGCCGATCTTAATGGTATTTCCCGACTGGAGGGCGACAATCTTTGCAAGATGCCCGATGATCATGAGCCCGGCGGTAGCCGCGCAGGCATACTGAATGTAGAGCAGATAGAATTGGGGGGACCTCACCATCTCCCGCCACGAATAGTCCTTGTGAGAAGATTTTATGATGGTCCCCGGTCCGGCGTTCCTTTGAGGTTGTATGGGCGCGGGCGGATTTTTGATGAACTGTGCGAAGATCGTCGTCGCGATCACGAATGCGATCCCGAGAATCCGGAAGGAATTGCTGATTCCGTACGCAGTGAGAAGATGCTTCGAAAGAGGGGCGATATATACGGGCGCGAGGCCGAACCCGGCCACCACGAGTCCGGTAACGAGCCCTTTCTTCTCGGGCGGAAACCATTTGACCGCCGCCGGCGTCGCCGAGGCATACCCGAGTCCGATGCCTGTCCCCGCGAAAAGGCCGAACCCGATCAGGGCAGGCACAATGGTTCCGGGGTTTCCGAAACTTGCGATGATAAGCCCTATCCCGGTCAGGATCGCTCCGCAGGTCGCAACGATGCGCGGTCCGAACCTATCTTGAAGACGTCCGGCAGGCACCATCATGGCTGCGAAGCAGGCTATCGCCACCGTGTAGGGAATAGTCGCCTCTGTTTTCGACCAGCCGAATCCCCCCTTGTCCACCGCCTCGGTAAGCTGTTTACCGAAGATACTCCAGGCGTATAAAATCCCGAGCGCCAGATTGAGGCCCATGCCGCCGAAAACCACCACCCATCCTTTCTTACCCATTATGCGCTCCTCTCCTCATTCCTGAAAGTTAGATTCTTTCCGGGCGCTATTATAGCAAAAACATCCACCCCGGTGCGATTCGTTTCAGGAAAACTTGGATAAAACCCTTCCGGGATAGAAAATCGATGGGCTGCGGCGTTCTCCCGCGGGAAGGCATTGCCTCATCTTCTTTTCTGTGATACATTACAGGCAATATTCTCTGCAACTCTGTCTCTGGTACGGAGGTGACGCGTGACACCCATAGATTCTGTCTTTTTGCCGAACGATACGTTGCAAACCATCAGACGCCGGCACAGCAGCAGGTCTTTTACGAAACAAGAAGTATCTGACGACCAGATACAAGTCTTGCTTAAGGCTGCGAATGAGGCGCCTTCCGCTCACAACCAGCAATCCTGGCGGTTTGTCGTCTTGCGACACAGGAAGAAGCAGGAACTGGCTAATCTCGTCTCATCCAGATCGGAGGGATTTCCGCGCCCGGCATCGGCCCTTCTCCGCATGGCCGCGAGGTCGGTCGCGGGAGCGCCCGTTGTCATCGCCATCGCCAATACCGGCGATCTCATTAGGCACGGCACAGAGCTCTTTAGAGTTGAAAAGGATCTGGCTCAGGATTTTTTCCGCACCATGGAAATCCAGAGTTCCGCGGCTGCCGTCGAGAACCTGCTGCTGGCGGCAACATCGATCGGGCTCTCGACGGTATGGCTCGGAATTCTCTACCTTATCAAGGATGACCTCCTCCGATTCCTCGGAGAGCCAGACGGAGAATTCATGGCCGTGGTTCCTGTCGGTTATGCCGCGAAGCCCGGCGCGGGACCACAAAAACAGCCGCTAGACATGAAGATCCGATATTTAGATTGAGAGGATCGAAAAAAGTCGCACTCGTATCCCCCGCGCTTCATGATCTCTACGCCAGTAAGACGCGCGGTGACGTTCCTCATCATAAAAAACCCCTTGACGGCCTATCCCTAATTTGATAAACTACGTTTAGAAAGTAAACTGTGTTTTTTAGTAAGCCATGGGAATTGCGGACAGAAAAGAGCGGGAAAAGGAAAGGCTCCGGGACCTCATCCTGACGGCAGCGATGAAGCTCTTTCTCAAAGAGGGATATGAGCGGATTACCCTCAGGAGGATCGCCGAGGAGATCGAATACAGCCCTGCAACCATCTACCTCCATTTTAGAGACAAGGATGAAATCCTCTATGCGCTCCATGAGAAGGGGTTCGAAGAGTTTTATAAACGCCAGCAGACTGTCCTTTCGATAAAGGACCCCTTGCGCCGTCTGAAAAGACATGGTCAGGTCTATGTCGAATTCGCCCTGGAGAACCCCGAATACTATGACCTGATGTTCATCATGAGAGGGCCTGCAAAGAAGATCCGGCAGAGAGAGGAATGGCACATCGGAAGGCGTTCTTATGAATTCCTGAGGGAAAATGTGAAGGACTGTATGGAGGCGGGGAGGCTCCCCGGGGGGAACCTCGATGTGGCGACATTCTCTTTATGGTCCCATGTGCACGGAATCGCATCACTGATTATCAGGGAGCGGTGTGCCATGTTTCCCGAAGAGAAGATGCCGTTGATCGTTCAGGGAGCCCTTGCGTTCTTCCTCGGACCCCTGTTGCAGGAAGAGCGATAAATTTTTTTGGCACCAGAGTAAACAACGTTTAGTTAACGAACATCGGTAATGCTGCCGTCGGAAACAGAACCTATGATGAAGACCGCGGCTGAAACAAGGAGGTTGCAATGAGAGTCACAGTTCTGGACGGATGGGGGGCAGATAATGCTCCCATGAAAGTGCTTCTTGAAGAAGAGATGAAGGAAAGGGCATGGCAGGTTGATTCGTTCGTTCTCCGGAACACGAAAGTTGGGGGATGTATGGGATGTTTCGGGTGCTGGGTGAAGACGCCCGGCATCTGTGTCATCAACGATGCGGGAAGGGACATCGCACGACTGGTCATCCGGAGTGACCTTCTCCTTCTTGTGACGCCGGTGACCTTCGGCGGATACTCGTCGGAACTCAAGAAGGCGGTCGACAGACTCATCCCGCTCAACTCTCCCTTCTTTAAGAAAATTTCCGGGGAGATTCACCATAAGCCGCGTTATGGCAGGTACCCCAGCCTCCTCGCCATCGGGAGTCTCCCGGACCGTGATGAGGAGAACGAACAGATATTCCGGACCCTCGTGAAGCAGAATGCCATCAATTTTCATAGTCCTGCCTTCGCAGCAGGATTTCTTTACGGTACCCAGACACCTCAGGAAATGAGGGAAACGATACATACCCTTTTATCGGAAGGCAGGTGAAAAAACATGGGCACAACAAGAAAAATGCTGCTCCTCGTCGGGAGTCCGAAAAGGGGGAAAAGCACATCAGAATCTATCGGCACCTATCTGCTTGAGAAGGTTAAAGAGAAGGGAATGGAGGCGGATAGGATTCTCATCAGTCAATCCATCTCATCCCGGGACGGCATGGAGAAATTACTCCGTGGAGTAGAAGGCGCGGATATCATTGTTCTTACATTTCCGCTCTATATCGACAGCCTTCCGACTCCTGTTATCAGGGCCCTCGAGGCTATCGCAGAAGATCGAAAGGGGCGACCCGATGTGAGGAGGCAGGAGTTTCTTGCCATTGCGAATTCAGGGTTTCCCGAGGCCCGTCAGAGCGAAACGGCCCTCGCAATCTCCAGACGCTTCGCAAAAGAAACCGGCTTTGCCTGGGCAGGAGGTCTCGCCTTCGGAGGCGGCGAAGCGATCGGAGGTCAGCCACTCGAAAAGGCAGGGGGTAGGGCTCGGCATCTGAGAAGGGCCCTCGATCTCTCAGCCGCCGCTATCATTGAAGGGAGATCAGTGCCGGAAACAGCAACGGCCCTCATGGCAAGACCTTTTATCCCCCGATGGCTCTATACATTCATGGGAGATATGGGTTGGAGACGTAAGGCAAAGAGAGAAGGATGCCGGTCGAGACTTGACCGTAGACCGTACGGCTAAGCCGGCACCGGAAGAATAGCGTCTTATCCTGACAGAGAGGATACTCTCTTTTGTGCGGTGCCGCTATGTCTTCTCTATCCCATGAAACAGCTCGCTCCCGACACCGGGATAAGTCTTCCCCTCGCTGCGGGGGGTAGGCCGCTCCACATTGGGCCATTCTTCGGGATGGGGCTCGGGTCCTTCCCTGCTTATCAGTGAAGGGGCGGAATCGGCCATTGTGGGGTCATTACGGACATTGACGCCCTCCGCAGGATGACTGAATTCTATGGGGATTCCGTTGGGGTCGTAGGAGTAGAGAGAGTGAATGAATCCATGGTCGATGATCTCGGAGACCCAGAACCCTGCGGCATCAAGTCTGTCTTTTAATTCCCAGAGCGCATCTTCGGTCTCGAGCCCGAAAGAGACATGATCGAAGACTACGGGTCCGGCTACTGGATAGCCGTGCTCTTTCTCAGGAACAGGCTCAACCTTCGGCCACTCAAAGAAAGCTATGAGGTCGTTCTCCGATATTTCGAAAAAGTAATGCCTGTACCCGGGTTTTCCCAACCCGACGATCAATCTCATTCCGAGCAGGTCCCTCCAGAAACGGATTGTCTTATCCATGTCTCCCGTCGCCATAGCCAAGTGGTTGATTCCGGTGTATTTCATCAAGGGGCCTCCTTCAATGGCTCTCTTTCCCCCCTATTATCGGTGATAAGGAACAATAAATCAAAATGTAAGGTCAAATTGATTTCTGGAATGCCTTTTATTCAGAATAGGAAAAAAATTTGGGAGGTGATTCTTAAGTGTATATGGTATCGGTAAACACGGCTACATGCGAAGGCTGCGAGGAATGCGTGAATGCCTGTCCGCAGGGCGTATTTCAGATGAAGGAGAGCAAGTCAGATCCGTATCAGACGGCGGAGTGTGTCTTTTGCGAGAGCTGTCTCGGCGTCTGCCCTTCGACTGCGATAACGATAAAAGAGATGTAGGGTCAGGGACGTTCGCAGGGTAACCTGAAGGGGGATGCCATTCATAGCATCCCCCTTCATCATTTACAGAAAGACGAAAGTTGCCGGGGAGGGAATCTCCGGGGACTTTTTACTTCTTCTGTATGTACAGCTCCCAGTAGCCCTCGTGCCTCACGGATTCGAACTTGAAACCCTGTTTCTCCGCATACCTTGGAATAGAGTCCTCAGCCGACGCAGGCGCATCACATAACACCTTAATGACGGCTCCACTGGGCAATTTCTCCATCGCTTTTTTTGTCAAGACGAGAGGGTATGGACATACCCTTCCAAGGACGTCAAGTGTCTCTGTTGGTGTTGCAGTGCTTAGTTCTCCCATAGTTCCTCCTTCTTAAAAGAATAGGAGATGATCAGAAGAGTCCATCTCCTTCATAATCTCGCTGAATGGTGCGATGCTGGCCTTCGTCTCTCCCCCGATATCTTCGGCATCCATAATCAATGCGTCTTCGGAAAGACCAAACTTCTCCACATCCTCTTTACAGATTATCACCTTTAAGTCAAGGAGCAACGAATTCTTTATATGTTGCTCAAGACTGGTCACTCCGTAAAGGTTCATGGCGGTTTGGTCCTTGAGACAGTTTAACACGCCATCACCCATGAATGCGAGAACAGGTTCCACCATGTCACCGTCCTCCAGGTAAATCTCTACGGTCTGACTTGCGATGGCATGTGTTAACGCGAGCCTCGACGCCTCGGTTTTATAGGGGAGACTCTTCACGATGAATGAAAGTTTTTTTGTTGCCATATTAATCACCTCCTATGTGGAGAACCCTGTCTGCACTGAAGCAGCTTGCGAGGTACCAGTCCATGCTGTGGCGCTTGCACCCCTCCATGGTATCCTCCTTATGAAATCCCCTTGCCTCAGCACACGCCTCACACGCGGTTATCTGAAACTTCCCGGTCGCCAAAAGTTCCTGAACGGGCTTTTGGAGTGCAGAATAGTCCTTAAAAGACCGCTGGCCTTTCTTGGAAAGCATCGTTGCGTTCCCCGACAGCCAGAAATCTACTGAGTGTCCCTTCTTTATAGCGGCTTGTGAGAGTTTAACCGCGAAATCGAGGGAGAGAGAACCGACAAGTGATGAAAAAATACCAATGGTGAGTTTGGCCATGATACCTCCTAAATCCAAATAATTTTTTCGTATTCGTTGAATAGCAAATCGACGAGGCCGCTGTATGTTATGGATCTCACTCTGGTGTCAATTTCACTCTCGGAAAATCCCCTTGACTCCAGGTCTTCAGAGAGCACGTAGAGGTGGGGAGATTTTTCCAGGATCGAAGATTTCTTGCCGCCCTCTTTTAGCGCTGCGTGGTATACACCGTTGCTGACGAGGAAGACGCCGAGTTTATCCGCCTTCAGTCGTGATAATGTGTCATCCATATTCCTGAAGTCGCTGACAAGCACACATAGTTTCATGGAGATACCTCCTGGGAAATTATTGGGAGTTGTATTTTATATCACTTGGACAGGGAAATTGTAAATAAAAAATCCTTTATAAATTCATTAGCTTTTGTTATAACTTAGGCCTATGAAACTCGACACGACAATCATCGAGGGATCCGGAGACAAGCCTGCCGTTGTCTTCATCCACGGGCTCGGAATGGACCAGCGAATATGGGTATCCCCGCAAGAGTCGAGGCTGCTCGGCGGCAGGGTTCCGGTCAGTCTGCTTGTCAGCGAAAAACCCGAGAGACTAGACACGAATGAACAGGCTGAAGGGAGGGGATTTTCCTTCGGCACCCCCCCCGAGAACCTCACGACGCTCTTTCACGACCTCAAAGAACGGGGGCATACGGTCATCACGTGGAACCAGCAGCGACCAGCATCCGGCATACGAGTGGCGGTCTCGGAACTGCGGCGTGTCACGACACTCTACAGGGATTTCTGCAAGTCAGGGATAATCCTTATCGGCCACAGCAGGGGCGGTCTCATCGCGCGGGCGTACCTCGCCTCCGGAGACGACCGGGTGAGGAGCCTGCTCACGCTTGCGACGCCCCACAAGGGGAGCAGAATGGCCCTATGGGCAACTTACCTCTCGCCAGTAGCCGCTCTTCTGAACCAGCTTCTGTTCGAGCCGGAGAAGGGAACCGTATCATATACCATAAAGAGGATCGCTGAATTTCTCTCGAGCCGGGCGGTCAAAGAGTTGCTTCCCGATGCCCTCTTCTTCAGGTCCCTCAATGATAAGCCGATCGAAGGAGTACGGTACTTTTCGGCAGGGGGGAAAGACCCGAAGCTCTTTTCTCTTTATCGGATGGTACCAAATGGGGTGGAAGAAGACGGAATGAAACCACAGGAGGTTCTTTCCTTTCCTCAAGTTTTTGAGAACGTCATCCCGGAAAGGTTTCTCCCGGACGAGATGAAGAACGGGAAGGGAGATGGCCTCGTCTCTCTTGAGAGCTCAAGACTTCCCTGGGACCATGAACATCGGATCTTTGCCGTCAATCATGCCGGGATACTCTTTCATGAAACGGTGAGATCGGAAGTGATGAATTTCCTGGAGCGCAGAGGTCTTCGTTCTTAGCAAAAGCGTAACAAATCTGGTATATTAAGACTTGTCTCGATTAGACCCATTATGTGCTGAGGAGTACGCATGTTAGAATTCAACAGGATAAAAAGGCTTCCGCCATACGTTTTTGCCATCGTAAACGCCCTGAAGATGGACGCGAGGAGGAAGGGCGAGGACATCATAGACCTCGGCATGGGGAATCCCGACCTCCCGACACCAAAACATATCGTAGACAAGCTCTGTGAGGCGGCAAACAATCCGAAGAACCACCGCTACTCGGCATCACGGGGCATAACGCAGTTGCGAATCGCCATTACCGAATGGTACAAGCGGCGGTATGATGTCGACTTGGATCCCGAGACAGAGGTTGTCGCAACGATCGGGGCCAAAGAAGGATTAAGCCACCTCGCATACGCCATACTCGGTCCCGGCGACGTCGTCATGACACCGACCCCTGCTTATCCCATTCACCCCTACAGTGCGATCCTTGCAGGAGCCGAGGTGAGATATATCCCGACAGGGAGGGGCTATAATTTTTTCGAGGAGATGGAAAAGGCGTTCAAGTCGTCATGGCCCAAACCAAAGATGCTCACGATAAATTTCCCCCACAACCCCACAACGGAGTGCATTGAACTCGATTTCTTTCAGAAGGTCGTGGCATTCGCGAAGGAACACGATATCTTCGTGATCCATGATTTCGCCTATGCGGATCTCTGTTTTGACGGATACCGAGCCCCGAGCTTCCTCCAGGCTCACGGTGCTAAGGATGTTGGGGTCGAGTTCTTCTCGCTCACGAAGAGCTACTCCATGGCTGGATGGAGGGTCGGGTTCTGCTGCGGTAACAGGGAAATGGTCGGCGCTCTCACAAAGATTAAGAGTTATCTCGATTACGGGATGTTTCAGCCAATTCAGATCGCGAGCATCATCGCCCTCAGAGGGCCCCAGGATTGCGTTGCTGATATTCGAAAGACCTACGAGTCCCGGAGAAATGCCCTCATCAAGGGGCTTCATAAGGACGGCTGGAACCTCGAACCGCCCAAGGCGACGATGTTTGTGTGGGCAGAAATTCCGGAGCCGTTCAAGAAGATGGGTTCTCTCGAATTCAGCAAGTTCCTCATTAAGGAGGCCGGCGTCGCCGTCTCCCCCGGGATAGGCTTCGGCGAGGGCGGAGACGACTTCATACGATTTGCCCTCGTCGAAAACGAGCACAGGATACGGCAGGCCGCGCGGGGGATCAGAAAGGCTCTCCATGGAATCAATCCTCATCGTTGAAGACAAAGAGTCGATGGCGCAGATGCTGAAGGAGACTATCGAGACCGCGGGGTATCGCCCTGTCATCGCACGGGACGGCACGGAAGGGATTAGGAAAGTGAGAACCGACAAAATTGACCTTGTCCTCACCGACCTGAAACTCCCCCAGAAAAACGGCATGGATGTCCTCATGGCGGTGAAGGAAGAGAACCCCCTCATACCGGTGATACTCATGACCGCCTTCGGCTCCGTAGACCTGGCGGTAAGGGCGATAAAGGAGGGCGCCTTTGATTTCATCACGAAGCCATTCGACACCGATCACCTCCTCCATCTCATAAAGAAGGCGATAGATAACCAGCGGCTCATCGCCGAGAACACCCTCTTGAAGGAAGAGCTTTCGTCCGTAATCGGAATGCCGAAGATACTCGGGAAGAGCAAAGAAATCACCGACGTGGCGCAGAAGATCCAGAAGGTTGCTCCGGCAAAGACTACCGTGCTCCTCCTCGGCGAGAGCGGGACGGGAAAGGAGCTGTTTGCCAGGGCGATCCATTTCGTCAGTCCGAGAAAAGATAATCCCTTTGTCCCGATCAACTGCGCCGCGATACCGGGGGAGCTTCTGGAATCGGAACTCTTCGGGTACGAAAAAGGTGCATTCACCGGTGCGGAGGCGCGAAAGATCGGTAAGTTCGAGTTTGCGGACCGGGGGACGATATTCCTCGACGAGATTGCGGAAATGAACATTTCCCTTCAGGCAAAGATCCTCAGGGTGATACAGGAAGGTGAGATAGAGCGTATCGGCGGATTGAAGCCGATCAGTGTCGACGTAAGGGTTATCGCCGCGACAAACAAGGAGATCGAGAAGGCTGTGGCGGACGGGAGCGTCAGGGAAGACCTCTACTACAGAATTAGCGTCTTCCCGTTATCGATTCCTCCCCTGAGGGAACGGGCTGAAGACATACCGTTGCTAGCCGATTTCTTTGCGAAGAAATACTCCGCTGAGATTAAGACGGCAGCGAAGAGTATCTCTCCTGAAGCGATCGACCTGCTCATGAAATACCCGTGGAAGGGAAATGTGAGAGAACTCGAAAATACCATTGAACGGGCCGTGATCCTCTGTGACGGCGGCATGATCACCCCGGAGCATATCTCGCTGCCCCAAGGCGCCGGCGCGTCAACAATACACGACCTACCGATGGAGGGGACCCTCGAGGAGACCACGAAGGAGGCGGTGAGGCTTGCAGAGACCCGGAGGATAAGAAAGGCCTTGCGGGAAACGAAGGGGAACAAGAGCAGGGCCGCAGAACTGCTCACGGTGAGTTATAAGACCCTTCTTACCAAGATAAAGGATTACGGCATTGAGTAAAAGGTAAGCGGCCGGTTCTTTGACGGCAGCATGAGGGTTCATTTCTCCTGCCTGGCTTACGATACGGACTTCCGACATCCTCCTTTCAGTCTTAAAAAAAGGGCGTCTCCTGTGGTAGAATAATGGACCAGCAGCGGAGGGAAATAAATCATGGCGGGACATTCGAAATGGGCTCAGATCAAGCACAAAAAGGCTCATACAGATGCGAAACGGGGCAAGGTATTCACCAAGATCGTCAAGGAAATCTCCATCGCCGCACGGCTCGGCGGAGGTGATCCTGAAGGCAATCCGCGGCTCAGGACTGCGATCGAGAAGGCGAAAGAGGTTAACATGCCTCATGACAATATTAAACGGGCCATTATGAAGGGTACCGGGGAATTGCCCGGGACGACATACGAAGAGTTCATCTATGAAGGATACGGTCCCGGCGGTGTCGCCGTTCTCATCGAAGTGCTCACCGACAATAAGAACAGGACGGTCTCCGAGATACGGCATATCATGTCGAAGCACGGCGGGAACATGGGTGAGGCCGGATGCGTATCTTGGATGTTCGAAAAAAGGGGATACATCCTTGTCGAAAAGAACAAGACCGACGAGGACGCCCTGATGACCGTCGCTCTCGATGCCGGAGCCCTCGACATGAGGAACGATCCCCGGGAAGACAGTTACGAGGTGATCACGTCGCCGGAGGATCTGAACGCCGTGAAGACGGCCATTGAGGGATCGCGCGTAGCTGTTTCCCTTGCAGAGACGACGATGCTCCCGAAGAGCTATGTCCCTCTCGATGAAAAGACCGCGGAGCAGACGATGAAGCTCATAGAAATCCTCGAAGAGAATGAAGACGTACAGAACGTGTATGCGAATTTTGACGTGCCCGATGAGGTCATGACCAAGGCAGAAAGATAAGATGACCTCTATCCGCAGCACCATCAAGAGGAGATTTCTTGCCGGGCTCGTCATTACGATTCCCGGCATAATAACCATCTGGGCGATCGTCTGGTTTTTCAAGTTTGTTGATGGGCTCCTTCCTTTTTTCGACAATATCCTCGGCTATCACGTCTCGGGACTCGGATTCATATCGGCCGTCATTCTCGTGTTCATCACCGGCTTCATCTCGACGAATGTTTTCGGGAAAAAGGTGATCGGCTTCCTGGAGAGACTCTTCCTGAAGATCCCCGTGATTAAAGGCTTCTATACGGCGGTGAAGCATCTCGTCGACGCCTTCTCACCGGAGAACAAGAGTTCATTCAGGGAATTTGTCGTGGTCGAATACCCGAGACAGGGATCGTTTTCCTTTGGTTTCCTCACAAAGGAATGCACGATAAAGTCTGAAAAGAATCGCAGTGAATTATGCCTCAGGGCCGTCTATATCCCCACGAACAACCTCTACCTCGGGGAGATCGTGCTATTTCGGGAAACAGACATCATTTATACGGACATACCTATAGAGGAAGGCATTAAGATTATCCTCTCCGGAGGCATCGCGGCACCTTCGAAGATTCTCGAGGCGGAGAGATGCCAATAGCCTGCGTTGTGCTGGCGGCCGGTCTCGGAAAGAGGATGTACTCTTCGAAGCCGAAGGTCCTTCATGAGCTCTGCGGCAGGCCGATGCTCCAGTATGTCCTCGACGCGGTCGAAGGGGTCAATCCGGAAAGAACAGTCATCGTTGTCGGAAAACATTCCGAGCAGATCAGGCGTGCCGTCACCGGCTCCCGGATTTCCTACGCGGTGCAGAAAGAGCCGAAAGGGACGGGTGATGCCCTTTTGAAGGCCCTCCCGCTCCTCGGTAGTTTTGAAGGGACGATACTTGTACTGAACGGAGACACTCCCCTGATTACCGTGAATACCCTGAAACATTTCTTGGAGCGGTCAAGAAAACATGCGGACTCCCTGTCTGTCCTTTCCTTCTTCGCGGGCGATCCTTCGTCCTATGGCAGAATCGTGAGAGACGATTCCGGCAGGGTCCGGCAGATCATCGAAGAGAGAGATACTTCTCCCGAACAGAAAGAAATCCGGGAGGTTAATAGCGGGATTTATGCGGTCAGCGCACCCGTCACAAGGCTTCTTTTAAGGATCCGGATAAACAAGTCGAAGGGAGAATACTATCTGACCGACCTCGTCGAGATAGCTGCAAAGGAAGATCTGCGCGTAGGGGTTTACGGTATCGGATCAGAGGATGAACTCGTGGGGGTGAACAAGCGGCAGGAACTCTTGAGGGCCGAGCGGGTCATGCAGGAGAGGATCGTCAACGACCTGATCAGGGGCGGAGTCGATTTTATCGATCCCGTTTCGGTTCACATCCATGCGGGGGTGGAGGTCGGGAGGAACACGCTCGTTTATCCAAATGTTTATCTTGAGAGGGGCAGCCGTATCGGCCGCGGCTGCACGGTATATCCCAATGTGCGCATCACCGGAAGCGTGATCGGAGACAATACGACGGTAAAAGATTCATCCGTCATAGAACAATCGGAGATAAAGAAGAATGCGCAGATCGGACCTTTTGCGCATATACGGCCGGGGTCATCGATAGGCTCCCGTGCAAAGATAGGCAATTTTGTGGAGATAAAAAAGTCTGTCGTTGGCGACGGAACGAAGGCATCGCATCTGAGCTATATCGGAGATGCGCTCGTGGGAAAGGACGTGAATATCGGCGCCGGGACCATAACCTGTAATTATGACGGGAAAGAGAAGCACCGGACAGAGATTCAGAACGGCGTCTTTATCGGGAGCGACACACAGCTCATCGCGCCCGTTTCGATCGGAAGGGGAGCGTATGTCGGTGCAGGCTCCACGATAACGGAACCTGTTCCTCCGATGTCGCTGGCGCTTTCGAGGGTGCCGCAGAAGAACATAAGAAATTGGGTGCTGAAGAAAGGCCTAACGGGGAAGGGAGAAAAAAAGAAGGGTGGGAGGCAGAAGCGTGTCAGGTAGCCGGGAAGGCTGCTTTATGAAGCCATCCTCCGATTGCTGACTGCTGTCATGTGCGGGATAATCGGATATACGGGAAAGGGAGACGCCATCCCGGTTGCGCTGGAAGGACTCAAGCGCCTTGAATACAGGGGCTATGACTCAGCAGGGCTAGCCTATTTTTCCGAAGGAAAGATAGCGATCAAGAGGTGCAAAGGCAAGGTGAATGACCTCCTCAGCCTCTTTGGAAGAGATAGCGGGGAAAGCCGAACCGCCATAGGACATACGCGTTGGGCGACTCACGGGAAACCTTCGGAGGAGAATGCGCATCCCCACAGGTCCGGCGGGATAGTCATCGCCCATAACGGGATAATCGAAAATTACCTGGAGTTGAAACAAATGCTCATTGCGGAAGGGTACCGTTTCACCTCTGAAACGGACACGGAGGTATTGTGCCACCTCATTCACAAATATTCGGAGGGGCGTCTTTTGGAAGATGCTGTCCGGGACGCCCTGAGAGACGTCAGGGGTGCCTATGCCCTCGCGGTGATCAGTGAAAAAGAAGAAGGCAAGGTCATCGGCGTAAAGAAAGATAGTCCCCTCTGCGTCGGCCTCGGTGACGGGGAATACTTTATCGCTTCCGACGTGCCGGCCTTCTTCAATCACTCGAAACGGGTGATGTTCCTCGACGACGGGGAGATGGCGATTCTGACCGATGACGGTGTCATGGTAACGACGCTCGAAGGGGTCCCGATCCAGAAAGAGGTGACGTCCATATCGTGGAGCCCTTCCATGGCGGAAAAAGGCGGATATAAACACTTCATGCTGAAAGAGATCTACGAGCAGCCGCGGGCGATTGCGGATACGCTGAGGGGACGGTTCAGTGCGGAAAGAGGAGAAGTGAACCTGGAAGAGTTCGGTCTCACGGAAGACGATCTAAAGGCTATCGGGAAGATCTTCATCGTCGCCTGCGGCACCTCATGGCACGCAGCCCTCGTCGGCAAATACACCATCGAAAATATCGCACGGGTCCCCGTCGAGGTCGATGTGGCTTCGGAATTCAGGTACCGAAACCCCCTCATAAAACCGGGCGACCTCCTCATAGCGATAACCCAGTCAGGGGAAACCGCCGACACCCTTGCTGCCCAGAAGGAGGCGAGGAAGATTGGTGCGAAAGTCCTCAGTATCTGCAATGTGGTCGGAAGCTCATCGGTGAGGGAAGCAGACGCCGTGTTTTATACCCACTCCGGCCCTGAAATCGGTGTCGCATCCACAAAGGCCTTCACCTCCCAGATCATCGGGCTTTACCTGTTTGCCGTGGCAGTGGGTTCGACAACGGGCGCCCTGTCGGGAGAGAAGGCCGGTCTCCTCTTGAGGGAGTTGCTCTCTCTCCCCGACAAAGTGGAACAGATCCTTGAACGCAACGAAGATATAGAAACCATGGCGAAGGCCCTCTGCAAGGCAGACGACTTTCTCTACCTCGGCAGGGGCATCGATTACCCCATTGCCCTCGAAGGTGCGCTCAAACTCAAAGAAATCTCCTATATTCATGCGGAAGGGTATCCCGCCGGAGAGATGAAGCACGGGCCCATAGCGCTGATAGACGAAGAACTTCCGGTCGTCGTCCTGGCGCCGAAAGATACGCTCCGCGAAAAGATAATCTCCAACATCCAGGAAGTGAAGAGCAGGGGCGGCAAAGTCGTCTCTCTCGTGAACGCCGGAGATCGTGAGGTTCCTGCACTCTCTGATTTCTCTATGTCCGTTCCGCCATCCAATGCCTATCTGACGCCAATCCTGCTGACCGTGCCTCTGCAACTCCTCGCATATCACATCGGCGTATTACGGGGGTGTGACGTTGATCAGCCGAGGAATCTGGCGAAGAGCGTTACCGTTGAATAATCAGGGACCGGAGCGTGTCTTTGGTATGGTCATGAAATTTTGGCGTCCGTCCTGCCATTTATGGTATTATAGAAGCGATCCCCCATGCCGAAAGACAGCTTATTAGAAGGTTTGAATCCCCAGCAGCGCGATGCCCTTCTCCATACCGAAGGCCCTCTCCTGATACTCGCAGGTGCGGGGAGCGGGAAGACGAGGGTTATCTCGCACAAGTTTGCGTACCTCTTGAAGGCAAAGCGCCTCACCAACAAATCCATTTTCGCCGTGACGTTCACGAACAAGGCGGCCAATGAAATGAAAGAGAGAATTTCGTCGCTGACGGGAAAGGATATGCATGGCTCCTGGGTCGGGACCTTTCATTCACAGTGCAGCAAGATACTCAGGAAGACGATCGACGCCATGGGATACTCGCGCGATTTCTCGATATACGACGATGATGATCAGCGTAATCTCATACGGCATATCCTGCGGGAATTTAAGATCCACGAAGCCCTTTACCGCGGCGTCGCAGCGAGGATCAGCGCCCTCAAATCGTCCCTTATCGGTCCGGAAGAATTCCTCTCGACCGGCGACGGCTTCGGATTCGATGAAAAGCTCGCGCGCGTCTATCTGCGTTATCGGGACGAACTGAAGAAGTGTAATGCCCTCGATTTCGATGACCTCATCTGTCTCACGCTTACGCTTTTCGAGAAACATCCCGAAATCCTGAAAAAGTATCAGGACGAATTCCAGTACATTTTTGTTGATGAATTCCAGGACACCAATTATGCCCAGTACCGCTTCTTGAGACTGCTCGCTTCTGCCCACCGGAATGTTACCGTCGTAGGTGACGATGATCAAAGCATCTACCGGTTCCGTGGTGCTGATGTTACAAACGTATTCCGTTTTGAAAAAGATTTTACCGGTGCAAGGATAATACGCCTCGAACAGAATTACCGCTCGACGCAGAATATCCTCGATGTGGCCGGCGCAGTCATCGCAAGAAATCCCATCAGGAAAGAGAAGAAACTCTGGACGGGTAGGGGATGCGGAGAGCGGGTGTACCACTGTTGGCTCAGCAGCGAAGACGAGGAGGCACAGCACATTGCAAAGACCATAAAGGATTTCTACCTGAAAGGAGCGTACGAGTACAGAGACTTTGCCGTGCTCTATCGGGTCAACATCCAGTCGCGTGCCGTGGAGGAGAAACTGAGGGACGAGGGGATACCCTATCGCATTCTGGGCGGCATCGCCTTCTACCAGAGGAAGGAGATTAAAGACATTATCGCCTATATGCGCCTTATCCTGAATCACTATGACAACGTGAGTTTCAGACGGATAATCAATTGCCCTCCGAGGGGAATAGGTGCCGCCACGTTGTCGAGGATAGAACAGGAGGCCAAGAAGAGATCCCTCAGCCTCTTCGAGGCATTGAAATCGACGATGAAGACCAACAAATCGGCGCTCAAGAAATCGCAGGATATCACAGACCGTCTTGAGCAATTCATCCGCCTCATCGAAGACGTGGCGTCTGAAAAATATAAGACGGCAGCCGAGATGCTCAAGGATATTATCGACAGGACGGGTTACCGTGAGTTCATTGATGAAGAGAGAAATGAGAATGTCGATGAACTCATTGCGTCTGCCGCAAATACCGGCATCAAGGATTTCGCCGAAAAAGTCGCCCTCCTCACGAACCTTGACGATTCCCCAAAGGAGAACGCTGTTTCCCTTATGACGCTCCATACGGCTAAGGGGCTTGAATTCCCCGTCGTGTTCGTCATCGGCCTCGAAGAAGGCGTGCTGCCTTATTTTAAGGCTCTCGACAGTCCCGATGAAATCAATGAAGAACGGCGACTTTTGTATGTCGGCATGACGAGGGCGAAGGATGTCCTTCTCCTCACCGGTGCCGGCAAGAGGAGGCTCTACACAAAAGTCCAGAATCAGGAACCGTCACGTTTCCTCTTCGATGTCCCGAAGGAGTGCTGTCAGTGGATTGAGAAATCGACTCGCACTTCCCTTGCGCAGGCCCCTGCAAGAAGGGATGCGGATTCGTCAAAACGCGTCTTCCCCTATGTGGCGGGGTGCCGGGTACGGCATCCGAAATGGGGAGTCGGTGTTGTGAGGGACTGCTACGGCGACGGCGAAGAGCAAAAAGTCACGGTAAACTTCCCCAATATAGGAATAAAGAAACTCGTTCTCAGGTTTGCTAATCTCGAAAAGATATAGAGGAATCGAACTGAAAATACCGGTAGAACATATCGCGCATCTTGCGCGGCTTTCACTCTCGGAAAGCGAGAAAGAACTGTTTTCGGGCCAGCTCGGCGGCATTCTCGAGTATGTGAGGAAACTCAATGAACTCGATACTTCCGGGGTTGACCCGACCTCCCACGTCCTTGAGATGAACAACGTGATGAGGGAGGACGCTCTGAGAAGTTCCCTTCCCCTTCGCGCCGCCCTTGCGAATGCACCGGACAGGTCAGGCAATTTCTTCAGGGTCCCCAAGATCATCGAATAGAAGATCATTATGCTACGCTGCGTCCTGAGAGCAAAACTCCATATGGCAACGGTTACCGACTCGAATCTCGCGTATGAAGGCAGCATAACCATAGACTCTGACCTCCTGCAGGAGAGTGGCATCCTCCCCTTCGAACAGGTGATGGTGAGCAATCTGAACAACGGCGAGCGATTCGAAACCTACGTCATGCCCGGGAAGGCGAAGAGCGGAGAAATCTGTCTGAACGGGCCGACGGCGAGGAAAGGCGTAGTCGGCGACAAGGTGATTATATTCTGTTACAGCTACTTCGCGTCCGAGGACCTTACCGATTTCAGACCGACGATCATTCGTCTCGACCAGAACAACAGGGTTGTTCGATAAAAGAGCGTCTCGGCTGCAGACGCAGAGATGAGAGGAGAAACGGGCCTGCCCTTTTCCGCTCGGAGCTACAGGCTCACTCGCGAGGACAATGGATGAAATCGGAATCGTCAAGGCGGTAAACGGCATTATAGCTGTGGTCTCCGTAGAAAGAAAATCTGCCTGCGACCAATGCCGGGCAGGGTGTAAACTCACTGAATCCGGGGCAGAGATAGAAGCGGTTAATACGATACGTGCCGCGATAGGCCAGAAGGTGAAGGTGGTGATGAAGCCTTACTCGTACCTTAAGGGTGCCCTGCTCGTGTACGGGGTACCGACTCTCGCTCTCGTTATCGGCGCCGTGATCGGAAAAGAGTTTCTGAGCGGGCTCTTCAGAGAGGCAGACCCGGATATCCTTTCCGCAGTCTCGGGCTTCGGGGCCTTTCTGCTATCCTTCCTCCTCATCAGGATATGGAGCGTCAGGGCGGAGAAAAATATAGAATACAAACCGACGATCGAGGAAATTCTCGAATAATCTGTCAAGAGATGCTTCCGGAGCCGTTTTGTATGATCTTGAAAGTTCGCAGCAGTCTGACCGAGGCGCCTTGATCATTCCCGCAGAGAGGAAGGAGGCTCACATGAAGAGTTTCTTCTGAGGAACCCGTCTTCTCTTCCGGAAATGATTTCAAGCCCTTGCGTATTTCTCTCTTAAAGATTAAAATTACGGAAACCTTGAGGACCCTCTGGCTGAGAATCCGGGTTCTCGTTTTCGCACGCTCTGAGGTTACGTACTGAATATTCCATAAATAGATTATAGAAGGGGGATTACATGGCCAACTTTGACGTGTCAAAGATTCGCAACGTTGCTGTCATCGCGCATGGGGGTGCGGGGAAGACCTCATTGACCGAAGCCACTCTCTTTGCTGCCCGCTCGATCGACAGACTGGGTTCGGTGGACAACGGGACATCTACCACCGACTTTGAACCGGAGGAGATTGCCCGAAAGATAACTATCTCGTCGTCTCTTGCTTTCTGCGCCTGGAACGGTCACCGAATAAACATCATCGACACCCCCGGCTTCATAAATTTCCTCGAAGATACCAGGGGCTGCCTGAGAGGAGTCGACGGGGCAGTCATCATTGTGAGTGCAATTTCCGGGGTGAAGGCTGAGACCGAAAAAGTCTGGAAATATGCGTGCGAATTCGAGATTCCGAGAATTATATTTGTGAACAAGATGGATAAGGACAACGCCAACTTTGCTCGGGCCCTATCGGAAGTGGAAAAGTCTTTCGAAACAGAGGCGATACCGCTCCAGATGCCTATCGGTGCGGGCAATACCTTTTCAGGCATCATCGATATCCGCTCCATGAAGGCCCTCACGTTCTCAGGCGGGAAACCCACATCGACTGAGATACCCGCCGCACTCCTTGCCGAGGCTGAGGGCTACAGGAAAAGACTCATCGAAAAGATCGCCGAATCCGACGACGCACTCCTCGAACGCTATCTCGATGGCGGCGCTCTGACAGACGACGAGATCGTCAGAGGGATAAAGGAAGGGTCGCTCACCCGCAGGTTCATCCCTGTTGCCTGTGGGTCGGCGGCAAAGACCATCGGGATGGCAGAACTCCTCGACACGATAGTGCTCTGTCTCCCTTCTCCTGTTGAGATGGCCCGAATATCGCCGATTAAAGGCAAGCAGACGAAAGACGGCAAGGAGATAGAGAGAAGACCCGATGAAAAGGACCCATTCTCTGCCTATATCTTTAAGACCATCGCTGACCCTTACGCGGGAAAACTCTCGATCTTCAGGGTCTATTCAGGGACCCTCAAGGCAGACTCCTCCGTCCTGAACACGACAGCAGGGACAAAGGAGAGGATAGGCCAAGTCTTTTATCTCCTCGGGAAAAAACAGGTTCCGGCGCAATTGATCGGTCCCGGTGAAATCGGCGTTGTTGCCAAACTGAAGGAGACGAACACCGGCGACACGCTCTCGGATGAGTCCGGTCCCATCGTCTTCGAGAAGGTCAAATTTGCGGAGCCGATCATTTCCTATGCCATAGCACCCAAGTCAAAAGGAGATGAAGATAAGGTCAGCTCCGCACTCCACAGGATACTCGAAGAAGACCCGACTCTGAAATTTCACCGCGATGAAGAAACGAAGGAGATGCTCCTCTCCGGGATGGGACAGGTTCACCTTGAAGTCACCCTCGAGAGGCTGAAGAGAAAGTTCGGGGTGGAAGTAATCATGAAGACTCCCAAAATCCCGTACCGTGAGACGATCAAGGCTTCCGCGAGCGGACAGGGAAGATACAAGAAACAATCAGGCGGAAGAGGGCAATACGGAGACTGCTGGATAGAAATTGAGCCGCTGCCGAGAGGGGGCGGATTCGAGTTCGTAGACAAGATAGTCGGGGGGGTTATCCCCCGCCAGTATATTCCTGCCGTCGAAAAGGGTATCGTCGAGGCGATGCACGAAGGGGTCATCGCGGGATACCCACTCGTGGATTTCCGGGTAAGCCTCTATGACGGTTCTTACCACTCCGTTGACTCCTCGGAAATGGCATTCAAGATTGCCGGCTCGATGGCGATCAAGAAAGTCGTACACGACGCAAAACCTGTTTTGCTCGAGCCGATTATGAAGGTGGAAGTAACAACTCCGGACGATACCCTCGGTTCTGTCATCGGAGACCTGAACGCGAAGAGGGGTAAGGTGCAGGGCGTCGAACCCCAGGCGGGAGGCAACCAGAAGATCATGGCTCTCGTCCCGATGGCGGAGATGCTGACATACGCGAACCAGCTCCAGAGTGTCACCTCGGGCAGGGGACTCTATTCCATGGAATTTTCCCACTATGAAGAACTGCCGGCACACCTGGCCCAGAAGATAATCGCCGAGAAGGCGGCTGCTAAAGAAGAAAAGGGTTGACATATTTTTTTCATAAACCTATAATTTTTTTTTAATAGTCATGATGTGGTTATCACTACTCGCTTCTGCAGGTGAAATGCAGGTTCTTTACGCACCAGGTATGAAGTACTGCACAACGCGGAGACTCCCTTAACAAATTCATCACGGTACGCAATGTATCAACGTGGCCGTGGCGCACTGCTCACGGGTGTACGGCCCTTTAAAGAGGAGGAGAATGATGCAGATATCACGCCGTAATTTCCTAAAATTGTCCGGCGGAACTCTCGCGCTTGGATCGCTCGGAGTCAACCTCGATCCTGTGAAGGCCCACGCTCAGGGGCTGAGGATTAAAGGCGCAAAAGAGACGACTACGGTATGTCCTTATTGTTCCGTTGGCTGTGGCATCCTCGTCTCCGTGAAGGATGGGAAGGTTGTCAACACGGAAGGTGACCCGGAGCATCCAATCAACGAAGGAACACTCTGTTCAAAGGGTGCGTCTTTGTACCAGATCATTA
>Ga0187779_10000226_pt1 | contig 41482 bp, 45 predicted proteins | sample 1015_Q2_SP10_10__FD_132435 | JGI IMG/M metagenome (GOLD analysis project Ga0187779, IMG submission 132435) | Tropical peat soil microbial communities from peatlands in Department of Meta, Colombia - 1015_Q2_SP10_10_MG | ecosystem: Environmental > Terrestrial > Soil > Wetlands > Peat | place... | reverse complement strand
TGTTGGTCTGCTCGCGCGCAATGCCGACATGCTCGCCAAGAAATTCAAAGGTTGAGCCTTTGAGGTAGATCAAAACGCGCCACCGCATCCGGGCGATAGTTGCGCCCGGAACCAGCGGAGGCGACGGATGCTGGCGCAAGACGAACCGATCCACGACATTGCCCATCTCGGCAGCGTGGAATTGTTCACGCCCAAGCCCGACAAGAGCCTGTGGTATTTCCGCGATCTGCTCGGCATGGAGCCGGTGCACGAGACCGGCCGGTCGGTCTATCTGCGCGGCTACGGCGATTATGCGACCTCGACACTGAAGTTGACGAAGGCGGACACCGCTGGTGTCGGCTGCATCACGTGGCGGGCGGCGAGCCCGCAAGCGCTTGAGCGCCGCGCCAAGGCGATCGGAGATGCCGGCCTCGGCGTCGGCTGGAGCAATGGCGATTTCGGCCGCGGCCGGTCGTTCCGTTTTCGTGATCCCGACGGCCACGTCATGGAAATCTACTACGAGGAGCAGAAATTCGTCGCGCCGTCGCAGCTTCGTTCCAATCTAAAGAACTTGCCGCAAAAATATACTGGTCGGGGTGTCTGCGTGCGCCGCGTCGATCATCTGGCGCTGCTGGCGAGCGACGTCGAAGCCAACCGCAAGTTCGCCACCGATTTGCTCGGCTTTCAATTGCGCGAGCAGGTGCGCTACGACAAGGGCAAGACCGAGATCGGCTCATGGATGAGCCCGACGGCGATCCATCATCAGCTCGCTTACGTCGTCGACGTGAAGGGTGCGCACGGCCGCCTGCATCATTTCTCGCTGTGGGTCGACAATCGCGACGACGTGTTGCGTGCCGCCGACATCCTCACGGAGAACGGCGTCTTCATCGAGGCGGGGCCCTCGAAGCACAACAACTCGCAGGGCTTCTATCTCTACACCTATGAGCCCGGCGGCAACCGCGTCGAGATCTATACCGGCAGCTTCCTCGTGATGGCGCCAGACTGGGAACCGGTGACCTGGAGCGAAGAGGAGCGCGGCACCGGCACCTATTGGGGCGCGACCTTGCCCGAAAGCTTCATCGAGTACGCGACGCCCAACATCGACGCCGAGGGCAAGATCAAGGCACCAGAATTTCCGGTGTTTTTCTGATCGAATTTGTTTGCCAAGCGGCCCCTGAGCGGAAAAATGACCTTCCGCTACCCCCTTTGAATCGTTCGCGAATCAGCTTAAGTCGCTGGACTTATCCACAGTCAGCGTCGGTTGAGCCCATGCGTTTTCGCGAACCGAGAACTCCATGCCGCACGTGCCCGGCGCTCCCCGCTTCGACCTCATCGCCCGCAGATGGCACGCCCTTGCCGAGCGGCGCTTTGCCTTCTACGAGGAACTCTACCGCAGCGGCCGCTGGACGCTGTACTACGACTCGCGCCAGGAATTCGCGCGCCATATGCTCGACGTGATCAAGGCCGTCAAAATCTGGGCAAAGCTCGCCGGCGAAACGCCGCGCATCGACGACACCGACGATTTCCTCTTCGCAGCATGACCGCACGCATTGCACTTCTGACCGCCGCCTGTCTCTTGACGGCGGCGTTGCCGGCGCTTGCCGACAACGACCTGAAGCGCGGCAAGCAATTGCTGCAGCAGAAATGCGGACCCTGCCATGCGGTGAGTAAGAACGATGAGAGCCCGCGCAAGGACGCGCTGGCCTTCCGCACCCTCGGTCAGCGCTATCCGATCGATTCGCTCGAGGAATCGCTCGGCGAGGGCATCATGTCCGGCCACCCTGATATGCCGGAATTCTCCTTTGACGCCGATGAAGTCGGTGACATCATTGCTTACCTAAAGTCCATCCAGCAGCCCTCCCAAAAATGAGTCGTGGTCTATGAGTGCTTTGTTCTCGCCCTACAAGCTTGCCGGTCTCGAACTCTCCAACCGTCTCGTCGTCTCGCCGATGTGCCAGTACTCGGCCGACGATGGCTGCGCCAATGACTGGCACCTGATGCATCTCGGAATGCTGGCGAATTCAGGCGCAGCGCTGGTAGTGGTCGAGGCGACGCATGTCGAGCGGCACGGCCGCATCACCCATGGCTGCCTCGGGCTGTACAACGACGACAACGAAGCGGCGCTGGCGCGCGTGATGCTGTCGGCGCGCCGCGCCGGTTCGGCCAAGTTCGGCATCCAGATCGCGCATGCGGGCCGCAAGGCGTCGGCGCAAAAGCCGTGGGAAGGCGCAGGGCCGCTCAAACCGGATGCCGATCCATGGCCGACGATCGCGGCGTCACCGCTGCCTTGGGGGCAGGGCTGGCACACCCCGCGCGAAGTCACCGAGAACGACATGGAGCGCGTGCGCCAGGCTTTCGTGTCGGCAACCAGTCGCGCGCTGCGCATCGGCTTCGACGCCATCGAGCTGCATATGGCGCACGGCTATCTCGCGCATGGCTTTATGTCGCCGGTCTCCAACAAGCGCACCGACCAATACGGCGGCGCGTTCGAGAACCGCATGAAATTTCCGCTGTCGATTGCGCGCGCGGTGCGGCCGATCGTGCCGAAGGATATCCCGCTCGGCGCCCGCGTCACCGGCAGCGACTGGCGTCCGGACGGGCTCACGCCCGACGATGCCGTGGCGATTGCCAAGGCGCTCAAGAACGAGGGCATCGATTTCATCTGCATCTCATCGGGCGGCGTCACCGCCGACACCCGTAACCCGACCGAGCCGGGCTACAACGTGCCGATCGCAGCGCGCGTGAAGAAGGAAGCAGGCATCTCGACCCGTACCGTCGGCCTCATCCTGACGCCGCAGCAGGCCGAGGACATTCTGGTCGAGGGCAAGGCCGATCAAGTGTCGCTCGCTCGCGCCTTCCTCGACGATCCGCATTGGGGCTGGCACGCCGCTAAGGCGCTTGGTGCCGACGTGAAACGTCCGGTGCAGTACGAGCGCGCCGGACCGAAACTGTGGGCGCCGGCCGCGGCGAAGGTCTAGGTGGCAATCGCTGTTTTTCTTGCGGTCCTGTTCGCCGCGCTCTGTCACGCCGGTTGGAACGCGCTGGTCAAGGTCGGGCTCGATCCGCTGTCGACCACGACGCTGATTGCGCTCGGCTCGGCGGTCGTGGCGTTCGCCGCGCTGCCTTTTTTCGGCATGCCGGCGCTCGCCGCATTGCCGTGGCTCATCGCCTCGGTGGTGATCCATCTCTTCTATTTCGCGGCGCTGGTCGAAGCCTACCGCACCGGCGACCTGGGCCAAGTTTACCCGATTGCGCGCGGCTCGGCGCCGTTGATGACGGCGGTCGCGAGCCTCGTCTTCGTCGGCGAGAAGCTGAGCGCTCTGAGCTGGGGCGGCATCGTTGCGCTCGCGGCCGGTGTATTGCTCCTGTCGGCGCATGGCGGACGGGATCTCGCCCGTGTCGACAAGCGCGCCATCGGCTTTGCGCTGCTGACCGCCATCACGATCTGTACCTATTCGGTGGTCGATGGCGTTGGCGCGCGGCTTGCGCTCAATCCGGTATCCTATTCCCTGTTGCTGTTCGTCGGCATCGCCTTCGTTCTGCCGCCTTACGCGCTGTGGCGCGACGGCCACGACGTCATCCCGGCGATGCGCCGCTACTGGCTGCGCGGCTTTGTCGGCGGCGCCTTGCAGGTTGTGTCCTACGGCACGGTCCTATGGGCGATGACGCTCGCGCCGATCGCCATCGTTGCGTCGCTGCGCGAAACCAGCGTGCTGTTCGGCGTGGCGATCGCCGTCGTAGTGCTGAAGGAGCCGCTGCGCGCCGCCCGCCTTGCCGCCGCGGTGCTGATCGTTTGCGGGTTGGTGCTGTTGCGGCTCTGATCAGAGCGTCAGGCGCGATATCTCGCGCTCCATGCGCGCAAGATCCTCTTCGGTGTCGACGTCCCAGAGCGGCGGTTGCTCCGTCAGTACGAGGCGCTGCGCGATGATGCGGGCGCGCGTTTCGGCGAGCACGCTCGACGTGCCCCAGGCGATGCCGGAAAACAGTGCCGGATAGGGCGCCTTCACGCCGATCAGCACATAACCGCCATCCTCGGCGGGAATTAGCACGACCTCGCTGCCCCCGTGCAGCGCGGTCGCGGCGCTGCGCAGATGCACCGCGGTCAACGCGGGGCAATCGGTGCCGATCACCAGGGTCGGCCCGCCGGCGGCGGTGATCGCGGCGAGCATGCGTGCTCCGAGATCGCCGCCCGGCTGCGGCTTGAGAGTGACGCGTCCTTGCCCGACCAGTTTCACGAACGAGGGGTGGAGGTAGTCGGGATCGCACCACAGCGTGATCGGGCCGACCTCGGCGGCGAACGCGGTCGCCAAGGTTTGCTCGGTGAGCCGCTCCTGCAGCACGGCCGCTGCATGCGCGCCAATCGCCGGAATGAGGCGTGTCTTGGCGTGGCCGGGAATCGGCGCCTTCGCCAGGATCGCGATGCTGAGGGGTTTATTGTTCGGCGGCGCCATAACCGTACTGCCGGGCAAGCTTGCCCGGATCGCTTCCAAAGAAATAGGCAAGCCGCAGCCGCCACATCAGCAGCACGGTGCGCAGCGTTCCATGCAAGCGCCAGCGCCGGCCGGAAGTGGTGACGCATGCCGACAGGCAGCGCGGGCGGCCGATGCGCTTGAGCCGCGCAGCCAATGCAACATCTTCCATCAGCGCGATGTCCGGAAAGCCGCCCGCCGCCGTGGAGACCTCGCGCCGCATAAACATCGCCTGGTCGCCGGTGGCGACGCCGGTCAGTCGCGAGCGCAGGTTCATCATCGCCGCGATCAGCGGCAAGAGCCCACCGCTGTCGAAGCGTACATCGAAACGGCCCCAGGCATTGGTCGTAAGCGCGCCACGAATGAGATCGCTGGCGTTATCGGGCAGCCGCGTGTCGGCATGCAGGAACAGCAGCGCATCGCCACGCGCAACATTCGCGCCTGCGTTCATTTGCGCGGCGCGGCCGCGCGGCGCGCTGAGGACACGATCGGCGAGCGGGCGCGCCAGTGCCGCCGTGCCGTCGCTGCTGCCGCCGTCAACGACGATGATTTCGACACCGCTCGTGCGGAGTGGAGCAAGCGCCCGCAGCGCTGCCTCGATGCCAGCAGCCTCGTTCAGCACGGGAATGACGATCGACAGCGTCATCGCGGGACCGCTTGGGCGAGAGTCATGGCTGGTCCGTCGACGATACGCGCATAGTAGGACTCGTAGGCCGACGATCTCTTTGGCCAACGCGTCAGGAAACGTTCGGTGAACGCCGCGTGATTGTATGGCACGGCAACGGCATCGATGTGAACGCCGCCGCGTTTGAGTCCATAGAGCGGCTGGTGCGGCGAGGGCGTCATGCCGATGCGGGTGATGACGCCGAAGCGCGCACCTTTGAAGGTCGGCATTCCGGCCGCGCCGTTGTTGGCAACGGTCAGCCGCCCGGACGGCAGGGCGAAGTCACGCAACGCGGCGTCGCAAGTATGCGTCGAAGCGAACACGTCGATGCGCGACGTGGCCCGCACCGTGTCGAACCAGCCGCGATTCCTTGCGTCATCGAGCGCCGCGCCCGCGAATTGCCAGCCGGCGAGCGATTGCGCATCGCCGTGGACGATGCCGATGCGCAGCGCATCGACCTGGGCGACCAGATGCATCGGCAGCGCCCGCAGTCGGGTGCGCGTCGTAGGGCCCGCGCCGCTTTGCAGCTGCCGCAGGATCTCATTCGACCGCCGCACCACATCTTCACCAAAGCTATCGGGATAGCTGCAGCCGCAGCCGGCGTTGATGTCGTCCGCGCGCGCAATCTCGGTCTCGACATTGCCACGCAGCGCTCGATACGCACTCACACCGCGTTCGATCGCTTCGAACCATCCCGGCTCGGCGTCGAACCAGTGGAAGTCGCCATTGAATACGATCTGTGGCGTCGCTCGCTCCCGCGCCGCCAGCGCCTCGATCGCGGCAAGCGCCGCGTGATTGCCGTAGAGCCCGCCGACGACATAGAGCGTGTCGCAGGCAAAATCCGCGTCTCGCGCAAAGACCGAGAGCTGATAGCGGTAGTCGGCCGGGCACATCCGTCCCGGCGCTTGGTCAATATGTGCCTCGGCCGGCAGGCTCATTCCGCCGCCTCTTTCAGCGCTCCGCCGCAGCTCGAGCCCTGGCCCGCGGTGCAGCCATAACAGTGTCCGGCGACCTGCACCGGATTGCCGGCGATGTCCGCGTCGATGAGATCGGCAAGCCGCACGCGCGCGCGGCCGTTGCGCGCCATCGGCAGCCCGAGCATCTGGTTGAAGTCGCAGTCGTAGACATAGCCCTGCCAGTCGACCGAGATGAGATTGTGGCACATGACGCCGTCTAGATTGGCGTCGAGATGCGCGTCCTGCAGGAGCCGCAGATAGCCGTCGAATTCTCCGCGCGTCACCAGTGTCGAGCCGAAGCGTTGGATCGGCATATTGGCGAGCACGAATAATTTGTTGAAGGCGATGCCGTAGCCCTCGCCGAGCACACGCTTATAGTCGGCTTCGAGCGCGGCCTGGTTCGGCGGCAGCGACGGGCCCTGCGGGTTGTAGACGAGGTTGAGCGGCAGCTCCGGATCGCGGCCGTAGCCGAGTGCGTTCAGTTTCTTGAGCCCGCGGATCGAGCTGTCGAACACGCCCTTGCCGCGCTGGCGCTCGACATTGTCCTGGAGATGGCACGGCATCGACGCCACCACCTCGACGCGGTTAGCGGCGAGAAACTCGGCGAGATCCTCATGGCCGGGTTGCTCGAGGATCGTCAGGTTGCAGCGGTCCATGACATGGACGCCGAGTTTGTGCGCGCCGGCGACCAGCCTGCGGAAATGCGGATTGAGCTCCGGCGCGCCGCCGGTGATGTCGAGTGTGCCGAGCCGCCGCCGCACCAGAAACGCCAGCACCGTGTCGGCGATCGCTCCGGACATCTCCTCGGTGCGGTTCGGCCCGGCATTCACATGGCAGTGGACGCAGGACTGGTTGCAGCGGTAGCCGACATTGACCTGGAGAGTCTCGAGCCGGCCCCGCCGCAGCGGCGGGAATTCGATTTGCTCGAGCAGCGGCAGCATGTCACGCATGGCGGGCCTTCCGGGGCTCACGTTGCCACGCGGCGCTCGCGCCGTCACGCGGGCAACCGTGACACTTTTACAAATTGGTGTGAGCTAGCCCGCGGTTGCGGTTGCGACCGGCGAGGGCAGGCCGATGCGGCCATAGCCCGGCAATTTCACACCGGGGTGACGTAGATCGAGCCCCGCGACCAGGCCGAGCAGATTGACCTCGACGCCCTCGACCCAGCCGACCTTGATGCCGGCATAGCCACCGAGATTGATCTCGACGCCGGTGCCGGTATCGGTGCGGCCGATGTAGAAGCCGTCGCGATAGTCGCGGCCGACCGCATTCGGCGGCAACGCGATGCCGAGTTCCGGCATGCTGCGCAGGATCGCGGCTGTGAAACTGTTGCTGTTCGGCCCGGGCCAGATGCGGTAGTCGCCGGCACGCGCATAGGCGTAGTCTTTCACCACCTCTTCGATGCGTGGGATCAGTGTTTCGGCGCCGGCCCCGCTGAGATCGGCGATGGTGACCGGCATGTTGCCGTACCAGCGTCCGTCCGGCGGCCAGTTGTTAGCGCGCACCGGCTCACCCCAGCCGACGACGTCATAGCGCGTCCACCGTTTGTCGCCGGCGCGCTTAAACACCACCCAGCTGTGCACCGAGAACACGCCCTTCCAGGCGCCGGTTGTGCCGGTGAACACGATCACCCGCGCCGGACCGTAATCGGCGGCGCGCGGCAAGAGCCCGGTGCTCGACCAGTCGGCATCGCGCCACGAGCGCGGATCGTCGCCGACGGCATAGAGCGCGGCGCGGGCGAGGATGGGGATGAGGAAAATGGCAAAGACGAGGAGCATGATGGTGGTGCGGCGGGTGAGGCGGCGAACGGTCATTGCGGCAGTATATATGGTTGCCGATCCGGTCCGAAACGTGGCGCGTGCGGCTAACTCTTTGTAATAAAGGCTCAGCGCCTGCGGTTGTTCGCTATGGTCAGCTGCGGATAGCGCGCGGCGTCCTCGGCCAGATCGCCGGTCACCTGCTTTTCCCATTCCATGCCGACGATCGCGCCGCGCTTGGCGCCGGCGATCACATTGCCGGTGACGGTGGCGCTGCCGGCGCCGCTCGCCACCGAAATCTCGACGCCCGCCGCCGCATTGCGGATGACGTTGCCGGTGATGGCGACATTGCGCAGATATTGCCCATAGCCGGCGCGGATACCGGCGCCGGTGGCGGTGTCGACGGTGTTGCCGGTGACGGCGGTGTCGGCCTCGACGCCGACGCCGGTGCAGGCCTCGGCGCGGGTGCCGGGGCGGCGTGGCGCAAGGTTGCGCACAACATTGCCGTGAACGCTGGCGAGCCGGCCGCCTTCGTTGAAGTTGGTCACGGAAATGGCGGTTTCGGCGCCATCGACCACATTGTCGGCGATCACCGCGCCCTCGAAGCCGAACTCGGAATAGATCGCGACCTCGTCGAGCGCCGTGCAGTTGTTGGCGATGATCTGGATATTGGACGCGGAATTGCCGCGGATGGCGCTGAAGGTCGCGCGGCGGATGACGTTGCCGCGCACAATGACGTTGCCGGCGCGAAACACGTTGACGGCGTTGCCGTTCTGCCCGTCGCCGCCGGAGCGGGCGTGCGTCTCCTCGATGCGGTTGTCGACGACGATGCTGCCATCAGGCCGCTTGTCGCTCTGCCAAATGAGAATGCCATTGTTGCCGGAGCCGCGGATGACGTTTCCGGAGACGACGAGGCCGCGCGAATTGTTGGCGTAGAGCGCCGCATCGGCGGCGTCGGCAATCGTCGTGCCGTTCACTGCGCCGTCGCACGCTTCGAGCGTGATGGCATTGCCGCCGGCGCGGCGAAGCTCGCACTCGGTTACGCGCAGCGCGCGGATATCGTCAAAGTGCGCCAGCGCGCGGCCCTCGGGCAGACGCTGTCCGCCGCCGTCGAGCACGAGGCCGGATATGGTGACGGTGTCGGCGTGCTCGGCGGAGAGCAGCGACGGTCCGCGCGTGTAGACAAGCAACGTCGCGCCGCGCACGCCGAGCATTTGAGCGTTGGCCTGCAAGTGTAGATCGCCGGCGCGATAGACGCCCGGGGCGAGCACCAGCGGCACCCGCGTGCGCGCGGCCTGATCGAGCGCGCGCTGCAGCTTGCCGGTCTGATCCTCCTGCGCGCCGGGGCGAACGCCGAACTGCGCGGCGTCGAGACCGTAATGCGACAGTGGTGCGGCTTGCACGCCTTGCACCGGCACGGCGAGGCCGGCGGTTCCCGCGGCTGTACCGAGAAGGAAATGGCGTCGATCCATGCGCGCATCTTGCGCGCAACGGGTTAACGCCGTGCTGCCGCGACGATCTCGGCGAGTAGCCGTCCGCCCGCCTGAGTCAGGTCATCGAGCGTAAATCGCCGCTCTTTGCCGCGCCGGCGCGGCGTGCGGGCGATATTCGGCACGTGGACGAAGGCGGCGATGCGCGGGCCTTTCCGCGCCGCGAGCGCCGCCTGCCAGCAGAGGTAGTTGCACAGGTAGCGCCCGGCATCGCGCGACAGCGCGGCCGGCAGGCGTATGGCGCGTGCAGCGCCGAGCAGCCGCCGCGCCGGCGCCGGCATTGCCAGCGCCGCCGGCTCGCCCTTGGCGATGGCGCGGGACCGCAGCGCAGTCCCGCCAACGTCAGGCAGCAGCGCCAGCGTGTTTTGCGCCCGCGTCTCGACGCGTAGCCAGCGTGCGCATGGCGCGAGGCCGAACATCAACAGCGCGTCGGGCCTGTGCCTGGCGATGAGCCGCGGCAACTCGCTGTCGACCGCCGCGTAGCTGGTCGCGAAGATGTGCGTCACGATTTTGACCTCGGCGAGCGCCGGCCGCCGCAGCTTCGCGAGCCCTTTCACCAGCGGCGTCGTCGGGTTGAACGGTGCACCGGGGAAGGGGCCGAAGCCGGTGATGAGGACTGTCGTCATCTACACGCCGAGCAGCTTCGCGATCTCTTCCACCGCCAAGGTCGGCGCGAGCTTACCGGCGGCGACGGCGGCCTCCGCCGACTTGAGCTTGGCGCGCACGGCAGCATCGCCGCGCAGCCGTGCGGTCAACCGCTCCTCAAGCATGGTCCACATCCATTTGACCTGCTGCTCGCGCCGCCGTGCCGCGAGTTCGCCGGAGTCCGTCATCTTGTCCTTGTGTGTGATGACCTGCGCCCACAGTTCGGCGATGCCTTTGCCGGTCAACGCCGAATAGGTCACGACCGGCGGTGACCAGGTCGCCGAGCGTGGCGCAAGAATATTGAGCGCGCCGCGATAGTCGGCGGCGGCGACCTTGGCGCGCTCGATGTTGTCGCCGTCCGCCTTGTTGACGGCGATCATGTCGGCGAGCTCGACGATGCCCTTCTTCAGGCCCTGCAATTCATCGCCCGCGCCTGCGACCATCAGCACCAGGAAAAAGTCGGTCATGTCGGCGACCGTGGTCTCGGACTGGCCGACACCGACGGTTTCGACCATCATGACGTCGTAGCCCGCCGCCTCGCAGATCAGCATGGTCTCGCGCGTTTTCGCCGCGACGCCCCCGAGCGTCCCGGATGACGGCGAGGGGCGGATGAAGGCGTGCTGGTCAATCGCAAGCTTTGGCATGCGCGTCTTGTCGCCGAGGATCGAGCCACCGGTGCGCGTCGAGGACGGATCGACCGCGAGCACCGCCACCTTGTGGCCTTTGCCGGTGAGATAGCTGCCGAGCGCGTCGATGGTGGTGGACTTTCCGGCGCCCGGCGCGCCGGTGATGCCGAGCCGGACCGCCTTCCCGGTGAGCGGCAGCACCTCCTGCACCAGCTGATGCGCCTCGTTGCGGTGGTCGGCGCGCTTGCTCTCGATCAGCGTGATGGCGCGCGCCAGCACCGCGCGGTCGCCAGCGCGGATGCCGGCGCTGAGGCTCGATTTCGGCGAGGCAGGCGGGGCCATGGAGGCAGTTTAGCTTGGCCGGGCGGAGTCGGTAGCGGCGCTTGGGGACAAATCAGTCCACAAATCAATCCTTGTCGGCATCGCTCTGCGGCCGTTCGCCGCTGAACAGCGCCGCGCCCTCGGCCGATAGCGTGTCCTTGAAAGCCGTCCAGGGGATGAAGACGGTGTAGTCACCCTCGACATAGGCGCCGACGGCATAGGGCGAGAAATAGCAGATCAGGCCCGAGCTCTTGCCGGCCTCGCTCGATGGTGCGAGCGCGACACCGCCGATGTTGGTCAGGCTCGGCTTGACCGCGGACAGGGCTTCGTCTGTGTCGGGATCCTTGACCTCGATGTCGCGCGATTTCTTCTCTGCCGCGAGCGCCGCTCGGATCGCCTTGGCAAGCGCGGCCATGGTCGGCCCGCCGTCGGCCGTCTCCTTGAAGAACGGGCGGATGCTGATGCGCTTCTTCTCCTGGGCGTCCCACAGGATGGTATCGGTCGAATGGTTGGGGTGCGCGCCGTGGCCGTCGACATAGTCGCCGCGGATGACGCTGACATAGCGGTCGAGGATCAACGAGCGCTCGCTGTAGCCGCGCTCGTAATCGTCGCGGTGGCCGTCGCGATAGAGGTCCTTGTACTTCTTGGCATCCTGCTCGGCCTGCGTATTCCATTTCGCGGCGTCGCGTTTACCCTCGGCGAGCAGGTTGTCGTAGAGGCCGTCATATTTCTTCAACGTCTCGTCGATGCTGACGCTGACATTGATGTGCCCGCCGCGGAATTTGTAGGCGGGCTTGTCGTTGCCGTTGTCTTCGCCCTCGTCGGCGAAGGCCTGGGCGCAGAGCGCTACCGCAAGCGCGGCGCAGGCCAGCAGTTTGAGCGCGTTCATCGTCGAGGCCTATCGGGCTTTGCGGCGGTGGAGATTCTCGGGCAAATCCCGAAGTCGCAGCACCAGTCCGCCGGTCGAATATTTTCGCGCCGCGGTGGCGCGCGCGAACGTAAAGAGCTGGTCGCGTGTCTCGATGCGGCAGCTGTACTTGCCGCCCTTGTTGCAGAGCGAGGTGCGGGTCTGCTCGTCGGCATCCTCCTCATCGATGGCGCGGGCGAGATAGACGCCCTCGACCAGCTTGCGCAGCAGCGCGTATTCGACCTTGTGATCCTTGCTCAGGCTTTGCACGATGTAGTCGCCGTTCTCGAATGGATGCACGGTGAAGCCGTCGACGGTGCGCGCGCCGCGCGCGTGCACGTAGAGCGCGCCGTTCCAGGTAAAGCTCTCGCGTGACGGCTCGGTCGCTACGTCCTTGCTCAGCGAATAGAACTGCAGATTGAGCTTCTGCCCGAACTCTGGGTTTGCGCTCGACAGGATCGGATCGGCGGAATCGATACAGCCCGACAGCGCGAGCGCGCTCAGCAGGGCACAAAGCGCTGGCAGGGCGCGGCGGAAGGCTCTGGTCACGTCAAGTCCTCGAACGGCCGCCTCTTAAGTGGCGCCCGCCATCGAAAGGTTCAATCGCCTATTCCGCGGCCTCTTTATGGCCGAGCCGCTTGTTCAGCGTCTTGAGCAGCTTTTCCGCCGCCTCCGCGATCACGGTGCCGGGTGGGAAGATCGCCTCGCAGCCGGATTTCATCAGCGCATCGTAGTCCTGCGGCGGCACCACGCCGCCGACCACGATCATGATGTCCTCGCGGCCCTGCTTCTTCAGCTCGGCCTTCAATTCCGGCACCAGCGTCAGATGCGCGGCCGCAAGCGACGACACGCCGAGAATATGTACGTCGTTCTCGACCGCCTGGCGTGCCGCTTCCGCGGGCGTCGCGAACAGCGGCCCGATATCGACGTCGAAGCCGAGGTCGGCGAACGCGGAGGCGATGACTTTCTGCCCGCGGTCGTGGCCGTCCTGGCCGATCTTGGCGACCAGAATGCGCGGGCGCCGGCCCTCGGCCTGCTCGAAGGCCTCGACGCGTTTACGCACCCGCTCGACCGCGCCCGTCATGCCGACCTCCCGCTTGTAGACGCCGGTGATCGCCTTGATCGAGGCGACGTGCCGTCCGAACACCTGTTCCATCGCGGCGGAAATCTCGCCGACCGTAGCCTTGGCGCGGGCGGCGTCAATGGCGAGCGCGAGCAGATTGCCGTTGCCGCGGTCGGCCGCGCGGGTCAGGGCGTCGAGCGCCGCTTTCAGCGCCGCCGGGTCGCGCTCCCCCTTGAGCTTCTTCAGCTTCTCGATCTGGAGCGCGCGCACCGCCGAATTGTCGATCTTGAGCACCTCGATGGGGGTGTCGTTTTCCGGCGGGTATTTGTTGACGCCGATCACCGACTGGTGGCCGCTATCGATGCGCGCCTGCGTCTTGGCGGCGGCCTCCTCAATGCGCAGCTTGGGGATGCCGGCCTCGATCGCCTTCGCCATGCCGCCGAGGCTCTCGACCTCCTGGATGTGACCCCAGGCCTTGTTGGCGAGCTCGTAGGTCAGCCGCTCGACGTAATAGGAGCCACCCCACGGGTCGACGATGCGCGTTGCGCCGGCTTCCTGCTGCAGGATGATCTGGGTGTTGCGCGCGATGCGGGCGGAGAAATCCGTCGGCAGCGCCAGCGCCTCATCGAGCGCATTGGTGTGCAGCGATTGCGTCTGTCCCTGCGTCGCGGCCATCGCCTCGATCATGGTGCGGGAGACGTTATTGAATACGTCCTGCGCGGCCAGCGACCAGCCCGAGGTCTGGGAATGCGTGCGCAGCGACAGCGAGCGTTCGTCCTCCGGCTTGAACTCCTTCATCAGCTTCGCCCACAGCATGCGCGCGGCGCGGAGCTTCGCGATCTCCATGAAGTAATTCATGCCGATCGCCCAGAAGAACGAAATGCGCGGCGCGAAGCGGTCGACGATCAGCCCTGCCTTGATGCCGGCGCGCACATATTCGACGCCGTCAGCGAGCGTGTAGGCGAGCTCGAGGTCCTGCGTCGCGCCGGCCTCTTGCATGTGGTAGCCGGAAACCGAAATCGAATTGAACTTCGGCATGTGCTCGGCGGTGTACGCGAAAATGTCGGAAATGATGCGCACCGACGGCGCCGGCGGGTAGATGTAGGTGTTGCGCACCATGAACTCTTTGAGGATGTCGTTCTGGATCGTGCCGGAGAGCTTGGCCTGCGGCACGCCCTGTTCCTCGGCGGCGACGATATAGAGCGCGAGCACCGGCAGCACCGCGCCGTTCATCGTCATCGACACGCTCATCTGGTCGAGGGGGATGCCGGAGAACAGCGTGCGCATGTCGTAGATCGAGTCGATCGCGACGCCCGCCATGCCGACGTCGCCGGCGACCCGCGGGTGGTCGCTATCGTAGCCGCGGTGGGTGGCGAGATCGAAGGCGATAGAGAGGCCCTTCTGTCCGGCGGCGAGGTTGCGCCGATAGAAGGCGTTGGAATCCTCCGCCGTCGAAAAGCCGGCATATTGCCGGATGGTCCAGGGCTGCGCCGCGTACATCGCGGGATAAGGTCCGCGCAGATAGGGCGCCGTGCCGGGATAGGTGTCGAGGAAGTCGAGGCCCTTGAGATCGGCCTCGCCGTAGGACGACTTCACCGCAATGCCTTCCGGGGTTTGCCACGCGGCGGCGCCATCCTTCGACGGTGGCACGGCCGTGTCGGCGAAAGCGACGCCGGCGAAGTTCGGAATCTGGCTCATTTCACACCAAGACTAGCATGCGCGGCCTTCAGCGTCGAAAGCACGTCGCAGCCCACATAGATATAAGCTTTCACCCCGGCGGCGTTCCCCGCGGCTTCGCGGTCGCCCGGCCGTCCGGCGAGGTGCACGATGGCTCCGGCGGCCGCGAGCGCCTTGGCCGCCTCGGCGGCCTGCGTCTCATACATTTGGTCGGATGAGCAGAGGCAGGCGAGCCTGGCGCCGGACGTCTTGAAGGCGGCGAGCAGCGCCGCTCGATCCTTGAAGCCGTCATTGGTCACGGCCTCGATGCCGCCGGCCTCGTACAAATTCTTGGCGAAGGTCGCGCGCGCGGTGAAGTCGGACGGCGTGCCGAGATTGGCGAGAAACACTTTCGGGCGCGCGCCGGTCTTTTTCAACATCGCGTCGGAGGCATCGCGCAGCACCTCGTAGGGTTCGGCCGTTCGGACGTTCGGCAGCGGCTCTATGCTCGGCTTGGCGCCGGCTTCCTTTGGCAGCGGCACGCGCGGCACGTCGAGCACGCGCGCGGCGTCCTCGTGCAGGTTCGGATAGTCGCTGGTGCCGGTGATGGCATCCTTGCGGCGCGCGGCGGCCGCCAGCCGCTTCTCGCGCACCGCGGCAACGTCGCGTTGGATTAACCCCTGTTCGAGCGCTGCCCAGGCGCCGCCAGCTTTGTCGTAGGCCTGGAACAGCGTCCATGCCGCGGCACAAAGCAGGCCCGTCAGATCCTCGATCGCGCCGGAGCCCGCAGCTGGATCGGCGACCTTGGCGAGGTTCGATTCTTCCAGCAGCACGAGCTGCGTGTTGCGCGCGACACGCCGCGCAAACGCGTCCGGCAGTCCGATCACGGCGGTGTGCGGCAGCGCAGCGATGTTGTCGGCGCCACCAAGGCCCGCTGCCGTGATCGCAATCGTGTTGCGCAGCATATTCACGTACGGATCGCGCTCGGTCATCATCCGCCATGCCGTCTCGGCAGCGACGATCGCGGGCTTCGGCTTCAGTCCGCAAGCTTCCTCGACGCGCGCCCACAGTTTGCGGATAGCGCGGAACTTGGCGATGGTGAGGAATTCGTCGGCATCCGCCGCCATGCGGAAATAGATCATCGTGCGCGCAGCTTCGAGCGGCACGCCGCCGGCATCGAGCGCGCGCAGGCAATCGACCGCGGCGGCGAGCGCGAACGCCAGTTCCTGCGCCTCCGAGCCGCCGGCATTGTGGATGATGCGGCCGTCAGCGACAGCGAAGGGGCCACGATAACCTTGCGCCGCGAGGTCGTGGATCATCGCCGCCACGCGCTTCGACAATTCTCTCCACGGCGCGGGCGAGGCGCCACTCGCGGCAAAGCCGCCGATCGGGTTGATGCTGGCGCGCAGATCGACGGAAGCCGGCGACACTTTGCGGCTCTTCACCAGCTCGGCGAAGAGCTGCACGGCGTTGCGCGTTGGCGGGCTGAGATTGAAATCGAAGGTGATGGCGTCGAGCGCGACAGTGTCGAGAGCCTGGGCGAGCGCCTCTGGCGTCGCCGGCAGGCCGTAGCCATTGGCATTGAGCGAACCGGCTAACACCAAAGTCAGGCCGGCCGCGCCGTTTTCGAGGTCTTCCAGCGCCTGCTTGTTGGCTGCTTTCGGATCGGGATGGTCGATGCGCTGCATGACCGTCCACGCCGCGCCCGCCGCGCGTCCGGCGACCGGCTTTACCCCCGCCGCCCGCGGGTAAAGCGGCTCGACCCGAAGTCCGTCATAGGTCTGGCTGACGAGCCGCTTGTCGAAGGAGGCGCCTTTGAGCGCCGCCTCGACCAGCCGGCGCCATTCCACTTCGTTCGTCGGCGGAAATTCGGCAGCCAGGATCAGGGGTTGGTCGGTCATGTCGGCAAATTGGCACGTTGCCAAAAGCGTTGCAAAAGCCGCGCTATTTAGCGGCGCGGCGGCAGTTTCTCAATGCCGGCGGCATCGAGCCCGGCGAGCGCCTCGCTCACCTTTCGGCCCGCGATAACGCGGCCCGGCGCAATCTCGTTGAGCGGGACCAGCACGAAGGCGCGCTCGAACAGGCGCGGATGGGGCAACGTCAGATTGGGGGTGTCCAGCGTCACATCGTCATAGGCGATGATGTCGATGTCGGCGGTGCGCGGACCGTTGCGCTTCTCGTGGGTGCGGTCGCGGCCGAGCCGCAACTCAATGTCCTGCGCGCGCGCGAGCAGGTCGCGCGGCGTAAGCGTCGTGTCGACAGCGATGCACAAGTTGACGAAAGCCGGCTGGTATTTGAAGCCCCAAGGCGGGGTGCGGTAGTCAGACGAACGCGCGGTCAGCCGCACATCCTTGCCGTCGCACAGGAGCCCGATAGCCCGGTCAAGGATTGCCTGGCTGTCCCCGACATTGCCGCCGAGCGCAAGCAGCGCTTCCGTCATCGGCGGCTTCGCGTCAGGGTCACGCCGACGTTGCTGAAGGTGGCGGCGATCGGCGCATGCGGCTTGTGGATCGTCACTTTGATGCCGCTGACTCGCGGGAAGGTGGCGAGCACCGCATCCGCAACCTTGCCGGCGGCGGCTTCGATCAGCCGGTACTTCTGCGCGGCGAATGCGGTGCTCACGCATTCGACGACCTTGTCGTAGGACACGGTGTCTGCAACCTTGTCGCTGCGCGCCGCTTCTGACAGGTCGATGTCGAGTTCGAGGTCGATCGTGAAGGTCTGCCCGACCTTGCCCTCGTAGGGCATGACGCCGTGATAGGCGTGGAGCACCAGCCCGATGATGAAGATGCGGTCGGTCATCGCGCTGCCTCGATGGCTGCGGCGACGCGGAGCGCCTGCATGGTCTCGGCGACGTCATGCGCGCGCACGATCGCCGCACCGTTCTTGACCGCAAGCAGATGCGCCGAGAGCGAGCCGCCGAGCCGCTGGTCGGGCACCGATGGCGTCACCGCATTGATAAAGCGCTTGCGCGAAGCGCCGATGAGAAGTGGCAGGCCGAAGCGCTTAAACTCGGCGAGCCGCGCGATGCAGGTCAAGCTCTGTTGCGGCGTCTTGCCGAAACCGATGCCGGGATCGAGCACGATCTTGTCGCGGGCAATACCGGCGCGTTTGGCGATGTCGAGCGAACGCTCGAAGAAAGCCATGACGTCGGCGACGATGTCGATGCCGGCGTCCGCTTCGTCGCGATTGTGCATGACGATGACTGGCACTCCGCGTTTCGCGACGAGCGCCGCGATCTCCCGATCGCGTTGCAGCCCCCAGACGTCGTTCACGATCGACGCGCCCTGGTCGAGCGCCCAGGTGGCGACCGGCGCCTTGATCGTGTCGATCGACACCGGCACACCCAGTTTCACCACCGCCGGTAGCACGTTCTTGAGCCGCGAAAGTTCCTCGTCGGCCGAAACCGGCTGCATGCCGCCGTAAGGCCGCGTCGACTCCGCGCCAATGTCGAGAATGTCGGCGCCCTGTTCGGCCATGGCGCCGGCATGGATGATTGCCGCCGTCGGGTCGCTGAACTTGCCGCCGTCGGAGAAGGAATCCGGCGTGACATTGAGGATGCCCATCACCAGCGGACGCCCCAGGGCCAGCAGACCAGCAAGTCCGCCAGGCCTTGGATTTTGCTTGGGTTTTGCCGCGGTCTCGATGGTATTGGCGAGCGCCATAGGCTCGCTTTGCTCGGTTTAGGCGAGGCCGTCAAGCAGGCCTCAGCGCAGGAAATCGACCCATAACATGACGGCGCCCGCGAGCGCGGCCACCACGCTGATGGCGGCGTGTTCGAGATCGAGCACGGGGAAGTAGAGCACTTGCAGGATCAGCGTGAGCACGCCGCCGATCATCATCGCGATGTAGATGCCGAGGACGATGACCTTGCCCATCGTCTGGCCATGATCAGTACGTGATCTTCAGCGGCAGTTTTTTGGCGTCCTCGATCCACCGCGCAACCATCCTCTCGGACGGCAGATTGCGCACGAGCTTCCTCTTCTTGTTGGCTTCGGCCATCGCCTGGACGAGATTGCACGGATTGCGGTACTTGAGTTCCTTCACTGTATCGACGCCGGCGAGCTGCAGGAGCTGCGAGTAGTCGCACTTGACGCCCTTGATGCGCATGCGATCGGCGACATTCGCCCAGTACAGCAGTTGCTTCTCGGTGAAGCCGGTCTTGGCCGCAAGCGCCTTGCGACCGCTGACCGTCCGCGCCCGTTCGAGCAGACCACCGGTCGACCGGACGCCTGCCTTTTTCAGAACAGCCGCCGCATCTTCATCGATCCCGTCAATGTCGGTGATCGGATAAGACGCCATTGTCGTTGCCTCCTCGTCTCACGCTCCGCCGCTTGCCGCCACAAACGGTCAGATGAACTGACTCAAGCCTGGAACTGCTCCCACCACTTCCCCAATGACATCGTCGCCAGCCTTCTCCCGGGCATAGGCGATCACCTCGCGGGTAACGCCCTGCACCTGGCCCATGCTCAAGCCGGCCGCCATCATCTTGGTGCCGGCGCCCATGAGGCCGCCCATGGCGAACATCCCGCCGCCACCCTCGCCGGCATGCGCCTGCATGAATTGTTCCGCACCGGGAAGATGGCCGAGCAGGGCCTTCACCTTGTCGGCCGGAGCTTCCTTGCTCAGGAAATCGAAAATGATGGCCACGGCCTTTTGTGCGACAGCCTGATCGATGCCGACCTTGGCAACGAGGAGCGCAATCAATTCGTCCATAGACCCCTCACGCCCCCGCACTCGCGGCGGATTGAAAATGATATTGCGCGCGCTCCGCGCCGTTTGACAAGCAGGGTGTGCGATGTTGCGCCAGAAAAATGTTTCGCGTGCGTGCACCATCGCCATGCCTTGTCAAGTGCGGGACGCGCTCGCGGCGCGAGACGCGTGCGGCTTTGCAATGACGATGTCGTCAGCCGATCGAGGGTTCTCGGCGCGGTCACCGGTCCGTTCCGTCAATGATGCTGACGAAAATCCGGTCCAATCGAGCGGAAAACGCGAGCTTTGCGCCATCCTCCGCACTTCGGAACACGTTTCGCCGCGCTTTTCAGCCTGTGCCGGCATTGCTACGCTTCCTGCCTCGCCGAAGGAGCCAGCCCATGAGGACACTCGACGCGGTTCTCAACCGCATCGACCAGGACATCGACCAGAGCCTCGAGCGGCTGTTCGCACTGCTTCGTATCGCCTCGGTCTCGACCGACCCGGCCTACAAGGCGCAATGCCGCGCTGCGGCGGAACACGTCGCCGCCGACCTGCGCACTATTGGCTTCGACACCAAGGTCCGGCCGACCGAGGGGCATCCGGTCGTCGTCGGTAAGTCAAACGGGGCCACGGGCCCAGACGTGCTGTTCTACGGGCATTACGACGTGCAGCCGGTCGATCCGCTCGACCTCTGGAAGACGCCGCCCTTCGAACCGCGCATCGAGACGCTGCCGGGCGGGCGCAAGATCATCGTCGCGCGCGGCGCCTGCGACGACAAGGGCCAGGCCATGACGTTCATCGAGGCCTGCCGCGCCTTCAAGGCGGTCACCGGCAAGCTGCCGCTCAACATCACCACCATGATTGAGGGCGAGGAGGAGTGCGGCTCGATCAACCTGCCGAAATTCGTGCGCGACAATGCCGCCGAGTTCAAGCTCGACCTCGCTCTGGTCTGCGATACCGCCATGTGGAACGCCGAGACGCCGTCGGTGACGACCTCGTTGCGCGGCCTCGTCTACGAGGAGGTCAAGGTCACCTGCGCCGACCGTGACCTGCACTCCGGCCTTTTCGGCGGCGCGGCGCAAAATCCGCTGCGGCTGCTCTCGAAAATTCTCGGCGCGATGTGGGATGACAACGGCAAGGTCACCATTCCCGGCTTCTACGACGGCGTGAAGGAATTGCCGTCCGACATCAAAGCCGATCTAACCGCGCTCAACCTCACCGCCGACGAATTCCTTGGCCAGGTCGGCCTCAAGATACCGTCCGGCGAGAAAGGCAGGCTGGTGCTGGAGCAGACCACGACGCGGCCGACCGCCGAGATAAACGGCATCGTCGGCGGCTATACCGGGGAGGGCGCCAAGACCGTCATCCCGGGGCAGGCGACGGCGAAGGTGTCGTTCCGTCTGGTCGGCGAGCAGGACCCCGAGAAGATCCGCGACAATTTCCGCGCCTTCGTCTACGCCCGCATGCCGGCCGACTGCAAGGTCGAGTTCGCCAATTTCGGGCTCGCCCCACCGCTGCAGTTGTCCTTCGACAACCCGGCGCTCACCAAGGCGCGCGCGGTGCTTGCAGAGGAGTGGGGACACAAAGCCGTGGCTGTGGGCGCCGGCGGCTCGATCCCCATCGTCGCCGACTTCAAGCAGGTGCTCGGCATGGATTCACTGCTCGTCGGCTTCGCGCTCGACGACGACCGCGTGCATTCGCCGAACGAGAAGTTCGATCTGAAGTGCTTCCACAAGGGCATCCGATCCTGGGCGCGGATCATCGACGCGTTGGCAGAAAATTAGGCAGGGACGCTCTTTAAAATCCTTCCGTTCGAACGCCGACACACCGTCGCCGCTACCGCTCTTGAGCGCGCTGGCGGCGTCACGAAGTTGTGATATGCGGCCAAAACAGCCGGGTCGTAACGTCAGCGCCAATTCCAGAGAAAAAATTTAAAAACCTGCTCCTCCCTGTAGGCGATTTGCCGATCGTCTCCGACGTGCGCGCGACCTTCAAATCGCTTCGTTCGGTGTAACCCACGACAAGGCACGCGGATCAAACGCATGCCCGCCGCCTTTATCAACTTCATTCCAAACCGCGAGAGACCTCCCATGATGACCAGCGACGACATCGACCACAATCGCCGCCAGCTTCTCGGCACAGCCGCCGCAACGGTTGCCGCCGCCCAACTGGGCATGGCCGGCGCTGCCGAGGCGCAAGCGAACAAGACCAAGCTCGCGCAAGCGGCGATCAAGCCGGGCGCGCACACGTCGTTTGCGCCGCTAAAGCAGATCGACGCAGGCGAACTCAATCACGGCTATGCCGAAGCGGGTCCCGCGAACGGGCCGCCCGTCATACTGCTGCACGGCTGGCCCTACGACATCTACAGCTTCGTCGACGTCGCGCCGGCGCTGGCCTCGGCCGGCTACCGCGTGATCGTGCCGTATGTCCGTGGATACGGAACGACGCGCTTCCTGTCGAGCGAGACGCCGCGCTATGGCCAACCATCGGCCGTTGCCGCGGACCTCATCGCCCTCATGGACGCCCTCAAGATCGAGAAGGCGACGCTTGCCGGTTTCGATTGGGGTGCGCGAACGGCCAACATCGTCGCAGCGGTGTGGCCGCAGCGCTGTAAAGCCATGGTGTCGGTCAGCGGCTATCTGATCGGTAGCCAGGAGGCCGGCAAGGCTCCGCTCCCGCCGGCCGCCGAACTGCAATGGTGGTACCAGTTCTACTTCGCCACCGAGCGCGGCCGCGCCGGCTATGACAAATATCGCCGCGAATTCTCGAAGCTAATCTGGCAGCTCGCCTCGCCGAAATGGAAATTCGACGACGCGACGTTCGAGCGCAGCGCCGCGGCATTCGACAATCCCGATCATGTGGCGATCGTTGTCCATAATTACCGCTGGCGCCTCGGCTTGGCGCAAGGCGAGCCGAAGTACGACGAGATGGACAAGAAACTCGCGACGAGTCCGGTCATTACGGTGCCGACCATCACGATGGAGGGCGACGCCAACGGCGCGCCGCATCCCGAACCTTCCGCCTACGCCAAGATGTTCTCCGGCAAGTATTCGCACCGCACCATCAAAGGCGGCATCGGGCATAATTTGCCGCAGGAAGCGCCGCAGGCCTTCGTGGAAGCGGTCGTCGATGTCAGCGGAGCCAATGCCGGCTAGCTACTTCAGCTGATCCGCGACTTTGTCGAGGCCGGCCTGGCCGCAGACATCGTCCTTGCCGGGGGAGCCCGAGACACCGACGGCGCCGATGACATCGTCGCCGACCTTGATCGGCAGGCCGCCGGCGAGCGCCAGCACGCGGGTGTATTGTGTTGCCGGGGCGTAGGCGGGCTCAGCCTGCACGCGCTTGGCGAAATCCGCCGACGGCGAGCGATAGGTGCGCGCGGTATAAGCCTTGCGGTCGGCGCCTTCCGGGGTGTGCAGCCCGGCGCCGTCGTCGCGCAGCATCACGACCTGCAAACCGTCGCGGTCGATCACGACCACCGACACCTTAAAGCCCATGTTCTGGCACCGGGCGAGCGCGGCGGTGGCGATCGCCTGCGCCATCGCTTCCGAAACGTTCTTCTGGGTGAGCGCCTGCGCGTGAGCCTGTGTGGTCAGTAAACCTGCGGCGGCAAGCGCGCCGAGCGCCTTCACGATCCCGGACATGACAACCTCCCTGTGGCGGCGCGACTGCCGCAACGCGCTTAAGCTTACACCAGACAGCGGGGTTTATTTCTTGAGCTTGTAGCCGGTGCGGAAGATCCACCAGATCACGGCGAGACAAAGGCCGAGGAAAAACAACGTCATCACCGCACTTGTGGCGATGTGGACGTCGGCGATCTCGAAGAAGCTCCAGCGGAAACCGCTGACGAGGTAGACGACCGGATTGAACAGGCTCACGGTCTGCCATACCGGCGGCAGCACGCTGGTCGAATAGAAGGTGCCGCCGAGAAACGTCAAAGGCGTGATGATCAGCAACGGTACGATCTGCAGCTTCTCGAAGCCGTCGGCCCAGATGCCGATGATGAAGCCAAGCAGGCTGAAGGTCACCGAGGTCAGCACCATGAAGGTGATCATCCAGAACGGATGGGCAATGTGCGGCGGCACGAAAAACACCGAGGTCGCCAGGATAATGACGCCAAGAATGATTGATTTCGTTGCCGCCGCGCCGACGAAGCCGAGTGTGATCTCGAGGAACGACACCGGCGCCGACAGGAGCTCATAGATCGTGCCGACGAAACGCGGGAAGTAGATGCCGAACGAGGCGTTCATCACGCTCTGCGTCAGCAGCGTCAGCATGATCAGCCCCGGCACGATGAACGAGCCGTAGTTGACGCCGTCGATCTGCGAGATGCGCGAGCCGATCGCCGCGCCGAACACAACGAAATAGAGCGCGGTCGAGATCACCGGCGACACGATGCTTTGCGCCAGAGTGCGCCCGGTGCGCATCATCTCGGTCTTGTAGATCGCGGCGACGGCGCGCAGGTTCATGGCGCACTCCGCGGATCGTTGACGAGGTCGACGAAAATCTCCTCGAGCGAGGACTGGTCGGTGTGCAGGTCGCGGATGCGTACCCCGGCTTTACTCAGTTCGCCGAGCAGCGTCGCGACGCCGGTACGCTCGGCACGGGTGTCGTAGTCGTAGATCAGCTCGTGCCCGCCGTCGCCGACCTTCAGGTTGAACGAGGAGAGGGCAGTAGGAACTGCATCGAGCCGGTCGGCGACATGGAGCACGAGGCGTTTCTTGCCGAGCTTGCGCATCAGCTCGGCTTTCTTCTCGACCAGGATCATCTCACCTTTGTTGATGACGCCGACGCGGTCGGCCATCTCCTCGGCTTCCTCGATGTAGTGCGTGGTCAGGATGATGGTGACGCCGGAGGCGCGCAGCGTGCGCACCACGTCCCACATGTCCTTGCGCAGCTCGACGTCGACGCCCGCGGTCGGCTCGTCGAGGAACAGGATCGTCGGCTCGTGCGACAGCGCCTTGGCGATCAGCACGCGCCGCTTCATGCCGCCGGACAATTCCACGATCTTGGAGTGGCGCTTGTCCCACAGCGACAGGTCCCTGAGCACCTTTTCGAGATAGTCGGGATTCTTCGGCTTGTTGAACAGGCCGCGCGACATCGAAACCGCTGCCCAGACATTCTCGAACGGCGCCATCATGATCTCCTGCGGCACCAGTCCGATCTGCGAGCGCGCCGCGCGGTAATCGCGGATGATATCGTGGCCGCCAACCGTCACGGTGCCGATGCTCGGATTGACGATGCCGCAGATGATGCCGATCAACGTCGTCTTGCCAGCGCCGTTTGGCCCGAGCAGGGCGAAGATTTCGCCGCGCTCGATGTCGAGGTCGATGCGCTTGAGCGCCTGGAACCCGTTGTCGTAGGTCTTCGACAGATTGTTGATGGAGATGATCGAGGGCATGAATCGCGCGCTTGGGGAGGACGGCGTTCATATAGGCCGTGCGGCGGCTGCTCTCAACCGCTCGTCCCCGCGAAAACCCGATTCCCGCTTCCGCGGGAATGAGGGGAGCCCAGTATCAGGCTGCGGCCGCCAGCGCGGTGAGATTGCTCAGCGTCTGCTTCGGCGGGAAATCGCGGTATTCGTCCGGCATTTTGCTGCGATTGATCCAGTACGCATCGAAGCCGACCGAGGTTCCCGCCATCACGTCCCAGCGGTTCGAGGACACGAATGTGACGTCGCCGGGCCTGCATTCGAAATGATCTGTCACGAGGCGGTAGACCTCGGGCCGCGGCTTGTACATCTTCAGTGCGTCGACCGAGAGCACGGCATCGAGATCGCCGCCGAGCTTTGCGGCGTCGACCGCGCCCTGAAGCATCTTCGGTGAGCCGTTCGACAGGATGCCGGTGCGGTGGCCCTTGGCCTTGAGCGCGGTGAGCACGCTGCGCGCATCGGGAAATGCATCGAGCTTGAAATAGGCCTCCATCAATTTTTGTTTGAGGCCTTTGTCGACCGCCGGCACGCGCGCCAGCGCGTAATCCAGCGCACGCTCGGTCAATGACCAAAAATCCGCGTAATGGCCGGCAAGCGTCAACGTCCACGTGTATTCAAGCTGCTTGGTCCGCCAGATATCGGACATGCGCTCGGCATCCGGGCCCGTCTGGCCGCAGCTAGCGATGGCCGCGTGCACGTTAAACAGCGTGCCATAGGCATCGAAAACGAAAATCGATGGCATGGAATCCTCCGGCTTTGGCCGCTATTCTCGCCAAGCGCGGCGGACTGTCAAAGAAGACCGGGGAGTTGGGAATGGCAGCGGACCAGGGTTGGTCCACGACCTGGACGTATTTTCAAGGCGCCTGGCACGAAGGCAACGTGCCGCTGTGGGGCGCCCGCACGCATGCGATCTGGCTCGGTTCCTCAGTGTTCGACGGCGCGCGCGTGTTCGAGGGCGTCGCGCCCGACCTAGACCTGCATTGCGCGCGCGTCAATGCATCCGCCAAGACCATGTTCCTCAAGCCGACGGTGGCGGTGGACGAGTGGCTGGGCCTGACGCGCGAGGGCATGGCCAAGTTCCCGAAGGGCACGACGCTCTACGTCCGGCCTATGTACTGGGCGGAGCGCGCCAGCCCGATGGCGCTGCCGCCCGACGCCGAGTCGACCCGCTTTGCGCTGACGCTCTACGATTCACCGATGCGCAAGCCGGACGGCTTCTCCATCACGCTGTCGCCGTTTCGCCGCCCGACGCTCGACACTGCGCCGGTCGACGCCAAGGCCGGCTGCCTCTATCCGAACAATGCCCGCGCCATGATGGAGGCGCGCTCGCGCGGCTTCGACAATTGCCTCGTCTGCGACGTCGCCGGCAATATCGCCGAACTTGCCAACTCCAACGTCTTTATGGGCAAGGACGGCGTCGTCCTCACGCCGATCGCCAACGGCACCTTCCTTGCCGGCATTACGCGCAAGCGCGTGATCTCACTCATGCGCGGCGCCGGCATCGAGGTGGTTGAGAGCGTGCTTCGCTATTCCGATTTCGAGACCGCCGACGAGGTCTTCTCGACCGGCAACGCCTCCAAGGTTCTGCCGATCACCCGCATCGGCGAGCGCTCGCTGCAACCCGGTCCGCTGTACCGCAAGGCGCGCGAGCTCTATTGGGACTTCGCGCACGCCTGATGATGAACCGCCGCGCACCAACCCGCTCCTCGCTCTGCAAGGCGCTCGCCGTCCTGGCGGTGCTCTCCGGAGTGCGCGCGGGCGCGGCCGAGCCGGTCAATCTCGTCGCGCATTACACGATCACCATGACGCATGTGCGCGTCGGCGAATTGAGCTGGACCGTCAATTTCAGCGACGCGACCTATCTTACCTCGGCGAACGGCAAGGCCAGCGGCGTGCTGAGCGTGCTGGTGAAAGGCGAGGGCTCGTTCACCACGCGCGGCGTGATGGCTTCACCGCTCGCGCCGGCGGTCGCACGTTCCGACATCAATGACGACGACGGCGTCTACGAGACAGAAATGACGTTCGAGAGCGGCGTCCTCACACGTGTCGAGGACCGCGGCGACACCGCGCCGCCCGAGCGCATCCCGGTCGCCAAGAAGCTATTGCAGGGTGTCAGTGATCCGTTGAGCGCCATGCTGATCGCATCCGAGCAGAACGCCATGGCGGCCGCCAATTGCCGCCGCACGCTGAAGATCTACGACGGGCGGCGGCGCTACAATCTCGCGCTGTCCTACAAGCGCGTCGACAAGGTGGAGATGACGCGCGGCTATGCCGGACCGGCGCTGGTCTGCGGCGTCGTGCTGCAGCCGATCGGCGGCTACAAGCCGGACAGCCTGCTAGTGCGCTATCTCGCCGGCAAGGACGATCTCGAAATGTGGTTCGCGCCGGTCAAAGGCACGACCTACATGGCGCCGGTGAAGGCGCTGATGCCGACGCTGGTCGGCACCATGGAAGTCAGCGCCGACGAGTTCTTCGAGCGCCGCGCCGGGGCCGCAGCGCAGAAATCCGTCGAGAAACCGGCTGAGCTGCCGGCGCAGCCTATGCCGCCCGCCGCATCGCCATCCGAGCCCGCCCAGCCCGCCGAGGCGACGAGCGTCGCGCCGACGAAACCTATCGAAAGCGCACCGCTCGGCCCGCCGAAGCAGTAGGCGTCAGTCCGCGACCTCGACCGGCCGCTTTTCCGCGATCGAGCGGATGACCGCCTCGAAGGCGCCGACCACGTCGAGCATGTCCGCCGTCGACACCGCGAACGGCTTGCCGGTTTCGATCGCCTCGCAGAATGACTCGATCAGCATGCCGAGCGAATCCACCTGCGGATAAGTCCTTGTCTTCGGCTCCTCGCCGATCTTGGCGACCGTCAGCATGGTCTCCTCGCGCGCTTCGGCCGAACCCTTGGTGCCGAAGACGTGAATGCGCCAGAACATCGGCGCCGCGCGTACCGTCGCCATCACGCCGGTTACACCGCTCTTGAACTCGATGAGCGCCGCGGTGACGTCGCGCGGATCGGGCGGGGGCTTGCGCGAGAACACGCGGGCGTCGACCTTCATGATCGGCCCCGCGAGGTTGACGAAGGCATCGAGCACATGCAGGCCCGCGCCGGTCATGCCGCCGCCCGGCGACTCGCGCGGATCGTCGCGCCAGCCGCCTTTGACGCGCGTCGAATGCTCGTTCGAGAAATTGCCCTCGATATGCAGCACCTCGCCGATGACGCCGTCGGCGACCACGCGCTTGAGCTCGCGCATCGAGGCGAAGCAGCGCTTGTTGTTGCCGAGCGCGAACGGCACTTTGGCCTTTGTCGTCGCGGCGACGGCGCGCTCGGCCTCAGCGCGCGTCAGCGCCAGCGGCTTCTCGCTCCACACGGGCTTGCCGAGCGCCGCCACCGCGCTGATCTGCTGGATGTGCAGAGAATGCGGCGTCGCCAGGAACACGCACCTGACGCGCGGATCGGCGATCGCCGCGTCGAAATCGGTCGACAGCTCGAAGCCCTTGGCTGCGGCGAAATCGCGCACGAGCTCCGGCTCTTTGCTGACGCCGCGGATTATGCGCAGGCGTTTGCTCTTGCCTTGCACCGACTCGACGATGTTCTTGCCCCAGCGCCCGAGGCCGATGACGGCAGCGTCAATCATGGGCGGGCGTCGCACCGGCGGGAAAACGCATAGTCATCACTCCAAACGATCAGCCGCAGCATCGAAATCGATGCTCAGCGTGTGGTCAACCACGGTTTTGCCACGAAGCGGGCCCGCCTCACAAAAAGTTTTGTCGCCGCATTGCGAGGAAAATTAACGCGTCCGCTCCTAGGCGAGCGAGCCCGTGCAATGGTCGAATAATTCATCGACGGAAAACGTTTTCGGTATGAGCTTCTGGCGGACGCTGTAGTCGATGACGCGTTCGAGCGAGGCCCGGTTGGCTTCGACGCCGAACCGCCAGGGATCGAGAAGGCCGTTGTCCGCCGCAGGCGGCACGGTGCGCCGGCTCTCGCGCAGAACGCGGTAGATCTCCTTCACGAGGTCGGGCCGTGATTTCGACAGCGTACTGCGGATGACCATCATGTGGTTGACTGGAACGCCACCGTGCGTTTCCGCCCATTTTTTTACAACCACCTCGCTGTCGGGGATCAACGGCTTGAGCCGCGGATCCGGCAATTTGTCGCCGACGATGGCCGCGTCGAGCTCGCCGTCGAGCAGCATCTGCACCAGCGTCTTGCCCTCCGGCGCGCGCGTGACAAAAGCCGGATCCTTGTACTCGGCGAGATGCGGATCCTCGAAGGTGATCCATATCACCTTCGCGGTGTCGACGCCGTAGTCGTCGGCGAGGAAGCCGCGCACCCAGGCGCCGGTGGTCTGCGTGTAAGCGCGGACACCGACACGCTTTCCCGTCAGCTCGGATGCAGTGAGCGGGCCGTGCTCCGGATTGTAGGCGATGGTGTGGTGCTGGCCGCGGCCGAGCACGGTCGCGGGGATGAGCACATAGGGCTTGCCGTAAACCTTTGCCTGTAAAAACGTGACAATCGCCAGTTCGGCGAGATCGAATTTTGCTTCGCGCACGAGCGGCTTGAACGCGGTGTTCGAAACCTTCACGTCGGCAAAGGCAAAGTCGATGAGGTCGGATGTGACCTTGCCAGTCTTGAGCGCCGTCGTGTTCGGATAGTCGCCGAGCAGCGTGAACAGCTTGGTCTTTTCGGCCATCGCGTCGATCCTCAGCCGGCGAGCGCCGGGTAGAGCGCCTGGGCCGTCTTGCAGAAAACCCATTTTTGATCGGCGGCCCGCAGGCAGGTCAAGGATTGTCTTGCCGCTGCCAGGAGCTGCGGCAGGCTGCCTTCGCTCGAGGGATAGTTCGAGCCCCAGGCGAGCCGTTGCGCGCCGAACGCCGCGACGAGCCGCGGGAAGAACGTTCCGGGCGTCGCCTTGCCGCGGTGCACCTCGGCGAAAATGCGCGGCGTGAGCTTGAGGTAGACGTTCGGACAGTGTGCGAGCGCGAACAGGCCGGCCGCGGCGCTATAGGGCGCTCCGTCCGACAGATCCGGCCGCGCGCAATGATCGAGGATGATGCGCACCGCCGGGAAACGCTCCGCCATGCGCGCTGCCTGCGGGATCGCCTTGGCGGACATCTGCAAACAGATCGACAGGCCGAGTTCGCCGGCGCAGGCCCACGCCGGATAGGACTTCGGATCGTCGAGCCAGTCGGCCTGTTCGGACATGGTGCTGCCGAACGTAAAGAGGCGCATGCCGGTGAGTTTCTTCGCGCGCCAATAGCGCATGCGGTCGGGGGCGTCGGACGCGAGCACGTCGATAGAAAAGACGCCAGTGAAACGCTCGGGATGCGCGGCGACTGCATCCGCCACGTAGGAATTGTCGTGCCCGTAGCAGGTCGAGGCCTGCACGATCGCTGCCTTCTCGATACCACTCGCATCCATCGCCGCAATCAGTTGTTCCATCGTCACGGGCCGCGTGCGCGACCAGTCCGACTGGTGACCGCCCAGCGGCGCCAGAGGGTAGCGCGACGTGTCGGCTGCGATGATGTGGGGATGAATATCGATGGTAATGGCTTGCATGATTCCGGCTTTCGCGCGTTATCCGTATCCGGTCCGCGGGGGCGAAGGAATAGGCTTCTCAGATGAGTGCGCACGCGATAACTGAATAGCTCCGTCGAGGAAGACGTCAGCAATGCAAGCCGCCGCCAGTTCCATCGCAGCACGGATTGTCCGCGCGTCGCTTGTTCTGATGCTGCTGCTCGCAGCTTCTTCGGCCAAGGCCGCCGACTATCCGACAAAACCGGTCCGCATCATCGTGCCCTATGGCCCCGGCGGAATCGCCGACGTAACCATGCGGCTCGTCGCGCAGCATCTCAGCACTAAATTCGGCCAGCAGTTCTTCATCGAGAATCGCCCAGGCGCCGGCGGCGTGGTCGGCATGCAGGCGGCCAAGGAGGCGCCGCCGGACGGCTACACGCTGGTCATGTTGGGCGGCGGCCTGACCATCGCCAAGGCATTGTTCAAATCGCTGCCCTATGACATCGAGACCGACTTCGCGCCGATTTCGACGACGGCCTCCTACGGCCTCGTTATCGCGACCAAGGCCGGTTCGACCTACAAGTCGATCCGCGACGTGATCGCGGTGGCCAAGGCTAATCCCGGCATGCTCAATTTCGGCACGATCAACGCCGGTAGCGGTCAGAACCTTGCCGCCGAATTGTTCAAGGCCGATGCCGGGATCAATGTCAGCATAATTCCGTACAAAACCACGCCGGACCTCGCGAGCGCCGTGCTGCGCGGCGACGTCGATGTCGCCTTCGAATATTTCGCTGGCTTTCAGTCGCAGATCTCGACCGGCCGGATGACGGTGCTGGCCACGACGGGACACGACCGCGCTAAGAATCTTCCCGCGGTGCCGACGGTGTTGGAAAGCGGTCTTGCCGGCTACGAGGTGACAAGCTGGAACGGGCTCGCCGCGCCGAAGGGCGCTTCGACCGATCTCATCGCGCAACTCAACCGCGCCGTCGGCGAGGCGCTCGCCGCGCCCGACATCCAGCGCTATTCAAGCACCTCCGGCATGGATGCGAGCGGCATGGCGCCCGCCGACCTCGAAAAGCGCATCCACGCCGACGTTGCCAAGTGGACGCGGGTCATCGATCAGGCCGGTATCGAGAAGCACTGACGGCGGGTTACAGCTTCTCGCGCGCCTTGTTGAAGGGGTGCTCGGGATTATAGCCGTGCGCGGCGCGGTAGCCGTCGTAGCGCAGTCCCTTGTATTCGAGCACGATGCACAGAATGAGGGCGGCAAGCGCGACGGCGACGATGAATGCCGCGATCCCCGGCACCGGATATTGCATCACCCCGGTGGTAACGGCGCCGACCGCGAAGAAGTAGACGAAATAGCCCGCCGTCTTGTGATAGGCCTCAAACTTCCGGCGCCGTGGCGTCATGTTGTAGTGGTCGCCGAACCAGGTTTCGGGTTTGTCCGGAACGGCGGTGTAGTAGTTCTTGCCGCCGTGCTTGCCGCGAACCCAGCCGGAGACGACCTGCAGGCAGCCGAGCGTCACCGTCGCGATGCCGAAGAATGAGTGCAGCGAGCCACTAAAGCCGCTGTCGGCGATCACCGCCACCACGGCGCCGGCGAGCGCCAGCCCGATCGCGAGCATCAGCCCGTATTTGTGGACGCTGAACCACCACCACACCAGATTCCAAATCGAGACCTTTTCGCGAATGCCGTTGAGCGTCGGCTTCGGCTTGCCGAACCTGATCGTGATGATGCAGATCGGCACCAGCGCGAACCAGACGCCGACCATCAACATGGCATGGTAATTCCAGTGGACCGGGATCGTCCGCCCCAGGAAGTCGAGATACACTTCGGTTGGGATGTGCCGGTCCATCACCCGTCGCCCCAGGAAGTCGAGATACACTTCGGTTGGGATGTGCCGGTCCATCACCCGTCCTCATTCCTCAATGGTTACGCCGCGCAGCGAAACTGATCGGCGGCCCAGAATCAAGCTAACAGGCTAGCGTACCGGCTGACGCGCTCGGGAAGCCACTCAAAGGCCCATGGCGAGGTTTTTTCGCCGGAGGATAATGACATGTCCAATTCGCATGGTTTCGATTTGAGGCCGGATGGCATCATTATTGCGCAGCCTCTGGTTGGCTACTCGATGGCGTCCGCAGCGGGCACTACAGTGCTGGCCCGCTCGAGTACCTCGATATGAAGGACGGGAGCGAGATCAGAGGCGCGGTTCTACTCGCCCTGACGCCGCAGGCCGCGATGCAAGTTGCGGACACGCGACCAAGCAGGCGAGACAAATTCTCGATGCGCCCGTGCCGGGTCCCAAGGAAAGGAACTAGCTGTCACGGCGGCGGTTGCGTCAGCAGTTTCTCCAGCTGGACGCCACGCAGGTCATAGACGGTGGCAAAGGAGATGCCGGCGCGGCGCACCTCGGCGATGATCGGGCCGTGCAGGTGCGCGCAGTAGAACGTGCCGAGCGCCATGGCGAAATCGGCCTGCTTCTGGTCGAAGGTCGTCTCGAAATCATCGCCGAGTTCGATCTGCGCCGCAGCCTGCGGCCCGCATATCGCTACGACCCAGTGCCGCCCTTGCGGCCTTTGCTCGCCGCCGGCGGCCAGGCTCGTGCGCAACGCTTCCGCCGCCTGCTTGAAGGCAAGGCCCCAGTAATCGAGCATGAAGCGGCCGTCGGCGCGCGTGGCGCCTCCTGAGGCGGCGTTGAAGAAGGTGTATTCGTAAGGATGCAGCTCCGCCATGCCCGCGATCGGCAACGTTAAGGCCGCGGCAAACACAAACACCGCCGCCGCGATTGCGCTGCGGCCATGAAAGGCGGCGCGCTCGAAGATGTAGGCCGCGGCGAGCCCGCCGAGCACGGCGAAAGGCGGCGCGATGAAGACGAACTGGCGGATGCCGTTATAGAGCGCCGGCCGCGTCACCAGCGTCACTGCGATCGGCAGGATGACGATGAGCGTCACGACCAGGAGCCCGGCGCGGCGCATGCGCGGAATGCTGCCGCGTCCCGCGGCGATCAGCGCGCCGATGAGGCCGGCAAGGCCGAGCGCCAGCAGGATCTCCGGCAGCTTGATGGCGATGAGATGCGGCAGATAGGTCCACGGCATCGACGGCACCGCGTAGAGCTTGCCCTCGTAAAGCTCCTCCCATGGCCGCTCGAAGAAGGTGTCGAAGTAGATCGCGGCGCGCCACGGATTGAGCGGGTCGAGCACCGACCACGGCCACAGCAGCGCCATCACGCCATAGGCGATGACCAGCGCCGGCAGGCAGCGCAGGAGGAAGCGGACGAAGCGCGATAGCGCCGGCCTGAGGGTGTTGTTGCAGGCGTCGTCGACGACGATAAGCGCGAGCGCAGCCGCCGCCGGCGGTCCGGCGAGCACCGCGAGTACACGTGAGCCGAATGCCGCGCCAATCGCGACGCCGACTAGCCCGACGATCCGCCAGCGCGGCGCCGGATACTCTTCGAACAGCCGCACGAGCCCGTAAATCAGCACGATCATGGCGGCCGCGAAGGGCGCGTCCTTCGGATTCATGAACATGTGGCCGTAATAGAGCGGGCAGGTGGCGAGCATCGCCAGCGCGCTCACCCCCGCGATCGGTCCGCCGAGACGGCGCGCAAGCCGCCACGCCGTGATGAGGCCCACAATGCCGACCGCCGCGCCGACGAGCCGCCGCGTCTCGAACAGGCCGAACGGCAGTACCTTGGCGGCGAGCGCCGCCAGCATGTCGAAGCCGCCGCCGTAGTAATAGAGATTGACGAAGGATAGCGCGCGGCGGTCGGTGAAACCCGAGCCGTAGAGCTTGAGCAGCAGTTCGCCGTACTGCGACTGCGTGTAGTCGTCCCAGCCGAGCCCGTAGTCGCGAAACGTCGAGGCGGCGGTGATTGCCACCGCCGCCAGGATTAGAAGCGCGATCCGGTCGGCAACGTGTTCGGCCGGCCGGATCGTCATGGTCGCAGGCGCGTGAATGTTACTTCGTCGCCGTCGTGTACATCTGCTCGACGTGTTCCCAGTTCACCAGGTGGTCGAGGAAGGTCTTGAGGTAATCAGGGCGGCGATTGCGGTAATCGATGTAGTAGGAGTGCTCCCACACGTCGCAGCCGAGGATCGGTATGCCGCCGTGCACCAGCGGGTTCTCGCCGTTCGGCGTCTTGGTGATGGCGAGCTTGCCGTTCTGCACGGCGATCCAGCACCAGCCGGAGCCGAACTGGGTGACGCCGGCCTGGGTAAAATCGGCTTTCATCTTCTCGACGCCGCCGAGGTCCTTGTCGATCGCAGCCTTGAGCTTGCCGGGGATCTTGTCGCCGCCGCCGTTCGGCCTCATCCAGAGCCAGAAGTGGATGTGGTTGTAATGCTGGCCGGCATTGTTGAAGAGGCCGGCGTTCTTGCCGAACGAGCCCTTCACCACCTCTTCGAGCGACTTGCCCTCGAGCCCGGAACCCTCGAGCAGCTTGTTGCCGTTGTCGACATAGGCCTTGTGGTGCTTGTCGTGATGATATTCGAGCGTTTCGCGCGACATATAGGGCGCCAGCGCGTCATGGGCGTAAGGCAAGTCGGGCAGCTTGAACGACATGTTTCGTCCTCCTCAAAACCACAAACTTCGATTACGGAATAAACCGGTCCCCTTGGTCCCGTTGGGTGAAACCGGCACGTCCCAGGCGAGTTCCCTAATCAAGACTAATTAGGCGCGGCGGCCGCCGCTTGGCAACGGTCCGCCGTCCGCCGGCCGAAGTGGGCAATCGGGGGCGAAAAGGGTGCCGCCGCGCACTTAAACCGGCTTTGGTGGCAATCGGTTAACGTTAAGAAAGTGTGAGGCTTTTGCGACTATCGTGGCCGGGGCTGTTGCCGGCGCAGGCGGAAATCGCCAAAATTGCTTGAATTAGAAGTGGTTGCCCGGTTCCGGTAACGCGGTCCGGTCGGTCAGAGGAACGCTCGCGATGTCGATGGTGATGTTCGTTATTGGCTGTATTGCCGTCATGGCGGGCGTCGCCATGGCTGGCTTCGGCATCCCCATCAGCGAATTCAGTTTCGGCAACACGTTGATCGTCTCCGGGACGACGCTCGCCACCGGCGGCCTCATCATCGTCGCCTTGAGCGTGGTGGCCCGCCAGCTTGCCCGGCTGGCCGAGGTCCAGGGCATGCGGATCCCCGCGGCCCCGCCGCGCCCGGCCCCCGAGAGCTTCGAGCCGCCACCGGAGGCGCGGCCCGCGCCCGCCCGTCCGGCGTTCCCGGCCAAGCCCGCCATGCGCGAGCTGCGCGAGCCGCCGCCGGCCGAGCAGCCGATGCCCGATTTCGACGCCCAGGAGCGGCTGCCATCCTTTGCCCCCTCCCTGCGTAATCCCGAGGCGCCACCGATGACAGTCGAGGATGAGGTGTCGCTATCGCCACCGCCGTCGCCGACCAACGGTTCCGGCCCCGGGGGTTCGCACGAGCACGAGCCGCCGCCGCTTGAGACCTGGCACCCCGAGCCGCCGCCCCGCGAAGCCCCGACCAGCTATTTCGACAGCATGTGGCCGGCGAAGCCGAAAATGTCGCCGCCTGCTGGGCCGCCGCGCACGCCCAAGCCCGACCTGCCGCCGCGCGAGCGTGAATCGATCGCCCGCGCGCCGTCGCCGCCGTCCGAGCCGCGCCCGCCGCAGCCTTCGCGCACCAATGCGGCGATCCTCAAGTCCGGCGTGGTCGATGGCATGGCCTACACGCTCTATGTCGACGGTTCGATCGAAGCCGAGCTGCCGCAGGGCACACTGCGCTTTGCCTCGATCGACGAGCTACGCAGCCACCTCGAGAAGAACTCGTAAACCCTCCCGCTCGCGCGAATATAGCAACGCCGCAAGTCTAGGCGGCCGTTTTACTTATCTTTTTCTTGCAGGCCCCCAGCGTCATCAGTAGACTTTCAGAATAGAAACGTGTGCGTCACCTCAATGCTTCGCGCGACAGGGCAGGGCGCTTTACGATGGCCGATACTCCCGCTGACAACTTCATCGAGCTCACGACGCGGATCGTCTCCGCCTATGTCAGCAACAATACAGTGCCGGCCGGCGATATCCCGGCGCTGATCAACCAGGTGCACGCCGCGCTCAACCGCGTGTCGGGCAAAGGCGGCGATGGGCTGGGCGAGCCGCTCAAGCCCGCGGTCGCCCCGAAGAAGTCGGTGACGCCGGAGTTCATCGTCTGTCTAGAGGACGGCAAGAAGTTCAAGTCGCTCAAACGTCACTTGCGCACGCAGTACAACATGACGCCCGAGCAGTACCGCGAGAAGTGGGGATTGTCGGTCGACTATCCGATGGTGGCGCCGAACTACGCCGCAGCGCGCTCGCAACTCGCCAAGCAGATGGGTCTGGGCCAGCAGCGCCGCCGCCGCGCCAAGTGAGGCGCCCCGAATAGCAGTGCGGACGCCGCTAAAATCGGCCGGGCCTCGCAAAGAATACGGACGATGACGCTTGCCTGTGTAACAATTGAATCGGTTATGCCGGCGCAAGCGAGGCTTTGGCTTCGGCGCGAATGCGATCGACCACCGAGCGCAGGCCGTTCGAGCGTTGCGGCGTCAGGTTCTCGCGCAGGCCGAGTCTGTCGAAGATCGCCTCGGGATCGATGTCGAGGATCTCCTTGGCGCGTCTGCCGGAGTAAAGCGCAAAGAGAATGGCGATCAAGCCGCGCACGATATGGGCGTCGCTGTCACCCTCGAAAGAGAGCATCGGTCCGGCCGCGCCGTCCGGCTTCACATGGGTGACGAGCCAGACTTGGCTGGCGCAGCCGCGCACCTTGTTGGCCTCGATGTGCGCATCGTCGGCGAGCGGCGGCAGCGTGCGGCCGAGCTCGATCACATAGCGATAGCGGTCGTCCCACTGGTCGAGCAGCTCGAAATTCTCAACGATGTCGTCGATCGCGCTCATTTAGGTCCTCGCGGCACTCTATATAGGCCGCGCTGCGCGATTAGCCAAAACGAACACGGCGGGCCTTACGCCCGCGTCAAAACACTCGAGGAATGGGGCGTTTAGGCGGACGGCCGCGTGTTGCGGTCGGCGCGTCGCGGCGGCAGCGGCACGCGGCCATGCCAGGCAGGCGCAACATCCGACTGGGTCAGCGTTCCGCGATCGGCGGCCGACACCGAAACGGTCTTCGCGTCGGCCTTGGTATCGGCCTTGGCGGTCTTTTGCGCCGCGGCCTTGTCCTTCATCTTGGTGCTGACGATTTCGTAGAGCGTCAGCGCGCCGGCTTCCGCCTTGTGGCCGAGCGCCACGGCGACCTTGCCGCCGGCCTTGCAGGCGTCGGGCTGGCGATCGCAGAAGCCGCGCATGTCGGATACGGCCGCGCCCGCTAGCGTCATCGCCTGCGTCGGATCGATCTGCGCTTCAGGCGACGCCTGCTTGCTGCCCGGAAGCAGCATGCACACGATCGCCAGCCAGAATGCCATGCGCAACAGAAAGAACATGACCGACCCACGTCATCCCCGACGGCCTTTTTGCCGCCTTTGAATGAAATCTACCAGACAGCATTGAACCTGTCGTTCGCAATGAAGCGAGGGTTTTGCGCAAAGTCGAAGCGAATGAGATGCGAAGTTGCATCAAATTCGACACATTCGAATTTGCGTAAAATTTTACGCGCTAACGCTTTGCCCCGCGGGACCGCTCGAAGCACGCGGCGACATGGTTACCGCGGTGGTAACAATTAAAGACGAGCGCGCCGGGACGCTGCTTTCGGCAAGACAAATTTCACCATGCGCGCCGAAACGGCGGCCGGGAAATGCGCGATACGGGCGCTGCCGGCCCGCGGCGGCGGTGCCTTAGTGTTCGCTTAAGCCGGCCTCTCTAAGACTTTTCGAACGAAAAAGGGACGCGTCTGCTTTGTTCGGACGTGGAGTCAGGGACCGTGCGCTTCCTCACGCCAGTGTGGAATTATGTCGACGCGTTGGTGCACCCGTCGGCGCGGCATGACGCGCTGACCGCGGCGCGCCACCGCGCCTTCATTGCGCCGCGGCTCCTCGGCAGCCTGATCGCGCTCGCAAGCTTTCCGCTCTATGTCGCGTTTCGCGGCGTGCCCGGCGCGCTCGAGCTCGGCGTCTTCGCCTGGCTGGTTGCGCCGATCCTGATCGCCTATTTTCTGTCGCGCACCGGCAGCTACGAAAGTGCGCACGTTCTCTCCTCGCTGGCGCTCACGGGTCTCGTCACGGTCGTGGCGTGGCGCACCGGCGGCATCGATTCGTTTGCCGCGATCTGGCTGGTGGTGGTGCCGCTTGAGGCCGCGCTGTCGGCGTCGCGCCGCGTCGTGGCGCTCGCGTCGACCGTGACACTTGTTGCCGCAGGCTTCCTCCTGGTCGCGGACATTTACGGCTTCGCGCCGGAGCCAGTGCCGGTTACGAGCCAGCACGCGGCGCTAGCCGCGCTCGGTATCATCTCGGCGGCGCTCTATGCCATCGGTCTCGCGCTCGGCGCCGAGCAGTTGGCGCGCACTAGCTTCTGGCTGCTCTATGCCGAGGAAGACCGCTATCGTTTGCTCGCGCGCAACATGACGGACGTCATCACGCGCCATGGCCGCAACGGCGCCGTGCTGTTCGTGTCGCCGGCGGCCGAGCTGCTGTTCGGTGTTGGCCCGACCGCTCTCCTCGGTCACGGCCTGTTTGAGCTTGTCCACGTGGCCGACCGGCCGGCCTATCTCACGGCGCTTGCTGATGCGGCGTCGTTGCGCGAGGACCGTTCTGTCGAATTTCGCATCAAGCGCGGCGGTGAGGCCGGCAAAGGCGGCCAGTTCGCCTGGGTCGAGATGCGATGCCGTCCGCTCGAACGTTCAGGCGCCGAGCCGGCGGCGCGCGAGGTGGTCGCGGTGTTGCGTGACGTCACCGAGCGCAAGGCACAGGAACGTGCCGTCGAGGCGGCGCGGGCCGAGACCGAACGGGCAAACGCCGCGAAGGGCCGCTTCCTTGCCACGATGAGTCACGAGCTTCGTACGCCGCTCAATGCCATCATCGGCTTCTCCGACATGCTGACCAACAAGTCGCTGGTACTCGATGAGGCGCGCAAGGTCGACTACGCCAAGCTCATCAACGAGTCCGGCCACCATCTGCTCTCGGTGGTCAACGGTATCCTCGACATGTCGAAGATGGAGTCGGGCAATTTCGAGATCGCACCCGAGCCATTCGCGGCCGCAGCCGCGGTGTCGAACTGCTGCGATATCCTCGCGCTCAAGGCTCAGGACTCCGGCATCGACCTGCAGACCTGCGTCGCCGGCGGCCTGCCCGAACTGGTCGCGGATCGCCGCGCGTTCAGTCAGATCCTGATCAACCTCGTCTCAAACGCCATCAAGTTCACGCCGCGCGGCGGCAAGGTGACGGTTGGCGCGCGGCGCGACAACGACATGCTGGTGGTGACGGTCGAGGATACCGGCGTCGGCATCGGCGAGGAGGATCTGCCGCGGCTGGGCGAAGCCTTCTTCCAGGCGCGCGCGTCTTACGACCGCCGTCATGATGGTACTGGCCTCGGCCTTTCGATCGTGAAGGGTCTTGTTGGTCTGCATCGGGGCGACATGGCTATTACCAGCCGGCTGGGCGAGGGCACTCGCGTCACTGTGCGCCTGCCACTCACATCCGAGATCAACCGGTCCGCGGAGCCCGTCCGGCTCGCCGAACGCGTGGTGGAGCCTGCCATTGTCAATTTCGAGGTGAAGAAGCGTGCCTAGACCCCGCCGCCGTCAACACGACATGGAACGCAGCACGGTTGCCGCGGCGATCACGCGCCACCCGCGCGAATTTGTCGGCATTATCATGGCGACGGGCGCGACCGTCGCGATTTTCGTCAACGCGCTGTTCCTCCAACACGGCCCACACCCGGCGCCGATCTTTGCAGCGCGTCCGCCCCTGCAGCATCTGGCACCTATCGTTACGCAGCAGGCGCCCGCTGCGCCGACGCCGCAGGTTCAGGAGACCCGCACGCCCGGCCAGATTATCAGCGACATCCAGCGCGAGCTGCACAAGCGCGGCTACTACGATGGCGCGGTCGACGGCATCTGGGGCGCCAAGACCGATGCCGCCACGCGCGATTTCCTCCAGGCCGCGGGCCTCAAGCTTGACGTGACGCCGAATGCGGCGCTGCTCAACGCCATCACGTCGGCGGCGGTCAAGCCGGTACCGCCCGCGCCAATTCCTGCCGCCGCGCCTGCGCGCCACGATCCAATCGCCGAGTTGATCGCGCCGTCGCCGTCAAAGCGCGTCCTCGCTGTGCAACGCGCGCTTGCCGATTTCGGCTATGGCCAAATCAAGCCGACGGGCGCACTCGATAGCGACACCCGGGCCGCCGTCGAGAAATTCGAGCGCGAACACAGCCTGCCGATCGACGGGCAGATCAGCGACCGCTTCGTGCGTGAACTCGCCGCCATGACCGGGCGCCCGCTGGAGTAATGGCGGGCCGCAACGGGTCCGTGTTACTCAGACGTCATGCGGCTGAAATCCGGCATCTGGGTCGCGGCCTATCTGCGTCGCTGTCAAATCGAAGGCGCATTCGCGGTGGTGCGCCGGCGCGGCGCCGAGGAGGCGGGCGCGATCTTCATCATCGTCAACCGGCTCGACGGCACTGCGACCCTCTACGGCCCCGCGCCGCAGAGCGCGTTCGACGAGGCCCAGCCGACTGATCGGATGTTCGCAGCGGTGCTCGGCGGTGCGGTCCCGGTGCCCGAAGGCGATATCGATGCGCGGCTGACGCGCGAGACGCGTTTCGACCCCGACGTCTGGGTTGTCGAGGTCGAGGACCGCGCCGGGCGGCACTTTCTCGAAAATGTTGTGGCGTAAATTAGCGGTCGTTCGACCGGATACGTAACGGCAGCGGATCGCGGCGGGTCTCGACGCGACGGCCTATATGCATGGCGTGCGACCGCGCGCTGGTGCGGGCGTCGTCCGCGTAGAACGGCTGGTAGCGCGGCGTGGCCCGGCGCTCCGATTGCCGCCATATCGCTGCCATGCGACCGGCCGACGCCGGCGACAGTTCGTCGTAAAGCTGCGCAAGATCGTAAACGCGCTCGATCGATTGTCCAATTCGGGGATTGAGGAACAAAAGGATGCGCTGGAATACGGCGGCCTTCATGCCGAGTGCCTTGGCTGCGACGACGACCGGTTCGCCGGTTTCATCGCGCGCGATACGTTCAGCAAGCGCGCGGCCAACGCCAAGTGCAAGCTCTAAAGTGCGGCAGAACTCGCTTTCGTTGCGCCCCAACGCGGCCTGCTCGAGCCGGGTGATGAGGTCGCTCGGCGCCGAAGCGCGTTGCTGCGGCGCGCCGCCCGTCGCAGCATCGAAATGGGTCAAGATCAAGCGGCGCTCCTCGCTGCTCGCGGAAAAGA
>Ga0187779_10000224_pt1 | contig 41825 bp, 36 predicted proteins | sample 1015_Q2_SP10_10__FD_132435 | JGI IMG/M metagenome (GOLD analysis project Ga0187779, IMG submission 132435) | Tropical peat soil microbial communities from peatlands in Department of Meta, Colombia - 1015_Q2_SP10_10_MG | ecosystem: Environmental > Terrestrial > Soil > Wetlands > Peat | place... | reverse complement strand
CGCCCATCGTACGGCGCCTCGATATCGGACGATCAGAAATTCCATCAGGGGATTCCGCCACTCGCGCGCTGTCCTCGGAAGCAGGATGTTGGCGACTACCGGAGCGATCAGCATCGAAAACAGCAGTGCGCCCAAGAGCGCGAACGCGACGGTCCAGGCCATCGGCTTGAACAGGCGGCCCTCGACGCGCTGGAGCGTGAAGATCGGGAGATAGGCGGTGATGATGATCCCGATCGCATAGAACACAGGGCGCTGGACTTCGTGCGCGGCTTCGCGGATGACCGCAAGCGACGGTTTCTGAGCCTCTCCGTTCTGCGCTTGGTGCCGCCGATTGTGAAGGTGGCGCACGATGTTCTCGATCATCACGACAGAGCCATCGACCACCATTCCGAAATCCAGAGCGCCGAGCGAGAGCAGGTTCGCCGGAATCCCCTTCAGGTTCAGGCAGGTGGCGGCGAAAAGCAGCGCGAAAGGAATGGTGAGAGCAACAATGATTGCGCCGCGAACATTGCCCAAAAACAGAAACAGAATGATCGAGACAAGAATCATGCCTTCGGTAAGATTGCGGAGCACCGTGTGCGTAGTGAAATGAACGAGATCGGTGCGATCAATGAACGGAACAACCTTCACTCCGGTGGGCAGAATGTGGTAATTGAGCTCCTTGACCTTCGCCTCGATTCCGCGAAGCGCTTCGTCCTCATTGGCGCCCTTGCGCAACAGGACGATGCCCGAAACCACGTCGTCATTGTCGATGATTCTGCCGTCTTCGCGGTGGTACGCGCGGGCGAACTGTCCGAGGCGGATTTTTGGCCCCTGCGCGACGACTGCGATATCGCTGACATGCAACGGGGTGCCATTCTTGGTGTAGAGAACAGTGTTCTCGATGTCGCGAACGCTCGTGACCAGGCCGACTTCGCGAATGTTTACCTGCTGTAAGCCGGATTCGATGAAGCTGCCGCCCGCGTTAGCGTTGTTGTTGGTGAGCTGCTGCTCGACCTGCCCGAGACTCAGGCCGTAGGAGATCAGCTTGTTCGGATCAACGCGTACTTGGTATTCGCGAGTGGGCCCTCCAAAACTCGCCACATCGACAACATCAGGAACGGCCTTGAAGTTTTTCTCGACAACCCAATCCTCTAGTGACTTCAGCTCCATCACGTCGTACTCGGGGTTCGTGCTTTCCAGCGTAAAGAAACAAATCTGACCGACCGGACTCCAGTCCGTGCCCATCTGGGGAACGACTCCCGCAGGAAGCGTGACCTGCGAAAGACGCTCGAGGACCCTTTCCCGATCCCAGGCGTTGTCTTCCACATCATCGAAGATGAGCTTCAAGTCGGAGAGTCCGAATAGCGAGAACGATCTCAGGTGGACGACGTGCGGAATGCCGTTCATCACGATCTCCAGAGGAATCGTGACCTGCTGTTCGATTTGCTCCGCCGAGATACCCGGCCATTGCGTGATGATCTCTACGTAGTTGTCCGCCACATCGGGATAGGCTTCAACGGGAAGCTGGTGAAACGAAATGGCGCCCCACCCAAAAAGCACCAGTGCGGTCACGAGAACCAAGAAGCGATTTTCGAGCGCAAAATCGACAACCTTGCGAATCATGGCCTTTTCCTCGAGAGAAATCCCATCGCGACGCCCCTATTCATTGTCGATCGCATTCTGGAGAGAGAGCGCATCCGTCACCACCTGCTGGCCCGGCTGCAGGCCGGATAGAATCTCCTGCGCACGATTGGGCAAAGTGTTTCCACCTCTGACCTCCAAGCGTCGAAACTTCTGATTCGCCGCCGGCACGAAGACCCAGTCGCGATCGTGGAGATGCAAAATCGCGGAAGCGGGAACAGCGGTGTGCGCTTCTTTTTTCAGGCCGTAAAACGTCGCAGTGGCAAACATTCCGACGCGCATCACGCCTGGATTACGAACTTCGATGCGCACTTTTGCGGCCCGAATTGCGGGATCGAGAATCTCCCCAATGTTGCTGATGGTCCCTTTGAGGGCCTGATTGGGATAGGCATTCAAGCGGATATCTACGGACTGCCCGAGACGAACGTTCGGCAGGTCGTTTTCGTAAACATCACAGACAATCCAGACGTACGACAGATCGGAAATGGTAAAAGGGTTGGCGGAGTAACTCTGCACGCTGCTTCCGTTTACGACTTCCTGGTCCGTGATGACCCCGCTGATTGGAGCAGTGATATCAACAATTCCGGAGGGATGATCGGGATCGTTTCCGAGCAATTTCAGATGTTCGGTGGTGGTTTCGAGAGTCACCTTCGCGTCATCCTCGGTGTCCTGCGCCGCCTGCAGGTCTGCCTGCGAAATCGCGCCATGCGCGTAGAGGTCTTTGTCGCGGTCGAGCTGCTGCCTCGAGAGCAACTCGTCTGCTACGGCCTTCCGATAATCGGAATAGCCGCTAGAGACGTCATCACTTCGAATGCGCAGGAGCACCTGGCCCCTTTGAACCGTGTCGCCGAGACGAACCCGAATATCGACGACCCGCCCGGAAGCGAGCGTGATCACAGGAACTGTCCGCGCGATGTCGGGATTCACAGTGCCTGTGACGACCAGTTGCGACACCGCCTCATGCTTGACAGCGGACGACAGTGGATATTGCTCGGGATGATCCACATGAAAGAGCGAAACATCACCCACTTCGACGACTTGCGCGGGAGGAGGCGCCCCATTCTGCACGCTGGTGTTGCCTCCGCATCCCCCGAGGAGAGGGACGAATACCAGCATCGAAGGTACTGCGACGATCCGGTTGTATCTCATCTGAGTACCTCATTCGGACGACTCGCACCCGAAATACGGCACGGCAAAGTCGGTTTGTTGTGAAAGCGCTGCTAGCACTGCTGAGACGAGACTCGGACAGCGCGGGTAATTTCTTGGCCTATAAGCCGGATTACGACAAGTAGAGAGGCGACAGGGGCGGGGCTCGACAGGACCGCGACTGGCCGTCAAAGCACAACGCAGCAGGTGCTAGATCAAGCACAGCGGTTCGGCCCACGCGTAGGTTCTCAAGAGCAAGAAGCGCTGCGACGACGGCGAGACCCGTTGCATGGCGCGGGGTGACCGAATGAAGCGGCGAATGGTGCGCATCAACAGAAAGTGAGGAGCTACGGCGGCTCGTCGCAGAATCCTCGAACAGCATCATTTCAGGGTGCAGATCATCCGACATCGAGACGGCGAAGAAGAGCAGGATCAGGGCGACGCTGACAGCCGTCCACTCACGGAGGGAAGGTGGAAGTGCTCGATTGCGATCGTGCACCCAGCGAGTGCGCCAGACCCACAACGTGGCGCCCGCCAGCAACACCCACGTGATGTTTAGAATTAGCTCCATCGCAGCCCAGATAGCCAGCTACAGTAACTTAATGTGTGTGCTTGCGGCAAGCGGGGGCGTCGGGCCGGTCACAGAGAGCGTCAATAAACTTCAAAGGCAGCGTTACGACGAGCCTTCGCTCGAACTATCGCGTCGGTTGAGCGGATCCGGAGCAAACCGAAGGATGGACGGGGCCAATACTGGAATGAGTGACAGGAAGTCTCGCATGAGCGTGTCTCGCAGATCGGCGAACTCCGCGCGCTGCGGGTCGAGCGCGAAAGCAAACATTTCATTGTGGAGGATCGCCGCGTCGGGTGAGTCCAGCCCGAGATAGCGCAGAAAGCTGGCGAGGTAGAGCGCTTCGGGGGTCCAACCTACCGAAGCGCTCGGATGGACTTGCGGGAGCTTGCGTTGCAGTAGCGACCACGTGTAGAGCAACACGCGCAGTCGGTCTGTACCCAGAACAAAGACTGTCTCTTCAAGAGTCCCCAGCGATCTTGCCGGCGACAGCGCAAGAGAAACAGCCATCTGCAAGACCAGCGATTCCAGGTCGGGATGTGAGCGAATCTCGCGAGCGACGCGGCTCAAATCCACGATTTCGGCGCCCAGTAAGCGATTGATACGGCACACCGGCGGCGGCTCTGAAGGCGCCAGCGGAACGCTGAGCAGATTCTTGCGTTGATTCCAATCACGAGATGATTTCGGTTTGCGCATATCACCCCGGCTAGACCATTGCCGTCAATGCAAAAATCGGCTCTGACAGGCATGCTCTTTAGGCCAAAGCTGTTTTGCGCCGTATCGTGGGAGATGCTGCCGAGGTTCCAAGATTAGAAGGACGTGCGCGGGACAACAGCTTCGGAAGTCGTGTTCGCAATCGAAGCAGCGCGGCGCTGTGAATCTGCGAGACACGAGACTCGCCGATACTTAGAATCCGGCCGACTTCCTTCATCGTCAGATCCTGAAAGTGATACAGAGACAAAACCTCGCGCTGGCGTTGCGGCAACTCGTTCATCGCGCGCGCAAGCAACTCAGCCATTTCGCTGCGCAGCGCCTGGTGGTAGGGATCTTCCTCTTTTGATTCGCAGTGCTCGATTTCTTCTTCGCCGCTTTGATCGCTGGATTGAGTCTGAACGCTGCCGAGGTCCAGTCCGCGCAACATCGCCCGCAACCGTTGCAGATCCTCAAGGCCCACATTCAGCTCGGCCGCAATTTCTTCTTCGCTCGGGTCCCGGCTAAGCCGCGTTCTAATTTGGGAAACGGCCTGTGCCAAACGGCGTGCCTGCCGGCGAAGCGCTCGCGGGCTCCAGTCGACCAACCGAAGGCTATCGAGGATTGCGCCGCGAATGCGGAACTCCGCGTAGTGCTTGAGACGAACGTTTTTGGTGGGATCGTACTTCTTGACGGCGTCCATCAGACCGAGAATTCCTGCGTGTACAAGGTCTTCCAGGGGAACCTGCGGCGGTAGCCGAAAATGAATGCGCCGCGCCACGTAGTGAACTTGCGGAAGATGTTCCAGCAGTAGTTGTTCGCGCTGCTGTTCGTTGAGCGCTGAATCGAGCATGGGTCGCAGGAAGATGCAAGAAAGATTCCAGCGGTGCGGAGCGATTCATTAGAATCCCTAATCAACCGCTGTGCGGCGGCCTGCCGATGTTTATCGTACAGATCTTTCTGGTCTCTCGCGTCACCGCAAAGGCGCGCTCCATCGCACGCCAGTATGGTGCTGCAGCGCGGACGAGAGGAGATTCGCTGAGGCGGTCGTTGTAGAAACCTCCGCTGCCAAACTCGCAGGGGAGATCGTTCCATTTGCGGTCGCCGTCGCAAAACGCTACGAGCAGTTCCCGGCGATCTTCTCGAAGCGCCGCGATAAGCCGGTGGATGCTCAGGTCGTCGATGCCTTCATCGAGCAAGATCACGTTGAACCGGCCATCGGAGGACGCACGAATTTCGTCAGTTGCAGCGCTGGTATCAATCAGATGCCCGGGCGGGAACCCCACGATTTGCAGAAGTCTTTCGCGGACCGCGACGCGCAGGTCCGGAACGTTCAATTCAAGCCTGAAACCATTTATCGACAGCGTCATTTCGTTCTCGCTTCGCTCATGGCTATCCGAAGAATCTTGGCGAGCTGCCCAGGGCCAAATCGAGTCACGCCACCTTTCCGTCGGAAGCGTTTCGTGCCTTTAACTGATAGCCGACGCCGCGCACGGTGTGAATCAACTTGGGTTCGAACGGTACATCCACCTTCTTTCGCAAATAATTCACGTATACGTCGACGATGTTGGTGAGCGGATCGTTTGCGTGGTGCCACACGTGGCGAACGATTTCCGACCGCGTGACGCACTCTCCCGCGTTCGCGAGGAGACATTCGAGCAGCGCAAACTCTTTGGGCGTCAGACGGATCCTTTGACCCGCGCGAGTCACCACGTGCGCGTCGCGCCTGAGTTCGAGGTTGTCGATTCGCAGTACCGTCTCGCTGCGACGGTCGCGACCGCGCACGAGAGCTCGCAAGCGCGCCAGCAGCTCGGACAATTCGAAGGGTTTCGAGAGAAAATCGTCGGCGCCCAAATCAAGCGCCTGCGCTTGCTGGCCTGGGCGCGCGCCCGTTGCGAGTACGAGGACGGGCAACTGCTCGGGCATTGCACGCAAATCGCGAAGCAGCGAATACCCGCCTTCACTCGACAGATCGATATCAAGAATCGCGGCGTCATGACTCCGTCCCGCGACCAGAGATTTCATCTGTTCACTGTCGTGCGCGAGGTCCGCGACAATTTTCTCTGCGGCCAATTCTTTGTTCAGATACGTTCCGAGCGAGGAATCCTGCACAGCGACAAGGATCCGCATAGATGCTCCTGCGGAAGGGAAAAGTTTAGGAAGGGTTCTACGAATCTAGTGAAGCCAAATGAGGGAGTCAAAAGAAACTTTGATTCTTGTGGGCGCGTTTTCCAGAACTAACAACTTTCGATAGTTGTGTTTCACAACGAAACGGATGAGAGCCAGTGTCGTATCTTGATTAAACCGAAATCGAACTCCCAATTCCATTTCGGCACAGGATTTCAGGGATGGGTCATTTTTTCGGGGCGAACGATTTCGTCGAACTCCTTTTCGGTGAGGTAACCGAGCTTGAGGGCTGCTTCGCGAAGCGTGAGCCCGTCATGGTGCGCCTTCTTGGCGATTTCGGCCGCCTTGTCGTAACCGATTTTCGGTGTCAGCGCGGTGACGAGCATGAGAGAGCTGTCCAAGTGGTGCTGAATGCAATCGAGATCAACTCGCATGCCTTCCACCGCATGCTCTCGGAACGAGCGGCAGGCGTCGGTGAGAAGGCTTACGGAATGAAGGAAATTGTAAGTGATTACGGGCTTGAAAACGTTCAACTGGAAATTTCCCTGCGAGCCAGCAAAACCGATGGTCACGTCGTTACCCATCACCTGCACGGCAACCATCGTCACGGCTTCCGACTGAGTCGGATTCACTTTGCCGGGCATTATCGACGATCCCGGCTCATTTTCTGGAAGGATCAACTCGCCCAGCCCCGCCCGTGGCCCGGAAGCCAGCCAGCGAATATCGTTGGCGATCTTCATCAACGAGGCCGCCAGAGTTTTCAGCGCGCCGCTCGCAAAAACGAGCTCGTCGTGTGCCGAAAGCGCGGCGAACTTATTCGGATGAGACTTGAACGGCAAACCGGTCAGCTCCGAAATCTTCCTTGCGGAGCGTTCGGCGAATTCCGGGTGTGCGTTGAGGCCTGTCCCAACAGCCGTGCCGCCGATGGCAAGATCGTAGAGTCCCCACAGCGACTCGCCAATGCGGCCGATGTCGCGGTCCAGCAGGCTGACCCAGCCGGAAATTTCCTGACCGACCGTGAGAGGGGTCGCGTCCATCAGGTGAGTTCGGCCAATTTTGACGACGCTGCCAAATTCCTTCGCCTTCGCGTCGAGCGCGTCGCGCAACCGTTCGACCGAAGGAATGAGGTCTTGCGAGACACGCGAGGCCGCGGCGATGTGCATGGCTGCTGGAAACGTGTCGTTCGACGACTGCGACATATTAACGTCGTCGTTCGGATGGATCGGCTTCTTGCTTCCCATCACGCCGCCGGCGATTTCGATCGCGCGATTCGAGATGACCTCGTTCGCGTTCATGTTGGTCTGGGTGCCGCTGCCGGTCTGCCAGATGCGAAGCGGAAAATGGTCGTTGAGCTTTCCGGCGATCACTTCGTCCGAGGCTTGCACGATTAGCTTGGCTTTCTCGTGCGGGAGCCTGCCGAGATCCTGATTCACCAGCGCCGCGGCCTTTTTCAGAATGCCGAAGGCGCGGATGAGTTCAGGCGGCATCGTGTCCGTGCCGATATTGAAATGGATCAGCGAGCGCGCTGTCTGGGCACCGTAATAGCGATCGGCGGGGACTTCGATCTTCCCCATGCTGTCCGATTCTGTGCGCGTCTTCACGGCGGTTGCGGGCGAGGCTTTAGCGTCCACGCGATTCGTCCCCCTCGACTATTGTGACCCAACATGAACAGCATACTGCGGAATTTCGTCCATGCACATCCTGCTCATGTTTCCGAACACAAAGGCACGCCCTGCGGCAGGTCCATACCGGCTTGGCGCTCAGCGGGTTTCGATCAAACTTAAATTCATTGACTCCAAGGGACTCCGCGTGCAGACTAGGCCCGCTCGTCAGGCCCCACCGAGGAGTAACCACAATGCGAGAGTTCGACGGAAAGGCACTTTTGTCTGCGCTGGTCCTGTTCGTTGCGTGCGCCGCAAGTTCTCCGCGCGTCAACGCGCAGAGCAATGCGCCCGCGAGTTTCAACGTCAAACACGTCATCGGTTTGCAAGCCGTTCAACACAACACAAAGGGGCAGGCTACTGTGTCGAAGGACGCGTTGACGTTCACGAGCGGCCCGACGAAAAGTGATCTTGCCATCAGCGGCATCGAAGACGTTCAGACCGGCGTCGATAGCCAGCGAATCATCGGCGGGACGATTGGGACATTAACGATGGTCGCGCCCTACGGCAGCGGCCGGTTCCTGAGTCTGTTCCGAGAGAAGATCGACACTCTGACGATCGAGTACCGAGACACCAATGGCGGATTGCACGGCGCGATTTTCACTCTGCCGAAAGGTCTAGCCTCGGCGCTGAAAGCCCAACTCGTAGCAGCGGGAGCGAAAGCGAGCCCAGTTCCGGCGCAGGAGGCAACGAAACCATGAATCGTCAAACCCGAGATCGCGCTCTGAGTTCGCTCGTCCTTCCAGCTTTGGCTCTCGTGGCATTTCTCGCGTTCTCGCGCCCGACGGCGCAGGCGGCGCAAGCGTCGACCGCAACGCCCCCCACGCCGATGCACGCTTCCGCACTTCAGGTTCTGCAAATCCAGGCAGAGGATGTGAAATTGCCTGCCGAGTTTCAGATGGCGATGTACGAGCACGTAATGGAGGAAGTCGGAAAGACAAGACGATTCGAGCACCTGTATCGCGACGGAGACCGCGATGCAGCGAGCGCGCCTGATCTCGTCACTTTGCGATGCACGGCGACTGGTTTCAAACAAGGAAGCGCGGAGAAGCGCCAAGTCACGACGGTCACTGGCAAGACGTCGATCAAAGTTCATCTGCTGTTCACGGACAAGAACGGTCAGAAGCTTTTTGAAAATGACGTCGAGGGTAAGGTGCAATTCCTCGGCGAGAACCTGCGCGCGACGTTCGATTTCGGCAAGAAAGTCGCCGCAGTGGTGCGGCAGGATTTCACGCCGGCAAAGTCCGCCAAGAAATCGTAGCGTTCCCTTCGATCGCGCGCACGAAGTCTTGCTCATTTGAGCAAGCGCTGTTTTACTTTCCGAGGAAACGGATTCATCATGTCTCCGCGGTTCTCTCGGCAGGTTCCGAAGACCCCAGCCTGGAACAAAAGCAGCGGATTCGCGAGCGAGAGACTAGGCGTGTCCGGTGATTGACGGGCGGGAGTGGGCCATGAGTGATACAAGAGTCCAGTGGCTGGGCCAGGTCGTCGACGGGAAATTCGAGCTGCGCGAGTTTGTAGGCAGCTCGCCTCGCAGTTGGGTCTACCTCACGGAGCGCGAAGGGCAACGGGCCGCGATCAAGCTGATCTCGGCCAACGCGCGACAAACCGACGCGCGAATTTCCAGTCTGGAACAAACTAAGAGCTTTTCGCATCCGAATCTTCTGCGCGTGTATGAAGTAGGGCGCTGCCGGCTCGGTGATACGCCGCTGGTCTACGCCGTCACCGAATACGCCGAAGAAAATCTCGCGGACATTCTTGCTCAGCGTGCACTCACTCCTGCCGAAGTGGCCGAGATGTTGCCGCCGGTGCTCGATGCACTCGCGTATTTGCACGGCAAAGGTCGCGTCCACGGTCATATCAAACCTGCAAATATTCTGGCGACCGGCGATCGGGTGAAAATTTCGATCGACGCTGTCAGTGCAATGGGAGAGATGCCGGTCCAACCGAGCGCCTACGATGCGCCGGAAATAGCAAAGGGCGGATTTTCGACTCAGGGCGATATCTGGTCACTTGGAATGACCTTGGTCGAGGCGCTGACGCAAAAGCTTCCCGTGATACTGCAAAATGCATCGGACGACCCCGCCCTGCCGGATTCCCTGCCCCAGCCATTCTTGGACATCGCGCGTGAATGCCTGCGCCGCCAGCCGCGCCGCCGAGCAACGATCGCGGACGTTTCGGCCAGATTACGGACTCCCGCGAGCGTGCTTCAGAAGCCAGTGGGTGCGCCGGAGCCGGTGGCTCGCGCTGCTTCTCCAGCAGCTCCAACGGCGCCCGCGAAGGCGCAGAAAGCACCCACGAACTGGCGGAGCGCGGCTCCGGCGGCGGTGCTCGTCGCTCTCGCGCTCGTCGTCATCCTCGTCGCGCCGAAGCTTCTCAATCGCTTGCAAGGACAGTCGGCAGGCGCTGCGGCAGTCGAGCCCTCTTCTTCGCCAGCAACGGAACAGTCGGCCGGGGCAACCGCGAGCGTAGAGGCGTCAGCTACCAAGCGCAGTGCCGCAGCACCTACGAGCACCGTGCCTTCGCCGCAGCCTGCCGAAGCTGCGCCAGCCGCTGAGAAATCGGAGGCGGTGCGGGCGAGCACTACTAAGAATGCGACCGAATCCGGCGAGGATAATGCCGTCGCGAACCCGGCTCCCGCACCTCCGCCCCAACCTGCGCCACCAGCGGCCGTGCCGACAAGGCTCGCAACATCGGGAGAAGTCGTCGAGCAAGTTCTGCCCGATGTGCCGCAGAAGGCTCTCGACACGATTCAAGGCACGGTAAAAGTTGGCGTGCGGGTACAAGTCGATGTGTCAGGAAACGTGACCGACGCCAGCCTCGATTCACCCGGGCCCAGCAAGTACTTTGCGAATTTGGCGATGAACGCCGCGCGGAAGTGGAAGTTCAGTCCCGTGGCCGATGGCAGCAGCACTCGTGAATGGGTCCTGCGATTCCAATTCAGGCAGGACGGACCGAAGGCGACGTCGAGCACCGCAGCACCCTCCCGCTAAAGACATTCAGCTCGGCCTGAATACCTCAGAGCCGAGCGCGCTTCTTCCTCGACGTAGTGGAAAAATGGCCCCAGCCCTCGTTTCACTTGCGAACCGAAGTGTCGCAAAGCGCTTGACCAAATCGCCCAAAGGCCGCCTACTGTATGAAAGCAGATCTGCCCGTTTGGCACTGATTCCAAAGGAGATTCGCCGTGGCGACGACACTGGAAACTACCTCCAAGCCGATCTCAAAAGAGCTCCCCGTGGTGCTGGCAGTGGACGACAGCCCCGTGCAATTGCGGCTGATCCAAGAGGCGCTCGGACGAAACGGCTATACCGTGAAATCGGCAACCAGCGGCGAAAAAGCATTCGAAATGATGAAGACAGCCGTGCCGGCCGTGGTTGTTTCCGACGTAACGATGACCGGCATGACAGGCTACGATCTTTGCAAGGCCATCAAGAAGGATTCCAAACTGGAGAAGGTTCCGGTCATTTTGCTGACCAGCGAAGGTGCTCCGAAGGACTTCAAAGCCGGAAGGGACGCTGGGGCTGTCGTCTACATCACAAAACCCTTCAAGCCCGAGGCGCTGCTGAACGCCGTGCGGATGGTCTGCCCCGTGGCGCACTCGTAGTTCCCTGCGAACAAACTCGGCTGAAACTTCACTCCGCTACAGCGCGCTTTAGCCAGACCGAGCGACCAGCTGACCGGCTATTGCACTCCTGGACAGGGGGTCGGCGGGGATTCCCAGGGATATGCTGGTCCAGGCGTAGACTGACCTCTTCAGGAGTCTAGGGTCTCTCAGAGCAAAGGACTACTGTGCCGTCACTGTTCCATCGTCTCTTGCAAAGCGAAGACGTTGAAGAGCGCGCCGCAATCGCTGCGGATCCGCCCCCGCCTGCGCCCGCTGGCACGGCGAACGAAATGATCAATGCGGAAGACTTGCCGTCGGCTGCCGCCAAGCTCGCTGAACTCTTCCCCGAAGCTCCGCCCGCGGAAAGCGCCGAAGTTCACGCCGAGGCCAAACCGGAAGACAAGCCGACAACCGCGGTAGTTGCCGTAGCGCCCGCGGAAGCGCCACCTGAGCCATCACTCGCCCCCAAGCGGCGAGGCATATTTTCATGGCTCTTCGGCTCGAAGGACTCACCCAAGGCCATCGAGGAAATATCGCTGGTCGCCGAATGGGCGTCGACACCCCCCGCAAGCAACGAGGCAGCGCTGGCACGTCACGCAGAAACACCCGTCACCCCAAAGACTGTGCAAGGATCCGTCGCGCCTGCAGCAGAAACTACCGCAGATCCAATACCGGCGGAGCAATTGCCTCCCGCCGGCGAACTCCTCGCGGTACTATTCACGCAAGATCAGCGACCGAATGCGGCCGAGACCATCGTTTCGACTAGCGAGCCAGTCGACGAGCCCGCCGCCGTGCCGGTTGCACAGATTGAACAGCCTGCTGAAACCGCTTCGCCCGAATCTTCGGAGTCGGTCGAGCCGCCGCCTCCCGAGTCGCCACAGGTTGAGGAACCCGTGCTACAAGACTTCGACGACGCGCCTCCGTCGTCCCTGTCCGCGGATTTTCTAGGTGCGATGAAGAGTGCGATGCCGCGAGCTGAACCACATCCTGTCGAAGCGGCTTCAATGGACGACTCGGATGCTACGCAGCGACAAGGGCCCGCAGCGCCTGAGCCGCTCGCGTATTCTCAGCCCTCTGCCCAGCTGGCCGAGCCGAAGCGCCCCGCGTATCGCGATTGGGCGCTTGATGACAAACTCGCGGGCCACCGCGAATGGGTCGAGTCGCACGGGCTCGCAGGCACGCGCGCCGATCTTTCGTGCGCCGAACTCGAAGGAGCCGACCTGATCAGCGTCAATCTCCGAATGGCCGATCTGCACGACGCAAATCTCAGAGCGGCGGATATGCTCCTCGCAGACCTGCGCGATGCGTGCCTGGTGCGCGCCGATCTGGAAGAATCGTGTCTCGTCGGCGCGAATCTGGAAGGCGCGAATCTCGAGGGCGCAAGTCTTGAGACCGCGATGGGGCTCGTGCCGCGTCAGCTTGCGGGCGCCAATCTGCGTGACGCACTCCTCGCGCCGCAATTGATGGAGTTTGAGGCCGAGAGCAAATTTGCACACAATTCGCGCAAAGCGCACCGCTATTTTGGCGCGATGACTGTCACGAGCGTGCTTTCCTGGCTGCTGCTGTGGAAGACGAAGGATGCGCAGATTGTGAGCGACTCGGCCCTCCTGCCGTTTCTCCATTCGCATGCAGCCGCGGCGGCGCTTCCGACGGCAGAGTCTTATCTGATCGTTCCCGGAGCGCTGTTTCTTCTCTATCTGCTTTTTCACTTTCACTTGCAGCGGCTTTGGGAGTCGGTCGAGGAATTGCCGGCGATTTTTCCTGATGGGCATCCCCTGGGCGACGAAGAGCCCGCCCTCATCTTGGGCCTTTTGCGCACCCACTTTCGATGGATGAATCCTGATCCATCGTCAACCCGAATTGTAGAACGCGGAATATCGGTGATGCTCGCGTATGGAATAGTCCCCGTGACGCTGCTCCTTTTCTGGTCACGCTATTTGACCCGCCAGGAAGTTCACGGGACCATCTTGCATACGATCCTCGCTGTCGTGTCGAGCGGCGTGTCAATTCATGCCATCACCAAGGTAGGCCGCCGGCCTGAGCGGTGGGAGTTCGAACGAACCTGGGTCCGGCGGCTGGTTGCGCGCATCAAGGCAGTCAGCCCTGTGACCGTCGCTGCTGCGTTCGGTTTCGTGTTGCTGCTGATCGCTGCCGGAACGCTGCTTGGCGTGCCTCACGATCGCGCGCGGGCGCCCCAGTACGGGTCAGCGAATATCCGCAGGTGGGCTCCCACGCTTTTCTGGTGGACTGGGTTTGATCCCTATCCCGATCTCACCGAAGCATCTCTTTCTTCAAGGCCGCCGACGTGGAATGTCGACGACGATCGGGTTTCTTCTGTCGATGGAGCCCGGCTCAACGACGTGCATTTGCGATACGCCCAAGCCTACGGAGTTTTCCTCGCGAACGCGCACATGCTGCAAGCGAATCTACAGGGCGCGTTTCTCTCGCAAGCGGACTTCCGCGGAGCCGACCTTGGCCAGAGCGATCTCCGATACGCAGTGCTGGATCAGGCGCGCATGTACCGCGTCAATCTCGACCGGTCGAATCTCGATGGGGCTGACTTGCGCCGGGCCGATCTACGAGCTGCCAATCTTTCGCACTCTTCGTTGCACGATTCGATTCTTGAGGATGCGCGGCTCGAAGGCGCGAGCCTCTATACGTCTCGACTCGACGGAGCAATCCTGATTCGCACGAATCTGGAAAAAACGGATCTGCGCGACGCGTATATGGCCGGGACTCACATGGACCACGCTGACCTTAGAAACGCGTATCTATGGTCGGCTACGCTGACGAACGCCGATCTCGGAGGCGCGCAGCTCGACGGAGCGATTCTAATTGATGCGGACTTGCGCGGCGCGAATCTTGGCGGAACGCAGTTTGCAGGAACTGTTTTGAACAACGCCAATTTGAGCGGGACAAGCCTTGAAGGAGCGAACATGCGGGGCGCGTTTGGACTGACGGCGGCCCAGATTTGCTCTGCGAAATCACGACGCGGCGTGATGCTCGACGACGCGCTCCAAACACAAGTCGAAGCCGAATGCGGCGGAACGCGCTAGCTCCAGCGACCCTCGAAGCGAATCAAGAAAGCGCCGAAGCGGAAGCCGCTCCGTAAAAGCTGAACCACGGACTTGCAGCTTTCAACCGCTCATTCACATTCTTGATATTTTTCACGCCTTGATCGGCGAGCCAATCCTCAAGAGCCTTCACTCCCTGCTTCGCATACACTGGAATCCCATCCTTCCAGGTCGCGCGGCCGCAGAGAACGCCCGAGAATTTGACGCCCGCATCAGCGGCTAGCTCGAGCGTTTCATTGAATACCTCATTGCTTACGCCTGCGGAGAGATAGATAAACGGCTTCTTTGCGACCGCAGCGGCCTTGCGGAAATGATCTTTGGCCTGATCGCGCGTGTACGCGGCGTCGCCCTTGCAGGCCTTCGACCCGGCCACATATGCCATGTTGACCGGAACTTCGACTTTTAGGACGTCGACGCCATACTGGGACTTTGAAAACTCCTCCATGCTCCGCGCTACGATTTCGGGCTTCTTGCGGGCGAACTCGATGCTCTTCTCGTCGCCGTCTTCTTCATAGCCGACAAATTCGAGGAAAAACGGAACGTCCGCAGCCGTGCACTCGCCGCCGATCCGCTCGATCCACGCGTGTTTGATGTCGTTGATATGAGGCGGATCGAACGGCGTATAGTAGAGCAAAATCTTGATGCAATCCGCACCGGCAGCCATCAGGCGGCGCACGGACCAAACGTCGAGAAGATCGGGCAAGCGGCCCGGGCGCGTATTGTCATAGCCGCTGTTTTCGTAGGCAAGGAGCAATCCAGCGTTTCTTGCCCGCAATTTCGCAGCAGGAAGTCCGTACTCGGGATCGAGAAGAATCGCGCTGGCGTACGGGGTCAGCACGCGGACGACCGCGCTCTTGAATTCCTCGAGCATTTGTGACGTGACGGCGCTCTTGTCAACTCCCTTGTCCTTGGCGATAGCGCTTTTGAGAGAGCCGCGCTGGTCCATGGCCGCAGCGGCAATCACTCCGCGCGAATCCGAGACAGCTTGCAAGCCCTTTTGTTTTCCTGGCGTGATCTTCATAGCGTGCGATCTCCCGGCGAGAATTTTCCAAAGACGTCGCGATTTTAGCACAGCGACGGAAACCACAAGGACTCAAACACGCACACAAAAGGAAGGTTAAACGAGATTAGAAAGACAGGATTTGGTGCTGAGCGGCGCAAGAATGCCCTTCACCGGAACCCGCGACCGAACTCATCGATGTGAGCTTGTCGAGAAGGTCGGGGCCGTGGGCCGCGAGCTGCGGCAGCAGACACAAGGTGCGTTCCTGCAGTTCGCCGTTCGGCGTGAGCGAATCGGTCAGGATCTTTTCGTGCCGGTCGAGCACGCCTGAACGAAAGTTTTCGGCGCGTGCAACCTTCCCCTTCAATTGCGTGATCTGATGGAGCACCTTGGCTTCGGCCGTGTGAAGCGATTCCATCAGCGTGGGGTCAAGCTTCGCGAGCGGCTCTTCAAACGACTTCATCAATCGGCGCACTTCTTCCTCGCTTGCGTCGAAGCGGCTGGACAGCGCGCCCGGCAACGACTGCTGCTCCATTTTCGAACGCAACTGCTGGCGCCCCGCGAGCAGGTCGCGAAGATGAAGACCGTATTGCGCAAGGAAGCGCGCGATCGCTGGGTCTATGATCGTGAAGCTCGCGCGGGGCAGGATCGCGGGCATGCGAACTCCGAGCTCCCGATAGACAACCTGCGCTTGAGCCATGTAGGCGACCTCGGCTGGTCCACCGACGTAGGCGGCAGTCGGGAGAATTGAGTCTTGAATCGCGGGCCGCAGCAGCGCGCTCGGTGAAAACTGTTCCGGCTGCTGCTCGATCGCCTCGATGAATTGCCGAGCTGATATTTCAGTGTCGCCAACCAAGAAGGATCCATTCTTTCTGCGAACCGCTTCTCGACGGCCGGCTTTGCTCCAAAAAAGAAGCGTCGTCTCGTTCGTGACCTTGACCTGTGAATGGAAACCGGCGGCCTCCAGTTCCTTGGAGCGCGCAGCGAGCGCACTTCCGAGTTGGTCAGCCCGCTGAGCCGCATGCTCCAAAGTGGGAGCTGCGAGACGGTGCAACTGCGGGTCAAGCTGATCGAGGAAGACGATTCCGCGGCCTGCAAGAAGTCGTGCCATGAGCTTGCCGAAAGCCGAACCATACGTGTCGCGGGGCGTATAGGACTCATTCAGGGCACGTATGACTTCGGCAGCGAACTCACCTTCAAGAGTAGACGCCGCCGCACCGACAACAGCCTCAATCCCATCGCCCAGTGGGATTTCACCGACGCGGCGGCCGGAATCTTCCGGTGGCAACTCGTAACGCGCGAGACCGTTGCGCGTGCACCAGTAAGAATGATTGATTTCGGCGAGATCGTGATCTTCCGTGGCCAGCCAAAAAACCGGAACTGCGTCGATGCCGCGCCGCGTCACCTCCTCTGCACAACGGATGACGGTTAGTGCCTTATAGAAAGTGTAGGCGGGTCCGGAAAAAAGGCCGGCCTGCTGTCCGGTGACGATGGCGACGGCACCTGAGGCGAGGCGATCGAGATTGCGAGCTGTTGCCGATTCGATTTCGCCGCCAGAACCGAGGTTACGATTCTGTGCGCGCAGGATCTCGATGACGCGCATGCGAACGTCCGGACGCAACTTTGACTCACGCGCAGCGGCGTCGACACCCGCGGCGGTTGGAGGATGCGCGTAATAGGCCGCGACCTTCGAAAAGTCGTCAAGAAATGTCGAATAGAGCTTGCTCGTGCGCGGAATGTCGTGGAACGGAAGACAGTGAGACTCCATCGGGGCAGTCATGATACACGCCGGCTCGAACACGAACAATCACGGCCACAATCGGCTTTCGAGGCGCGACAATCGGTCGGCGGCTTCACTGGCAACATTGGATTAGCGCGAGATCGCCCAGGATTCTAGGAATTCAGGCCGCGAACCCTGCCGCCAGAAATGCGGCAGCAAAATCGGAAATATTGGTTCCTCAGGGCAAAGCGACAGATTTGCGCCGGTGCAAATCCTGAATCGCCGCCACATCGGCAGCATGGCCGACCATCGCGCGAATTCCCCGCGCCGCGGCACTCGCAGCCGAAAGCGTCGTGATGCAGGGAACGTTGTAGCGCACCGCCGCGCGGCGAATCGACTTTTCGTCGTAGAACGATTCGCGACCAAGCGGCGTATTGATGATCAGATTGACCTTGCCGTTTTTGATCAAGTCGATGATGTTCGGCCGGCCTTCGTTCACTTTGTATACCGCTTCGATATCGATCCCGGCGCGCTTCAGCGCCGCAGCTGTGCCGCGCGTGGCGATAATCTTCAACCCTGCCGCCGCAAGGTCTTTGGCGACCGGCGCGGCATGGATCTTGTCGTGGTCGTTCACGCTGATGAAGACGATACCTTCCGTCGGCAGCCGCTGGCCGGCCGCCAGTTGCGCCTTCGCAAACGCCTGGCCGAAGGTGGTCGAAATGCCCATCACTTCGCCCGTCGACCGCATTTCCGGCCCCAGAATCGTATCGACGCCTCGGAACTTGTTGAACGGGAATACCGGCGACTTCACCGCGAAGAAATCGTGAACCGCGAGTTCCTTCACGCCGTTGACTTGCGTTACTGGCAGATGCAGATCGCGCAACTTGCGCCCGGTCATCAGACGCGCGGCCACTTTGGCGAGCGGCACGCCGGTTGCTTTGCTCACGTAGGGCACTGTGCGCGACGCGCGCGGATTCACTTCCAGGACATAAACAGTGTCGTTCTGGATGGCGTACTGCACGTTCATCAGCCCCACGACGCGAAGGGCTCGCGCAAGGCGCGTCGTGTAGTCGCGAATCTGTTCGAGCACTGCGGGCTTGAGCGACACGGGCGGCAGTACGCAGGACGAGTCGCCGGAATGGATGCCGGCCTCCTCAATGTGTTCCATGATGCCGGCTATTACCACGTCTTCGCCATCCGCAACCGCGTCCACATCCACCTCGGTTGCGTTCTCGAGGAACTGGTCGATCAGGATCGGCCGCTTTGGATCGGACAAGCCGCCGATCTGCGTCGCCTGAGCCACGTACTCTTCCACGGTCTTCAAATCGTACGCGATCACCATCGCGCGCCCGCCCAGGACATAGCTCGGCCGCACGAGCACGGGTAGCCCGATTTCCGAGGCGGTAGTGACGGCCTCCTGTGGAGCAAGCGCGGTGCCGCCGCGCGGCTGCGGAATATTTAGTTCCGCGAGCAGCGCGCCGAATCTCCGTCGATCTTCGGCGAGATCGATCGATTCAGGATCGGTGCCGATAATCCTGGCCTTATTGCGTTTTAGTTCGAGCGCAAGATTGAGCGGTGTCTGTCCGCCGAACTGCACGATCACACCCTGAGGGTCCTCGCGGTCGAGAACCGCGAGTACGTCTTCCAGCGTGAGCGGCTCGAAATAGAGGCGATCGGAAGTGTCGTAATCTGTCGAGACGGTTTCGGGGTTGCAGTTGATCATCACCGTTTCGTAGCCGTCTTCCTTGAGCGCCATGGCGGCGTGGCAGCAGCAGTAATCGAACTCAATTCCCTGCCCGATGCGGCTCGGACCGCTGCCGAGAATCACGATCTTGGGCCGCTCTGTGACTGCGGACTCATCAGAATTCTCGTAGGTGGAGTACAGATACGGTGTAAACGATTCAAATTCCGCCGCGCATGTATCGACACGCTTGAACACAGGCACGACCCCGAGCTCATGCCGCCGCCCGCGAACTGAGGCCGACTTGACGTTCCACAGTTTCGCAAGCTCTTCGTCGCTCGCGCCGGAGCGCTTAGATTCAAGCAGCATCTCGCGAGAGCATTTCGTCAGCGTCGTGGCAGCCACCTGCCGGTCGAGTGCGACCATTTCTTCCATGTGGCTGAGGAACCATGGATCGATCTTGGTGAGCGAATGAATTTCGTCGCGGGTCATACCGCGCTCGATCGCCTCGAACAGCCAGTGGATGCGGTCCGGGCCGGGCACATGCAGGCGCTCGCGCAACAATGCTGTCGTGACTTCTGCCGGCGGGCGCCACGCGCTGCTCGGCTCGAGCGCGCGAATGCCCTTGCATAGGGCTTCCTGAAACGTGCGGCCGATGGCCATCACCTCGCCGACGGATTTCATCTGCGTGGTCAGTGTCGTGTCGCTGCCCGGAAATTTTTCAAATTGCCACTTCGGAATTTTGGCGACGACATAATCGATGCTCGGCTCAAAGCAGGAAGGCGTCTTGCGCGTGATATCGTTCGGAATCTCGTCGAGCGTCATCCCGACGGCCAGCTTCGCCGCAATCTTCGCGATCGGGAAGCCCGTCGCTTTGCTCGCGAGCGCCGAGCTGCGCGAGACGCGCGGATTCATCTCGATCACGACCATGCGGCCGGTCTCAGGGTCGACGGCGAACTGAATATTCGAGCCGCCGGTCTCGACGCCTACCGCGCGGATGATCGCGGCCGCCGCGTCGCGCATCCGCTGATATTCCTTGTCCGTCAGCGTCTGCGCGGGCGCTACCGTGATCGAATCGCCCGTGTGAATGCCCATCGGGTCGACGTTTTCGATCGAGCAGATCACGACGAAGTTGTCGCGAAAATCGCGCATCACTTCGAGCTCGAATTCCTTCCAGCCGATCACCGACTCTTCGATCAGCGCCTGATGCACCGGGCTCGCATCGAGCGCGCGCGCAATCGCGTCGGCGAATTCCTCGTGGTTGTACGCGATCGAACCGCCGGTCCCGCCAAGTGTGAACGATGGCCGGATCACGACCGGATAGCCCATCTTGTCGGCGAGGCGAATCGCCTCCGGCACATTCGTGACGACCGCGGAATTCGGCACTTCAAGGCCGACTTTTCGGCAGACATCTTTGAATAGCAGCCGATCCTCGGCGATCTTGATCGCGTCGAGCTGCGCGCCGATTAGTTTCACGCCGTACTTTTCAAGCACGCCGCTCTCGGCCAACTCAACGGCCAAATTCAGCCCGGTCTGTCCGCCCACCGTCGGCAGCACCGCGTCGGGCCGCTCAGTCGCGATGATCGCTTCGAGATACTCCTTCGAAAGCGGCTCGATGTAGGTGCGGTTCGCAACCTCAGGGTCGGTCATGATCGTCGCGGGATTCGAATTGATGAGGATGACGTCGTAGCCCTCCGACCGCAGCGCCTTGCACGCCTGCGTACCGGAATAGTCGAATTCGCATGCCTGCCCGATGACAATCGGCCCGGAGCCGATGATCATGATTTTCTTGATGTCAGTTCGCTTGGGCATGGGTTATTGGTGGCTCATTAGACGCCGGCCTTCATCAGCTTGATAAAATCGTCGAATAGGTATCGCGCGTCGTGGGGGCCGGGCGAAGCCTCTGGGTGATATTGCACGCTGAAGAGCGGCAGCGACTTGTGGCGCAGCCCCTCGTTGGTATGATCGTTCAAATTCAGGTGCGTGATTTCGACGTCGCTCGACGGCAATGAATCCGGATCGACGCAAAATCCGTGATTCTGCGCCGTGATTTCGACTTTACCCGTCAGCAGATTCTTCACCGGATGATTCGAACCGTGGTGCCCGAATTTCAGCTTGAAGGTACGTCCGCCAAGAGCGAGTCCGCACAGTTGGTGTCCCAGACAAATCCCGAAAATCGGAACGCGGCCCAGCAACTTTCGAATGCTCGCGATGCCGTATGTGATCGGCTCGGGATCGCCCGGACCATTGGAGATGAACACGCCGTTCGGCTTCAGCGCCAGCACGTCCTCAGCAGAAGTCTGCGCCGGAACGACCGTTACCTCGCAGCCGTGATCGACCAGCAAGCGAAGAATATTTTGCTTAATACCGAAGTCGTACGCGACAACGCGGTGGCGCGCCGATTCCTCTGGCGCTCCTGCCCCGTTCTTCTTTCGCACGTGCCCGTTGGAACCGGTCGCGCCAGCCGCAGCCGTTGCCGCGAGCGGCTGCGCAAGATCGATCGAGCCCTGCGTCCAATCGTACTTCTGCGATACGGTGACGCGACTCGCAAGCTCCTGCCCGGCCATCGTCGGTAGAGCGCGGGCTTCGGCGATCAACTGCTCCGCAGGTGTGTCGTCGGTCGAGACCACGCCTCGCAGCGCTCCTGCGGTGCGCAAATGCAACACCAGCGCGCGTGTGTCGATGTCCCAGATGACCGGCACGCCGTGGCGCTCGAGATACTTGTGCGCGGATTCGTCCGACCGCCAGTTGGAATCGATCGACGAAAATTCGCGGACGATCAGAGATTCAATGTACGGCTTCGAAGATTCCTGGTCTTCCGGATTTGCTCCGACGTTGCCAATGTGGGGATACGTCAGGCACACGATCTGCCCGGAGTAGCTCGGATCGGTGAAAACTTCCTGGTAGCCGGTAAGGCTAGTATTGAAAACGACTTCGCCGCCTCGGCGGGTGCGAGCGCCCGCCGCGCGGCCGTTAAATACTCTTCCGTCCTCGAGCGCGAGAGTCGCGCGTCCTGCGAGGGCCTCGATCAGTGTGTCCTCCAAATGTCATTTCGATGCCGCGTTGACGGTCGAAGGCGAGCTCAGCGAGCCGAAGTGGTCCACCGGCCAATACGCGAAAACGGCTTTGCCGTAAATGTATTGCCGCGCGACCGGCCCGAACATCCGCGAGTCGTTCGAGCTGTCGCGGTGATCGCCCATCACAAAGTAGCTGTCGGACGGAATCCGTCGCCCAGGCGAGTTCGAGCCATCCAGGTAGCCCGCCGGAACAAATTGATCGGCGAGCTCCTGGCCGTTGATGTAGACGTGGCCCATTCGAATCTCGATCGTCTCGCCGGGCAATCCCACGACGCGCTTGATGAACGATTTCGACCGGTCGAGAGGATACCAGAAAACAACGACGTCCCCGCGCTCGATCGGCTCAAACCGATATACAAACTTATTGATGAAGATGCGCTCCTGGTCGGAGAGCAGCGGAATCATGCTCGTGCCTTCGACCTTGACCGGCTGGTAGAGAAAAATCATTACGACAATTGCGAGGCCGAGCGCGATGGCCAGGTCGCGAGTCCAACTTCGCAATTCGCGACGCAACGGAGGAGTGGACGCGTTATCGGCTGGGTTCGGCGGGCCAGAATGAGAGGCGTCCTGCATGCTTCACCTAGATATTTATATCACGCCGTGTAATCAGAAACAAAGCAGCGTCCGCGAGCGCGTTTGAAATCGTGAATCGCGGTCTCTGCGGCGCGTCCCGTCACACTCAAATCTTAGATGCATCATTCGCCAACGGCGAAATTCAGAATTGCCATCGCAGCGACCACCGCTGTTTCGGTGCGAAGAATGTTTTCGCCGAGTGACGCTTCCACAAACTTGGCGCGGCGCGCTGACACCAACTCCTCATCCGTCCATCCGCCTTCCGGACCGATCGCTAGTGTCGCCGCGGTCGTCCCATGCGCGTGCGAGAGCACTTGACGTAGCGGAGGCGCGTCGCGCAGTTCGGAAAGGAGCATTCTCAAGCCAGCGGGGCTGACCGCAAACGCCTTTTCGGGCCTCGCGATTTCCTGCAGCATGGGAGGCTTCAGGCGTCGCGACTGCTGCGCCGATTCGAGCACGATCCTCTTCCACCGCTCCCGCCGCTTCCCTGCCGCCGCGATAAGCGGCTTGTCGGTTCGCGCGGCAGCCAGCGGGACGATATTCGTCGCGCCCAGTTCGGTCGCTTTCTCGAGGCACCATTCCAGCCGGTCAAATTTCACGATGGAGAGAAGCAGATCGATGCGCAGTCGCGGCGCTGACACGGGAAGCGGTTCGACAAGGGAAAACTCGATGCGACTCTCGCCTCGCTTCGCTAGCTCGACGCGCGCCACCTTCGCAAGCCACACGCGCTCGCCGTCGCTCAACTCGTAAAGCTGGCCCTGCTCGGCCCTCAGCACGCGTCCCAGGTGTTCGGCCGAGTCGCCGCGAAGCAACGCGGTGCCGGCGTCAAATCGATCGACAAAGAATCGCCTTCGCATGCGTGGATTCTACGTGCAATTGCGATATCACACTAGGAATGACGCGGGGAACAGGATCGATGCGGAGTTGGTGGTGGGTGAGGGTGCTGCCTCGTCCCGGCACGCCGATCTGGCGATTCTCGGGACTTATAAGACCCCGCCGCACGGCTGGTGCTACCCACTGTTTTGCGGAGTCGTATGATCGGCTCGTTCTTCACGGCGCAACTTTAACCTATCCAAAAATATCCTTCACCTTATCGAAGAAGCTCGACGAGCGCTCGACCGGCTTGTTTTCTACTTGCATCGTCTGTCCGAGCTGTTCGAGTGTCCGGCGCTGTTCCCGAGACATCTTCGACGGCACTACCACGCGAATGTTGATGTACAGATCGCCGCGCCCGCCGTGCGGATTCGGAAGCCCCTTGCCCTTCTGCCGGAAGATCTGTCCCGACTGCGTGCCTTCGGGAACCTCGAAATCGACATCGCCCTGCAGCGTCGGAATTTGAATCTTCGCACCGAGCGCAGCCTGCGGGAAGCTCACCGGAATCGTGCAGTAGAGATCGGCGCCGCGCCGCTCGAAAAACGGGTGTTCTTTCACTTCAAGGAAAATATAGAGGTCGCCGGAGGGGCCGCCGTTCGTCCCCGGCTCGCCCTGTCCCGCCATCCGCAGGCGCGTCCCGCTATCGACGCCGGCCGGCACGCCTACCTCGAGCGTACGTTCGCGCTCGAGCCGGCCTTGACCGCGGCACGCTGTGCAGACTTCTTTGATGGTCTGGCCCGCGCCCTGGCACTGCGGGCACGTTCGTGAAATCGAAAAGAATCCCTGCTGATAAACCATCTGGCCCCGCCCGCCGCACGTACGGCAGGTGACCATTCCGCTTCCGGGCTTCGCGCCCGTTCCTTTGCACGTCTCGCAATTCTCCCGGCGCGAGATTTGAATCTTTGAGCTGACGCCGGTCGCAGCTTCCTCGAATGTCAGCGCAAGGTCGTAGCGCAGGTCAGCGCCGCGCTGGCCGCGCGAGCCGCGCCCTCGTCTTCCGCCGCCGCCGAAGGCCTGATCGAATCCGAAAAGATCGCCGAAGATATCCTGAAACTCTTCGAAGATCGTCGAATTGAACCCGCCTGCATCAAACCCGCGCCCGCCCAGGCCAGCATGACCATAGCGGTCATAGGTGGCGCGCTTCTGGGGGTCGGAAAGGACGCTGTACGCTTCCGAGGCAACGCGGAAATTCTCTTCAGCTTCGGATTTGTTCTCCGGATTGCGGTCCGGGTGCCATTTCAGCGCAGCCTTGCGATACGCCGATTTGATCTGGTCCGACGAGGCGTCGCGCTCGACGCCGAGAACTTCGTAGTAGTCCTGCTGCGTGTCCTTAGCCATTTTGGTGATTGAGCCCTTTCCCTTCGACTCTCACGCCGGTCCGCCGCCGACGGCTTCTAATTGTCGCGCCTGGAATGGTGCGCGGTCTGCTCAGCTGGCGCGCAAGCGACGCGAACCATCGCGGGCCGCAAAACCTTGTCGTGAAACATGTAACCCGGCTGCAATTCTCCGATCACAATCCCGTCGGCGTGCTCGGTGGTCTCAACCCGCGCAATCGCGTGATGGAAATGCGGATTGAAGTGCTGTCCCACCGGCTCGATGCGCACGAGGCCCTGCTTCGCCAGCGTCTCCCAAAGCTGCCGCCGAATCAGTTCGAACCCTTTGCGATATTCGACGTACGCGGGATCGGACGAGTCCGCCAGCGCACGATCGAAAGCATCGAGCACAGGAAGCAGGTGTTCGATGATCGCTTCTGCGGCGCGATGGCGGTCGTGATGGCGCTCCTTTTCGATTCGCTTGCGATAGTTCTCGAAATCCGCCTGGCGCCGGACAAGCGTTTCCGTCAACTCCTGCTTTTCAGCTTGAAGCTTTTGAACTTGCTCGGCGAGAGCAGCCCTGTCAGCCTCGGTCACCCCACCATCGCTTTTCGGTGCGGGCGGATCGACCGGCTGTACAGCTTCCGCGTCAGCTTCCTTTTGCTTATGGCTGTGAGACGACATGAAATTCAGTTTCCAGTCTGGTCTTCCGAGAAAAACTGCGCCATAAAGGCGACGGCCGTAATCACGCGCTCGTAGTGCATGCGCATCGGCGCCATGATTCCGAGCGTTCCCTGCACCTGGTCCTTTGCCGAATACGACGCCGATACTAGGGCAAGGTGCTTTCCTGCAGCTGACATCTTGTCGAGCCCAAGTTCCACGTGCACCGGTTCGGGCGCCTCGATGCAGCCGCTCAATAATTCGATGAGACGCGACTTCTCTTCGATGGCTTCCAGAAGCTCGCGCAACTGGTCCTGATTCGTGAATGGCATCGCCGCCGCGATCTGCGCTGCGCCCTCGACGTAAATCCTTCGCTCGCTGCCGTCTCCCAAGACCGATGGATCGCACAGCATCAACGCATCATCGGCGAGCCGGCCGTACTGCTCGCGGTCGCGCTCCACCTGCTTGCGCAAATCGGCGCGCATCGCTTCGAGCGTCCAGCCGACGTAGTGGCGGTTGAGATACGTCGAAATCTTGTCCAGATCTTCCTGGCGGAAGGAGCGCGCGGGACGAATCAGCTTGTCGCGAGTCAGCCCGCCGGAAGTGACTAGCACGACCAGCACGCCGTGATCGGGTACGACCAGAAAGCGCAGATGCTCGACGACGCTACTGGCCAGCGGCGGCGAAATGAAAATTCCAAGCCCGCGTGACACAGCTGCGAGCACGTGGCTCGCGCGCTCCATCACCGCTTCCGGCGTCTGCGCGGAAGCCAGCTCGCGCCGGATCCACTGGCGATCCTCAGGACTCGCGGTGGCTTGCGCCGCCACCTGCTCGACAAAGAAGCGGTACGCTGCTGCTGTCGGCACGCGACCGGCCGAGGTATGCGGCTGATAGAGATAGCCTTCTTCCTCAAGATCTGCCATCACGTTACGGACAGTCGCCGGGCTCAACGGCTCGAGATGCCGGCGCGCCACTGTGCGCGACGACACCGGTTCACCGGTCTCGATGTAGGCCCGTACCACATCGCTCAGGATCAGTTGGTGCCGACGCTGTTGTAGTACCGTTGGGCTCATGAATGCCTGCAACTCCTGCTGATAAAAATTTTAATCGCGGTAAACGACGGCGTCAACTTGGCATGCTTTCGCGCTTCACAGGAAAGGAACGTGCCTGGCCCCGAAAAAAAACCGGGCACAACCTTCAGCGATTGTGCCCGGTCTAGATGGAAAGAAAAGTCGAAACCGTCACTCCGGCACGGCTGTTGCCGGTGGCATCTGCAGCTTGGCCTTGGCGAGTGCGCGGACGATGTTCGTTTCGACCGTCTGCTCGGTCGTATTGCGCACCGTGGCCAGTTCGCTCACCAGAAGATACTTCGCTCGCTCGAGCATCTTCTTCTCGCGGAATGACAGCGGTTTTGTCCGGCTTAGTGCAACGAGTCCCTTCAAAACCGCGGCAACTTCCATCAGCGAACCCGTGCGCATCCGGTCTGAGTTTTCCTTGAAGCGATGTTTCCAATCGTGGTGGGAAGCGGAGCGACCCTTTTCGAGATAGGAAAGAACAGCGCCGGCTTCATTGGCTCGGATGACGGGACGCAACCCAACGTTTTGCACGTTTGTTTGCGGCACCATCACTTTCAAACCACTCGAGACGATTCGCAGCATGTAAAACCGTTCCGACCGACCGTTCACATAACCGTAACTGATCTGTTCGATCAGTCCTACACCGTGGTTCGGATACACGACCTTTTCGCCTAGCTTGAAGTCCATGAGTGGAAGTTCCCTCCCCCGAACTACATGCAAAAAAAGTTTAGGCTCACGTCAACCACGCGTCAACTTTTTTCCGCAAATTCACGCGGCTTCAAAATTCAGGAAATGCCCATTTGGGGCGTGTTTGGCAGCGCAATTGCCCTATAATCGCGTTCGTGCTCATCCTCGCGTTGGACACGTCTTCGCCCTCCGGCAGCATCGCCATACTCCGAGACGACAAAATTATCGCCACCACCTCGGCGTGGACCGGAGAAATTTACTCTTCACGTATCTTTCGCCAACTCGAATCCCTCATGGACGGTCTGTCGCTGGCATTCGCGGATCTCGACCTTCTTGCAGTAGTCGCTGGCCCGGGCTCGTTCACGGGCCTTCGCGTCGGACTTGCCGCTGTCAAGGCATGGTCTGAGGTCTATCGCAAGCCAATTGCGGCGGTTAGCGCGCTCGAAGCCGTTGCGGCACAATCGATTTCACGCGCTTCGATTCTGGTGCCGGTGCTCGACGCGCGCCGCGCTCAAATCTACTACGGCATCTACAAGAGAGCCGCCGTTGCGCCAGACGCGAGCGTTCTAGAACCCGAGGGCGACGAACTTGTCTCCACCCCGGACGAGTTTTTCGAGCGCTTGGCATCGCGAAAAGACCTATCAGCAATGGCGATCGTCACTCCAGTACCAGAACTACTGACTTCTGCGCTGTCTCGTTATGAGACATCTCAGCCGCGCTTTACTCGATTTTGCATCGAACAGGCCTCGCCGATATTGGCCCCACACGTTGCGCGCCTCGGCGCACTTCACGCCCAGCAAGGCAGGCTCGTCGACTCGCTCACCCTCGATGCAAACTACATCCGGCGCAGCGACGCCGAGCTGCACTGGAAGGCTCCGGCGGAAACTTGATTCGCCCGATCGAAGCGCGCGACGTCGATTCCATCCTGGCCGTTCAGTCTGTGTGCCCCGAGATTGCCCAATGGACGGCGTGGGATTACGCGCGCGTTGCCCGAGGAGAAATGGCCGGGTGGGTCGCTGAAGAAGATGGCGTTGTTCGCGGATTTCTCGTCGCAAGAAGGATCGGGGGCGATCTCGAGATTCTGAATTTCGCGGTGCACCCGGATTCCCGACGGCGCGGAGTCGGCGCCGGACTTTTGCAGCAGTCTTTCGCCTGGGGCAAGACGTTTGGCGCCGAAAAATCCCTGCTCGAAGTCCGCGCCTCCAACTTGGGGGCCTTGCGGTTTTACGAAAAGCACGGATTCGAGGTCATCGGCCGCCGCAAACAGTATTACGTTGCTCCTGTCGAAGACGCGCTCGTGCTGTCGGCGCCGCTCAAATAGCCCCAAGCATGCCCAAGCAGGCGCCGTGGTTCACAAATTTTGCTGCTAGAATGACGGCGTGAATTCGTACGACGTCGCAATCATCGGTGGCGGTGTCATCGGGGCGTCGACCTCTTTCGAGCTCGCACGTCAAAAACTGCGAGTGGTGGTGCTCGATCGCCAGCAGCCCGGCCGGGAGGCCTCCTGGGCCGCCGCCGGAATGCTTTCTCCGGCACCGGACTCGCCCCGGGATCTGCCCCTCGTTGCCCTCGGCAATCAAAGCCTCAAGCTCTATCCCGACTTTGTCTCGGAAATTGAAGAGGCATCAGGCCGACCGACCGGATTCGCTCGTCATGGGGCGCTCGAGGTGTTTCTAGGGCCGCACGGCGAGGTTGAGCGCGACCGCCGAGTCTCGGGGTGCAAGCGCCTCGGAATCGCCGCTGAGGCGATTTCGCAGGAGACGGCGCGGCGCTGGGAGACTTCGATCGGTCCGGCGGCTCATGCGGCCGCTTGGCTGCCCGAAGAAGCGACGGTCGAACCGCGCTTGTTGATGGATGCCTTGATCGCCGCGGCGCAGAATCGCGGCGTCGAGTTTCGCGGGAATTGCGAAGTCACAAAACTGCTGATCGAAGGTCATCACTGCGCAGGTGTGCTCGCCGGCGGTGACAAAGTTATGGCGGAGCACGTCGTCCTCGCTGCCGGCTGTTTCTCCTGCCGCATTGGCGATCACGAGGAAATTGCCGCGCGTTACGCGCCAACGCGCCCGGTTCGCGGTCAGATGATTGCGCTGCGTCCCGATGGAGCCGGCCTCCAGCGCGTTTTGCGTTCTGATCGCGGCTACCTCGTTCCTCGCCGCGACGGCCTCATCGTTGCGGGCAGCACGTCTGAGGATGGCGTCTACGAGAAGCGCGTTACGCCGGCCGGTATTCGCAAGATTCTCGACAATGCGCTCGAATTGTTCCCCGCGCTCGCCGGCGCCGAAATTCTTGAGACGTGGTCGGGACTTCGCCCGGGCACGCCGGATGACCTCCCGATCCTTGGGCCGACCGACATCGACGGCCTGCTGATCGCGACCGGCCACTATCGCAACGGCATCCTTCTATCAGCCGTAACGGCTAAGCTCGTCCGCGAATGGGTTACCACCGGTCGCACGACTTTCGACGCACGAACTTTTTCTCCGCTCCGTTTTGCCAACCGCACATTGCGGGCCCAACACGCGCGATAGGCGCGACGCGTGTTCTTCTGGCCGTTCGGAACGCGCGTCGTGCGCGATTGCGAAGATTTAGAACGGAATCGGCAGCGGGCTGCGAGATTGCTCTCGATTCGGCGGTCCGGCTAGCGTGGAGGCCTGACCTGGGCTCGTGAACTGCACTTTGTCCGCGTCCAGATAGATCGCGCGATCGATCACAGCTTCGAGGGTGGAACCGCGCGGGAGCTCCGCATCGGGTCCGCGCGTCAACAGCACTGCGCCCAGTCCCGCAAGCGCGCCGACGCCCGCACCGATCCCGACACCTCGTCCGACGTTGCCCGAAGCAGCGCCGACACCGGCACCAATTCCCGTCCCTGCTTCGGTGGTTCGGATTACGGTCCCCACATCGGAGCCTTTGTTTGAGTCTCCGACGATCTTGCCTTCGCTGTTCACCGTCTCACCGCCGCCGCTGCTGGCGCCGCTCGGTGTCGCATTGAGGTTCACGATGTAGGCGTTTGGCAGAATCATCGTCGTTAGCCGAACCATCATCTCGGCGCGGCCCTTCACGCGTCCGGCCCGCTTCGACTCGGTAATCTCTCCGCTGATATAAGAACCAGCGGGAATGACTACTTTGTCGTTGACCATCACCGGGAAAAGAGTCTCGAAATAGACTGGATCACCGGGGCGTGCGCTTCGCGTGGAAATCCCATTGTGCAGCACGAGCGGAATGTGCGTCCCGCCCGGAACCTCAATCTGCGCAGGTTTGGTCGCCGTAGTGGCGGATGCAGCGGGCGTAGCAGCCGGCGTAGGAGACGTTGCGGCCGCAGCGTTAGGCGCTGGCTGACTTGGCGCGGGCGCAGCGCTCTGAGAACCCGGCGTCGCCGCCTTCGGCATCGGGCCTTCGCCAGGGCCTTCTTGTGCGAGTACAGGCGACGAAAGTCCCATCGCGACCAGAATAGCCACTGGACCAAGCAAATTTCGCGCGTGAAGAGTCATGGGATCCTTTCTCCGTGTTTGTCCTAGGGATGCCCCATACGCGCCCGTGAGATGCCTAGAGCCTAACGCCGACTCCCCGCCAACCGCCAGCTAAATCCTCCATATTGCTCCGGGATGTACGACTAGGGCACGTTTACTCCGCGTCTTCCGCCCGCTCTTGCGGCTCGCTCTTATACTGGCAAAGGGCATACCGTCAGGCATCCGGCTGAGGCGAATTCCGTTGCGAGCATCGCTACGAAGCAAGACTCTTGTCATCGTCCTTGCCGCCGTTATCGGCCTCGTTGGCGGCCTGTACGTCCTCTCCCGCGCCGTGCTGATGCGCGGCTTCGCTCACCTTGAGGACGACTTTGCGCAGCAGAACCTTGCGCGCGCCTCCAGCGCGATCTCCAACGAAATCGACACAATCCAGCACAATGCCGAGCAGTACGCCGACCTCGACCAGACCTACGCCTACATGCGCGGCCCGAACTCGGAAAGTGTCCGCGCAGAATTCCCCACGCGAATCTTCGAGCAGTTGCGCGTGAATTTCATCGTCGTGCTCGATAGCCACGGCCGCAAGGTCTTCTCCAACGGCTTCAGCTTGGCGGCGATGGACTCGAAGCCAGTTCCTCTCGACCTCTACTCGCATCTTCAGCCGGGATCCGCCCTGCTCGGTGGAGATCAACAGTCCAACGATGTCGGCGGCATCGTGATGCTCTCGTCCGGACCGGTGCTGATCGACTCAAGCGCGATTCTCATGAGCAACTCGCAAGGGCCGTCCGCCGGACGGCTCATCATGGGCCGTTTTCTCGATGCGGACGAGACCGTCCGGCTCGGTGGAATGACCCACATGCCGGTCGACATAGCCCGGCTTGACCGCACGGGTCCGGCAGACGATTTTCGCGCTGCCGCCAGTACGATCAACGCTCACCAGCCGATTCTCATCCACCCTTACGAGAAGAGTCAGCTGGCTGCATACCAGGAACTCCGCGACATTGACGGCAATCCCGTGGCGGTTCTGCGCGTCCTTCTACCTCGAACCATCTATCAAGAGGGCCAGAACAGCTTGCTCCAATTCCTCCTCCTGCTGCTCGCCGCAGGTCTGGGCTTCGGCGCCGTGACGCTCTACATGCTTGAACGATTCGTCGTCTCGCGCGTTGCCACGCTCAGCGACAACATCACCCAGATCGGTGCGAGCGGAGACCTGGGAGCGCGGCTTCGCGTTTCCGGTCACGACGAACTCGCCAATCTCGGCGACACGATCAACAGCATGCTCGAAGACCTGGAGCGGGTTCAGAACGAGCGCCAGGAAGAGCGAACGCGCTTGGGTGTCATGGTGGAAAAGATTCCCGCGGTGCTCTGGACATCGAATGCCGAGTCGCAGATCACGTCTGCGATGGGCGCAGGGCTCGAGGGCATCGGCTTTCCGGGACGCCAGGCTGTCGGAATTCCGCTCAGCGTGTTTTTCGGTTCGGATGATCCGCACTATCCGGCAAATCAAGCCCATCGCAAGGCCCTTCTGGGTGACTCGATGGCTTTCGATGCGACCTGGAAGGATCGCCGCTTTGAAGCGCACGTCCAGCCGCTGCGTGACGCCGAGGGCGTGATCCAGGGAGTGATCGGCGTCGCGCTCGACGTGACCGATCGTGAACGTCTCACCGATCAATTGCGGCAATCGCAGAAGATGCAGGCGATCGGCGAGCTGGCCGGCGGCGTGGCGCACGATTTCAACAACCTGCTCATGGTCGTCAAGGGCCACGCGCAACTCTTGTTGGACAGACTGCCCGACACTTCGCCGTTGCGCGCCAGCGTGCAGCAGGTGGAAAAGGCCGCCGACCGCGCCGCGTCGCTTACGCGCCAGCTACTCGCCTTCAGCCGCAAACAGGTATTGCAACCCCGCGTGCTCGACATGAACGAAGTCGTGGCCGGCATGATCCGGATGTTCTCGCGGGTGATCGGCGAAAACATCGAGATGGCGTTTCTTCCCGGCGGCAATCTGGCACGCGTCAAAGCAGACCCCGCACAGATTGAGCAGGTGTTGCTCAATTTGGTGGTCAACGCGCGGGATGCGATGCCCGACGGCGGACGATTGACGATCGAAACGTCGAATGTTGTGCTGGACCGCGGCTATGCGGCCACGCACGCGAGTGTCGAACCCGGCAGCTACGTAATGTTGAGCGTCACCGACACCGGCTGCGGAATGGAGGAGAAGACCAAGTCTCGAATCTTCGAGCCGTTCTTTACAACGAAGGGGCCTGGGAAAGGCACGGGCTTGGGTCTGGCGACTGTTTACGGCGTGGTTAAACAGAGCGGCGGATACATCTATGTTTACAGTGAAGTGAATCACGGAACGACGTTCAAGATTTACCTCCCGCAGGTGCTTGCTCAGCCGGATAAGCTAACTACTGATACCGATCCACGAGGGCACGCGCGCGGAACCGAAACGATTCTCTTTGTGGAGGACGAACAAAGCGTGCGCGATCTCGTGCGAGAATTTCTCGGCGCAACCGGCTATTGCGTGCTCGAAGCGGCCGATGGCGTGCAAGCGCAGAAAATCGCCGCTTCGCATCCCGGCCCGATACATCTGCTCGTGACAGACGTGGTGATGCCGCACTTGAGCGGCCCCGAGCTCGCAACCAAACTTGGGAAGCAGCGTCCGGAGATGAAGGTGCTTTTTATCTCCGGGTACACCGACGACACCGTTTTTCGTCACGGCGTGCTCGAAGGTGGCGTCGCATTCTTGCAGAAGCCCTTTAACTTGAAGGCGCTCGCGGAGAAAATTCGCGAAGTAATAAAGGGAACGCCCGTCACTGCGATGGCCCGCGAAGAAGTCCAGTAGCTTCCAACGCCACACTTACCCGCGCTTAAATCAAATAGACAGTTTGCCCTGTCAGCTCGAAGCGCTTCCGGCACTTGATATTCCGGCACGCGACCATGTTGTCCACCCGCACCATGTACGAACGCGCCTTTGCAAAATGCTGCTTGTCTTCCGCGTTCGCGCCGGGCGGTATCTGATTCTTCTTGCTTCGCACCATCCAGCGGACCGGATAGGTGTTCTCCTGATGGCAATGAGGGCAATTCAGCGGAATTTGCTTCGTCTCTTCCTTCTCGTCGTAGAATTTTTTCTCGTCCATGTAGTTTTGTCCGTTAAGCCTCTCGGGCCGTATCATCGAGCCTGACGAAGCGCAAACCGGCATCCTTCCATCGCGGGAGCCAGTGCTCGAGCGCTGCTAGCGTATGCCGCCGGTCGCCTTCCAGAGTGCGATGGTCGCCGTCGTGCAGCAGGACGATATCCCCTCCCCGCACGCGGCGCAAGCGGTGAATCACCTTGGCGGCAGGCTGCGGATTCCAGTCGCGCGCAGAACGCGACCACATCACGACGCCTGCGCCTCCTCGCTCGCGAACCACGTTTCCGAGCAGCGGGCTGCGATAGCCAAATGGCGGACGCATCCAGCGCGGTTTGTGGCCGGTGGCCGCTTCGATGGCCTCGTCGCAGCGTTCGAGTTCGATGGAAATCCTGGCTCTCGAACAGAACGTCAAGTTCTTGTGGTCAAACGTGTGATTCCCCACCGCGTGGCCGCGCGCGCGAATTTCTCTAGCGATAGACGGGCGCGCTGCCACCCTTTCACCAATTAGAAAAAACGACGCCTTCGCCTCATGTCGATCGAGCAGGTCAAGGAGTCGCGGCGTCACTGCGGGATTTGGCCCGTCGTCAAACGTGAGCGCGATCGTTGACAAACTCTCAGTATGGCGAAACGTCGGCCCGAACAGCTCTGACGACGGCGCAACAGCTCCCCACGCGAACGTCCCACTCGCGGCCAGTGCTGCGCTCGTGCTCAGCAATCCTGAAATGATTTGCATGCTCAAGAAAATTTTCGCACTACGCGGCGCAAAACGCCAACCAATGGGATTTCTGAGTTTCGTTTGATACGATCGCCGCGAGGTTGTGTCGAGAATGTCGCCGCCGGCGGTACGCACCCCGGGTTATCCCAATTGGATGCGCTGGGTGTCGGTCTTCTGGTTTCTGTTTTGGTTCACGTCCTATTGGAGGACTTGGGGCTTCGCGAACTTCGCGCATTTTTGCGACGTCGCCGTGATCCTCACCTGCATCGGGATGTGGAGCAACAGTGCGTTGCTGATCTCAAGCCAGGCCGTCAACGCGCTGATCGTCGACATCGCTTGGGCGCTCGACGCCGGCTCCATGCTGCTCTCGCAGCATCCGCTTTTTGGCGGAAACGAGTTTCTTCTCGACGCGCACTACCCGCTTTGGGCCCGCGCGCTCGCGATCTTCCACCTCGTGATACCCGTTCTACTCTTGTGGGGACTTTATTGTCTCGGCTACGACCGCCGCGGCTGGGCGCTGCAGTGCGCGATCGCAGTGCCCGTCTTCATCCTCGCGCGATTCACGCCGCCCGCGCGAAACACCGACTACGCGTTCACCGATCCCTTCTTCCATCGCCAATGGGGACCGGCGCCGCTCCACGTCCTCGTCAGCTGGCTTTTTATGGTGATCGTGGTTTACTGGCCCACGCACGCCGCGCTCAAGCGGCTCTTTCCGCCACCGCAAGCGCGTCACTCGTAGGGCGCTATTCCGTGTGACGGATGGCTCGAAGATCGATGCCCAGTTGCTGGCACTTCTTGTAGAGGTGGCTGCGCTCTAGCCCGAGCGCCTTCGCGGTATTCGTCATGTGATTGCGGTTGCGTTTCAGCTCGGCCAGCAGCGTCTCGCGCTCGAAGCACTCCACGCGCTGTGCAAGCGTCCCCTCCGCGCTCGCTGCTGCTGCGCCATTCCCGCCAACTGCCGCCCCACGCGCGACTCCCTGCGGCAGCGCACGCTGCACCGTCGCCGCTTCGATCGTCTCTCCCGTCGCGTAAAGCAGCACCCGCTCGATCACGTTCCGAAGCTCGCGCACATTTCCGGGCCACGCATACGCCTCGAGCGCCGCAATCGCCTCCGCCGAAAACGCCTTCGGCTTCCAGTGATTCTGCTCGCTCAACTGCCGCACGAAATGCTCGGCTAACACGCGAATGTCTTCGCGACGCTCGCGCAGCGGCGGCAGCATGATCGGAAACACGAATACGCGGTGATACAAATCCTCGCGAAACGTCCCCTGCTTCACCTGTTCCTCAAGGTTTCGGTGCGTCGCGACAACCACGCGCACGTCCACCGCAAACGGGCTTCCGCCCCCGACGCGCTCGATCTCGCCCTCCTCAAGCACGCGCAGCAGCTTCGCCTGCATGGCGAGCGGCATGTCGCCGATTTCGTCGAGAAAGAGCGTCCCGCGATGCGCCAGCTCGAATTTCCCTATGTGTCGCGCCGCCGCGCCCGTGAACGAACCCTTTTCGTGCCCGAACAGCTCCGACTCCATCAGCTCCGCCGGAATCGCCGCGCAGTTGAGCGAAACAAACGGTTCGTCCCTCCGCGTGCTTTTCTCGTGCAGCGTCCGCGCGATCAACTCTTTGCCCGTGCCCGTCTCCCCGCGAATGCAGACGCGCGTCTCGCTCGCCGCCACGTGTTCGACCTGGGCCATCACCTCGCGCATCGCCGCGCTCGCCCACACGATATGATGCCGCCCGAGCCGCTGCTTCAGATCGCGATTTTCTTCTTCAAGCCGCGTCAGACGCACCGCATTCTCGACGGTTAGCAGCAGCTTGTCCGTCGAAATCGGCTTCTCCAGAAAATCGATGGCGCCCAGCCGCGTCGCGCGCACGGCCATTTCGATCGTGGCCTGGCCCGACATCATCACTACCGGCGACGCTACTCCGCCATTCTTCAAATCCTCGAGCAGCGCGATTCCGTCGCGTCCGGGCATCACCACGTCGGAGAGAATCAGGTCGAACCGTTGCGCCTTGGCGAGCTCTGCCGCGCGCGCAGCGTTGTCACAAACGGTGGCTTCATGCCCCGCCAATCGAAACGCGCGCGCCAGCGACGCGAGCGTGTTCGCGTCGTCATCGATGATCAGGATGTGCGCTTTCGCGGCCACGCGCCTACGCTCCTTCGGCGGCAGCCGCCTCTTCGGGCGTGGGAGCCGGCCGGGCAGGCGGCTTGGCCGGCAATTGAATGTGGAACGACGTGCCCACGCCGGTCTCACTCTCGACCGAAATCTTTCCACCGTGATCGCTCACCACCGACTGCACGATCGCGAGCCCCAGCCCGGTGCCATGTTGCTTCGTCGTGTAATACGGAGTGAACAGCCGGTCGCACTCCTCCGGCGTCAATCCCGAGCCGGTGTCGGACACTTCGAGATCGACATCGCCATTCTGGTGCGTCGTCCGCAGCATTAGGACGCCGCCCGCCGGCATTGCGTCCATCGCGTTCAGCACCAGATTTTCGATCGCGCGCCGCAGCAGCGCCTCGTCAGCCTGAATCGCGGGCAGTTCCTCATCCAGATGAAGCTCCGGCGTAATCGGCGGCCGCCCTACCGCGCCAAATTGAGACTCGAACAGCTTCACGATCCCCCGGACCGTATCGTTCAAGTTCACCGAAGCAAGTTCCGGCTGCGGCATCTTCGCAAAATCGCTGAATCGCGCGACGATCTTCTTCAAGTTCTCGATTTCGGTAAGCAAAATCCCCGTCGATTCCCGGAAAACTTCCTCAAACTGCTCGGAGCTCTGTTCTTTCGCCCGCTGCAAATTTTCGACCGTCGTCTGCAAGGGAAACAGCGGATTCTTCAGTTCGTGCGCCAGCCTGCGCGCGAGTTCTCGCCACGCCGCAACGCGCTCGGCCTGTACCAGCCGCTCGCGCTGCTCGCTCAATTGCTCGGTCATGCGATTGAACGCCGTCGCCAGCTGCGCGATCTCATTCTTCCCGCGCACGTTCACCCGCGTGTTCCACTTCCCTTCCGAAACGTCGCGCGCGCCCTCAGCGAGCTTTCGCACCGGACGCGTGACCCGTGCCGCACTCCACCAGCTCAGCATCAGACCGAATAGCAGGCCCATCGCGGCAACCCCCGCCGCCAGCAAGACGATTCGCCGCTCGAGCAGCACGACTTCTCGCTGCGAGCTTCCCACCAGTAACGCTCCAAGCAATTCGCCCTTCCGGCCGACCAGCGGCAGCGCGTGAAACGCCTCCGCGCTCGCAGCGTCCGGCGTCCATGCAATCTTGAACGTCTGCTTTTGCGGCAGCTGTCGCTCCTGTTGAATGAATGGCGCGAATCGGTCGGCATCTGTGACTGGCCCGGACTCGTCAACCAGATTCGCCGCCTGAAAATTGGGATCGAGATCCATGTAGAGCAGCGCGCGCATGCCCGTCGGCAGCACGAGCGACGCCAGAAAGTTTTTCCCAAGCCGCTCGCCGCCCAGCACGTACATATTCTTGTCGCCCACGCGAACCACCGAGACGGACATCAGGCCGAGAGCGGTCCCTTCCTGCGTCTCGACTTTCGTCAGAAATGCGCCGAGGGACGCCCAATCCTGCGGCTGCGTCAGCCAGTCGATCTTGTAGCCGAATCGCGCTGGCCATTCGTTCGACGAAATAATCGATCCGTCGTCACCCGCGAAATCGAGGAAATCGAGCTGGCGCGACTGCGAGACACCCCGCGCGTCGTTGACGTACACAGATACATCCGATTTTGGACGGCTTAGGTCGATCGCCATGCGCACCGTTGCTTCCGCATCTGCGATTCCCTGCACGCGGTGGACGATATCCTGCTTGTGCCGGTCGAATTCGCGCTCGAACTGCGCCACCAGCGCTTCGCTGTGCTCGCGGCTGGAATCCTCGAACGCCCGCCGCGTCACAATCGTCACGCCCGCTCCCACGATTCCGACGGACAGCAGCAGCGCAAGCATGAACAGCACGAAAAGTTTGGCGCGAAACGTCACTGCGCATCTCCCAGCCACACATCCGCGAACGGCCACGCCTCGCCCGATGCAGGCGGCATCCAGTCTCTCACTCGTGCGCTGAGCCCGTAGACCCTCGGCAGCCAGACCAACGGCACCGCGCGATAGCTGCTCACAATCGCCTTCTCCCGGTCGTAGACCTGTTGGGGTGTCGCCGCTTCCGCCAGCGGTTCGGCGCTCAAGCCGGTCAGCGGCGCAAGCACCGCAGACATTCGCGCAAGTCCCGCAGCCGGCCGCGGCGAGGCCAGCCGGATTCGCACGAGTCCCGCATCGTAGTTCGCCGCGGCCCCTTGCCTTGCCTGCGCCACAAGCTCGATGCCCGCGTCGCGCGCGTTCACTACGATTCTCTCCGCGACGCTTTGCTCGAGCGGATCGTTCGCATCATATCCCAACACAATCTTGGGCGAGCCGGTGATTTGACTCCACAAATTCTTCGCCGCCGCGGGATCAACGGCTGCCGGAAACAGAAACGCTGTGCCGCTCGACCACTGAGGTAACAACCCGCCGGCAGGCTCGCCTTGCCTCTGCAGAATAAAGTTGACGATCGCGGCGCGGTCGATCGAACGGGAAAGCGCTTCTCGCGCGTGCGCGTCGTCGGCGAGTGGGCGCCCGGGCGTAAACACGATGGCCAGCAGCTCGTCGGGACGCGATGTGCTCACCCGAATTCCGGCTTCGTTCGCGCGCCGCACATCCTCGGGACGAATCTCGGCAAAGTCGGCTTTGTCCACCTCCAGATCGACCAACTCGTCGTGCGCCGTCTTTCCCATCTGAATTTCGATCGAATCGACAAACGCGCGCCCGGCGCGATGGTCCGGGTTCGCCTCGAGCGTCAAGTGTTTCCCGGGATCCCACTCGGCGACTCGAAACAGGCCTGACCCTGCCACCCCGGCAAACGTCCCGTCGGCATTGCGGCGCTCGTAGAGCAACGCGCAAATCTCGTCTTTTGCAGCGGCCTCCGCCGGAGTTGCTGCCGCGACCGTCGGATCGATCGAATTGACAACCGCGCCGATTTCCACGCGCAGCGTTCCGCCGTAGCGAGGCCGCCGCGCCGGCTCGGCTCGCAACGCCGCTGCGACCAATCCGCTAGTTGCTGCAAGAAGGAGTAACGATTGAAGCCTCATAGACTCCCGTTTCAAGATTTTTCAGAACGACTCGCGCTGATTTCCCGTCGTTCGTCGGCCACAGCGCCAGCACCGGCCCGGGTACATCGAGCGGCTGCCCCACGGCAACCGCCCGCTGTTCGGTGATTTGATAAAGTTGCAATCGGTCTGGCTGCGTCCAGTCGCCCGCTCCCGTCGCCAGCACTTGCCATTGCGACCCGCAGACGGGCTCGAGCGTCACGATGTCGCTGCCCAAACCGAAGAAAGTCCCGGTCGCATCGGCGGCTCCTCCCAGCAACTGCGTCTGCCCGTCGATTCCGGAAATCACCCAGCGCGAGCGGTTCGGCCCGCTGGTTTCGGGCGAAGGCGAAGCGGCGGAATAGAACGCCGGGAATTTCGTCTCGATACTGTTCGAAAAAATCATGTTGCCGGAAAAATAGTTTCGCGGCGATTCGAAGCGCCAGCTCACAACTCCCATCGGCCACTGCTGGCCGGAAATTTCCTTGCACTGAATGCCGAACGCAGGACTCCACGCGCTGTCGCATTGCATTCCGGCGAGATAGGTGGTCACGTGCGTCGCATCGGTCACGCTGATTCGCCCGCGTGGATCGCGCGATGCGAACGCCCTTCCGAGCGTTCGCGACTCGTGCAAAATCTGTGACCCGCCGCTGAATTCGTACACTTCGATGCGCTCCGGCTCGAGCAGATACCAGACCGTGTGACTTGCATCGATATCGGCCTGCGCGAAGTCGAGAAGTTGCCGCTGCTGTTGCCACACGATTTTCCGCGACAGGTTCGGCGTCGGACCCGGTTGAGCGGCGCCTGCCTCCTCATTGGCGACCGGAACCATTACCGTCTGTGAAGCCGCCGCAGTACTCACTTCGGCGACTAGCAGATACGCGTCAACACCTTTCGAAATGGTGACCTTGACGTGCGAATCAGCGGACGCCACGTCCACTTCGCGGCCTCCCAATATTGTCAACTGATCGGCGAGAGCACGGCGCACAGCGATGAAATCGACCGGCGCCGATTGTGATACGTCAGTGACTTCAATGGCAAATGTGTGCGACGACGAAAGCGCGGGTGTGACTTTACCTGCCAGTGCATGCACAGCTTCATTCCAGGCGAATGGCAGCGGCGATTGCGATTGCGCGCGCGAAGCAGTTGCAGCGCACGTGAAAATGCAAAGGACGAGAATCGCTCGCAGCGGAGAGGGAGCGATTCGGCGGGGCAGCCGGATCGGCTTGGGCCAGTTACGCAACGCTTTCGTAACTCGCCATCATCGTACCCCCAAAATTCCAGCGCAAATTCGTTGTTCCGCCGCCCGTGTCCTAATCTCAAATCCCAGGCCGCCCCACGGCGCAAAACAACATTCTGTGAGGTGATCGTTCAGATTAGCGATGAAAAAGGTGTCTTCGACGATATCGGCAACGAACTGTGGGTGGGTCGTTACCGACCGGTCGGATAATCGGAGATGTCCGGTTACCCCGTTAATCAGGACTTCGGAACTACGGCAGACCCGTTCTCGGTTCCTTCGGCTTCCACGTTACAATTGGGCAGATAAATCGACTCGGATCTCCTCTAGATGGACCTAAAAAACTTTCTCCGAAAGCTCGTTCCAATGCGTTGGCAGAAACCGAACGCAAACGAGCCACTCTCGATCGTTCTCCTTCATCGGAGTCCCCATTCATTTAGCGCTGAAGAAGTGCGACTCGCGGCGGAGAGAGCATGGGGCGTCCGATTCGTTGGGGACGTGGGCTCTAAACACTTCGTGATGCAGGCCGGTTTTAGACTGCTGATCAAGGCGGGTCCGCATCTGCTGGTGCTTTTCAGCGTCCCAAAGCCCCATACCTCGGCCGCAATCCCCGAGAAAATCTGGACTGGCTTCCACAGGAGAGTCAACGGAGGGCTTGGGCGGAACATGTTGCTTGGGCCGCGATTGACTACATGAAGGGAGAGCTAGATACGGAGCTGGCGTATTGCGTACTCTCAAAGCTCGTAGCAGAGATGCTTGATGATAACTGTTCGGGGATTTACATTCCACGAAAGCGCAGTTTGATTCCAAATGATGCATCGCTCTATCAGGAGTTGCAAAAGTTGGCGTCTTCTCGCGATTCCGGAGTAAGAGTCGTCCCCTGAGTCCCGATAAGTTCTATAAAGGGAGTCAAGGAAAAAAGTCTTCTCCCGCGGCCGGAATTTTTCTTGTTTCGCAGCCCACCTGAATGAACGAGAGCTGTTCGGACCTGCCGGACCGCGAGCTCGGTCGCGG